>ENA-UPTA01002265-UPTA01002265.1-activated-sludge-metagenome-genome-assembly--contig:-NODE-2265-length-20043-cov-9.087953_pt1 | contig 20043 bp, 11 predicted proteins | sample MGYA00238184_ERZ773361 | MGnify/ENA primary metagenome ERZ773361 (study PRJEB29100, sample SAMN05720205) | activated sludge metagenome | isolation source: anaerobic digester from wastewater...
TTCTTTTCAGTGATGTATTTCTGGAGACTGGTATTCATGCCGCAGACGCTTTTGCCGCTGAATGCGGCCTGAAGGTTAAAGCTTTTAAATATAGCGATCTAGATACCTGCTACAAAGATAATGAACTCAAGGACAATGTGACTCATGAAAAAATCAAGCTTGTTGACTATGCCTTCAGCCAGACAACCGAAGAAGCTCATTTACTCCTCATTGTTGATTACAACGGCTCTATAAAATGGAGTGAAACCGGTGACAAAAAAGATATGGAAAACAATTTATCAGTAAAAACTGGAGTTGCAGTATTTCTCAATAAATTGCGTGAATATCGCGGTCTCTGTTGCCTGGTCATGCATAAATGTCCGGAATCTAATATCCCCATTGAGTTTCACGCCCATTTAAAACCGGAATATCCGCCGGAAGAAATGCAAATAGAACACTGGGAAGGCAATATATTGCCAAACCCAACGAGCAATAATGACATTATAGAGCTTGTAAAGCGATATCCAATGCACATTGCGGAAATAGATTGTATCCTTCATCGGGCTTCCATTCAGTCTCTTATTGAAGGAAATACTTATAAACCTTCTCTGAAAACAGTAAAGTCGGTCATTACGCGGTATCGTGGTCAGAACAGTGTGCCTTTGTTATTTGGTAAAAATGAATTATAATAATTATGAAAAAGCACATTGGCTATTTGTTGGTGTGTGATGAATACATTCGAATCAGAAAAAGATGATAGTGCCTATGTTCCCGAAGTATCTGAACAGGAACATAGGCCAGCAGCACCACCAAATGGTCGATTAATTGTTAAGAGAGGTGGGCATAGCATTACCCGACAAATTCCTAAGCCCATTGTCCTTGTTGATACTCGTGAAAGATATCCTTTTAATTTCAGTAGATTCAAAAACTGGATCGTCGGAGAAAAAAATCAAACGCTAAAAGTCGGTGATTACAGCGTGGAAGGGATGGAAACCTTGCTTGTTTTGGAGCGAAAAACAATGACCGACCTTATAACGACTTTAATTCAGCAAAGAGCAAGATTTTTTAAACTATGTGAGAAAATGACTAAGTACCGTTGGCGAGCTTTGTTGATTGAAGCAAGTTATGAAGACATTAAAACACCCTATGATTATGATGAATATAATACATTGGCTCATCCCAATGCTGTTTCAGGCACTCTCGACGCACTTGAGGCACGTTACGGTATTCCAGTAATTTATACATCTCTTTATAAGCCCTTGGCTGAAGAGAAAGCTGCCAGCTGGCTATCGAAGCATTTTACATATTGGTATTTGGAAAAAAATGGATTTGGTCGTATTTTACAAGAAGGGGATCTATAAAATAATTAATTAAAATTACTTAGTCGTGGTACTATAAACATATTATTTCATTTGTTACAGTTATCCAAAACATGGTTTAAAAAATTTAATTCAACATCTAAAGCATCATTTGTGTATAGGCCAACTTCAACAGTTGCACCCTCCGAATCACGGATTTTTCTTACAAATCGATTTTCGTGGTTATAAATGTATGCGGTAATATTGTCGATCATATCCACATTTCGCTTTTTAAATAGGTACGTCCTATCATCTGTTTTATGCCAGCCATTTCCTATTGCGATAGGTTTTCTGTCGGGGCTAAGTACTGGAATATTTTGAAACCAATTTTGCCCCCCCTTTTTTATGACTTCAACATCTTCGTTTTTAATATCATCATTACAAATTTTATTCTCAAGATCATCAGAGAAACTAATAAGATTATTGATTGAAAAAATAATTTCTTCGCTACTAATATTTACATCGGTTGAATTTACAATAAATAAAGGTATTTCAGTTGAAATATAATATTTAAAAAGACTTTTTACTTTTTTATCATAGCAGATCTTTAGAACAGGATTTTGAATATAAACGTCTTTTAATCGACCAAATGTTGTTAAGTTGTCGAAATATATGCCACGCTTGAACATAGGAGTTTTTATATTTAAAATATATGTAGGTTTATCAATATAAGAAAGGCCGGGTTCATAGTAAGTCAGTTCTATAATGACAGGTTGGTGACGCCCATTCTTTCGAATATGTTTTAAAGCACAAACGATATTACTGGTTTCAGTATTACCCTTTTTAAGAAAATGAATGAACTCTTTCCCGAAATAATTTTTGAGTGTATTAAAGAGAGGTAGAAGAAGTTTTTTAAAGCTACTTTCTTGGGAGAAAACAGGTTTATTGCAAGTTATTTCTGCAAAACAGGAAGCCTCTACAGGATATGGCTCTTTTACTTCCTCAGAGTTAGGTGTTGGTTTATTAAAATAAGAAAGCCAAAGACTCTCATCAATTCTTTCTCTGTAATTTATTTCGTTATTTGTATCGATATTCTTAAATAAATCTATGAGTTGTTCAGCCTCGTGTTTGCGAATTATAAAACGAACAATTTGATCTTCATCAATAGTCTTTTCCAAATATGGAAAGTGAATTGGAAGAGTAGTATTTGGATTTGTTTTTAAATTATTTTCAAGCTTGCCAAACATTCTGTCAACTCTGCCAACACGTTGTTCATTGTCGCCCTGCGTCCACGCAATACCATAATGTATTACTTCAGAACAATGGTAATGCAAGTCAACTCCTTCTTGTAAAACAGACGTAGCAATAAGAGCGTTAGGATAAAAAGGGGTGTTAAAGGCATGAATAATTGATAAACGCTTTGTATCCCCACAAAAAGGATAAACAGGAATTGTGTTATTCAAGAATGTCCATTTTTCATTTATCAACTTATCTTCTGTCAGTCCAAGCTCTTTTTTATAAAGTATTTGAAAAGTTAGAATAGCGTCAGCGATTAATTTAGCAAGCCCGCTTCCTTCAAGGTTATTATTCACTTTTTCACAAAAATCATTATATAAACCTTCACCTCTCAAATTGCTATTTTTAGATAATTTTTTATAATAACAATAGAAGTAGATAACATGAGGGCTGGCAAAAAGAATTCCCTTTTCTAAATATTTAGAGAATCCTTCTTTCTCGAGAATTGAAAATTCGCTGTATTTTTCTTTAGCCTTTGCACATAAATCGTTAACAAATGAATTTGAATATTGTGACCTATGCCAGATACCAATGAGTGTATCAAATGACTTTATATTTGTTGGCACTGATTCATATTCTTCAAAATCTTTCGAGAACTCAAGAGTTAACTTATTAACCTGACTGTTTCTTAAATTTGCACTACGTAACCGCTGAATAGTTGTTTTATACGACCTTTTACCAGCATGTTGCAATATTTCCTTGAGTGTATACTTTCCATCCATGTAATTCACTGACGGCTCGAAAAAAATTGAAAATATCTGTTCCTTTTTTAAGAATCTGTTTCTAAAATTGGAACAATCAGTTGTCTTAAACTTCCCTTCTTTTTTAATTGTAAATAAATCAAAAACTCTTGAATTAGGAATGCCATCGTCTAATTCATCATCTGTTGTGTTGTTTTTGATTTCAGAATCATCGTCATTGAGTTCAGAATTTTCCTTATCCTTTTGAGCTAATTGCCAAAATAATGATCTTAAATTTATAGATTTGAGTCTCCTGATTTGTTTTCTTTTTAAGATTCCATCAAACAAAGGGTAGAATTCTTTATCATAAGCATCAATTAAGCGTCTGGTGATTTCGTAAACGGAAGGGATTCTTCTGACATATACTATTTTTTTTTCGAGCCCCGTTTCTGATTGATTACCTGGTGATAAATCAGAAATGATTTTCTCATATTTCGGGTGTTTGGGTGGCTGGTTATAAGCACTTCTGAATTTTATAGATAATTCTCTGATAACTTCGGCGTCATCTCTTTCCTCAAAATCACCATTATTGGATTCTCTGTTTAATTTATCATTGTTCTTTCTTATAATTTTCCGATTATTTTTTTGTGGCAAAAACTCGAATCCTTCAAGGTAGCCAAATAATATATTGTATGGATTTGTGTTTTTAGATTTATCTTTTTTACTTTGATCGTAGCGAAACTTTACAAGGCTTTTCTGATAAGTCGTAAAAAATAATTTTTCCTGTAAAGTAGATAGATTTACAGGATCAGGTATTTCATGCCTGTATTCATGTTTTGTTTTTCCGGCAAGTCGTCTATATCTCCTGACACATAGATTCTTAAGTATTATGTCCGGGCTCGAATGTCTGTATTCAGGACTAAAAAGGCTTATGATATTTATAATATCCTTGGAGGAAGAATGATTTGGCGTTGCAGAGAGTAATAGATTCATCGCAGCTATAGGAGAGAAATCAGACCATGGATCTTTGCCCCAGATATTTCTCCCGCTATAAAAAGCATGAGCGACAATACTTCTATTCGATTGCCCCTCAGATCTTCGCAAATAATGCGCTTCATCAAATATCAACAAATCAAATGGTGGTTCTCCATTAGAATCAAAAACACGATAAATACGCTCATTACATTTTTTTGCAAAATTATACATCCAGGCCGCTTGCTCTTCATCGGACGAAGACTCATTAACATTTTTTGTAATACGCAGTCCAAGATCATCAATGACATTCTGAGTTATTTTGGGTGACATGAAGCCGCTTAAGGAGGAAGTTTTACAAACAAACAATGATGGCCATTTTAAAGAAATTTTCTCCATTAATTCTATATGATTTTCACAATAGATGGCATTGCGCAGAGGTGTGCTATCAATGGATGATTTAATTAAATCATCAGGCTTTCTGTAATGGTAACGAATAAAGTTTTCGTATTCGTTAATCCATTTTTTAGCAACATTTTCGTTTGGTGCGTATAATAATATTTTCGCATTAGGTTTCTGACGCCATAGCGTTGTCATAACCGCTAAAGCCTGTATGGTTTTTCCCATACCTACTTCGTCTGCTAACAACGCGATTTTCTTTTCAAGCAATAAATTCCAAATCTTTGAAGATCCTTCAGCCTGAATTTTATACATGCTTAAAGAATCTTCCGTTTTATAAGACCAGTTTGGATTAGTATAATCAAAATTTATATAATCTGTTAGATATTGTGGTGTAATTTTAAACATTGACATAACCAAAATCTTTTTTGATTTTATTTAAGAATCTTTCATCTGCTAGATTGAAACCCAACATCTTTTTTAACCGACTAATATCAATGAGATCAATTTTTTTGCCATCGAAAAATTCATTAAAAGCACTTACACAGCTATTAACTTCACAAACTAAAAAGTAATGATATAAAAAATTGTCTTGATCATGTCCTTTTAATGTATTTTGTAATGATTCATTAACTAATGAAATTATGTTAATAATTGATCCGGGTAAGCGGAATCCGAGGTAATCCAGTGCCTTTTGATCACCAGATATTTTTTCAATGTTGTCCAATAGCTTTTGAAAAGAAACGAACATTAAGTAGTAGGACTCTGATCCAGAATATATAGATTGCATCGGATCATCATTATTATCTTCCTCATTTGGCAAACGATACTGGCATCGCTTATGTGTTGTTTCACCGAGGGGATCATTAATAAGCGAATCGAGAAGGTCTGATAGAGAACCATATCCATATACTGGCCTATCTTTTTTACCGTATTCCAATAAGTAACCCTTATATACTTCTTTTTCAGTACTGTCATAAACGGTAAATGATTTGTCTTTTAAAACCCTTCTGTAATTTTTCAGGAATGAACGTCCATTAATGTTTTTCAGTAGAATTTTTTCGTTTGGGGAATCAGGCAATGAAACTGAACATTTATTTTCTAACGAGATATTATCAAGTACATAAGTAAATTTTTCCCAGTCGGCAATAATATTTATGCAGTATGTGAATGGGTTTAATACTTCTTTCCATTCTGTATCCATATCCTCTTCGCTATATTGGGGAATATTTTTCAATTTTAGAGGGACTAAGTTGTTCCTCAGAGATTTTTCGATTAATTTGTTTGAGGTAACAACAATACCTGCTTCAACATTTTTTTCTGTATCTGCAATATCAAGTCCTGTCGCAGGATATGTGCAGTTCCATGATCCGACGGCAAGAGAATTGGATGTTAGCCATACTTTTGCATGATGAAATGGCTGGCTTTCATCATAATCCGAACTTTTACAAATGGACACCGAAGAATTCTTATTAAGCAATTCCAAGTCGTCCGATAATATGCGAATTCTGCCATTGTCTGGCACATCTGGAATTAGAGTTATTTTTTTATAGCCTTTTTTTTGCAATGACTTGATAAATTTATCTGTATTCGCTGAGAAGTATGGAGACCATACTGAAAGATCACCTTTTTCTATATGATCAAACAAATTAAATTCATTGCTTAGAGAGTAAATAAAATGCCAATCTGCCTCCTTTTTTTTCATTGAATCAGCCCACTTAATAAGTTTGGAAGTATTGGCACCTAAACCTTTAAAAAACGAAATGACGTTATTTGCGTTTTTACGATCATCAATTCTTTTCACTATTACCGATTCACGATTAGAACTCCATGCGGCTATGGATAGGTTGAATGAGCCGGTGATTAAATACGCTTCGGATGAACCTTTTAAAAAAATTACTTTCGGATGAAATATGGCGGCTGTTTTGTTAACATTATAAAGAATAGAAGGATCTACAGGAAATAAATCAATTGTGGTACGTTTATTGTTTCTAAAATTCAAAGCTCGATAATCATACCATATTTTAACATCAATATTTCTGTCTTTATCTTGCAGATCGACATTTAGCGCTTCAAAATCTTCAGCAGTTACAAGATCGGTAGGTTCTTTATCGACAATACAAGGAAGTAGAAATTTTTCAATCAATTCAGGATCGAGGTTAAAGGTAGTAAACCAAGCTGTCTGAACAGGTTTAATTAGAGAAATTACCTTTTTGTATGTCTGATAAAGCTTCACTGATTATATAAGCCCTCATATAAGTTTTTAACAGTCGGCAAATAATAACTGTTTACCCATTCATAAGATTCTAAAAATTTTAAATAATCTTCTGAATAGTTAAAAGAACTGTGTTGTGTAATAGAATTATTTGTACCAATGCTGATCCAAGCGGTATTGCCTCGGCCATCCATTATATCTTTATGAAAAGCAATTATTTTATGTATGAAAAGAACGGGATCGTTTTTATCTTTAGAAGCGTAATATATTTCTAATAATTTTTTTAATCTTAATAATGCTTCCTGACTCAAGTATGTATTATTCATATATAAGTTAATAGCCGATAAATTAATAATTTTACTATTGAGCCACTTGCTCATAAACTTTTTAAGCTCATTGTCAATCTGAATAGTCCCTCTCTTGAGTAAACGATTAATTGCTTTGTCAATACAAGTAATAAAAGGTTCAATTTTGCAGATAGCTGTTAAATATTTGTTGTCATCCGTAGAACCTTTATTGCTTGATTTTTTTATTATTAACTCATAGTTATCTTTGTCCTCTGCATCAATAAGTTCCCTGTATAATAAATATGCTGCACCTTCCATAAGGCCTAGTTGCTTTTCCCAAAAATTGATAAATTTTTTTTCTTTAAAATTAGCACTCTTTAGAGCTTGCATGTATTTATTTGTAATTCCTTTGGACAAAATATCGTTAACTCTTATCTTGATTGGTGTAGCTGAATAATTCTTTGCTGATAGGATTTTAGAATCAATGATTTTGATAAGATCATTAGCCAGTGTGTTCCAAGGAGCATTGGCAAAAAGGAAAGGTGCTTCTTCCTTCCAAAATTTGGTATTTTGATAGTAATTATTCTTGTAAAATATTCCTATTTGTTGGAAGGGGCCTTTGTAACGACCATGAATGCCCAGCAAAATATGACGAACAAGGATACCTTCTTTACGATCTACGAATAGATAATTAACTCTTTTATCATTCGGTTTATTATACATAAGTCCTTTTAACTTGTATGTGGCCAGAACAGATGAATTCGAGTTTTGATCATCTTCTATATTACCTTTAACCGCTGCATGCGCTAAGAGTGACTCAAGAAAAATAATAATACCATCGTGTAAATCATGCCTGTTGTTATAAGGCGGCCGACTAATAAGATTTATTATCTTATCTTCAAATTGGACTTCACACTGGCATATAACGTAATGATGAAAAAGATTTAATGTATAATAACGAATATCATTGCTGATAGTATTTAATTTATTTTTAAATATTTTATTACCCAATGATGTCCAAATTATCCGAAGTCCCATAGGGTCAATAGAACCATCGCTAAAAATGGATTTATCGTATTCAGTAAAAATATCTTTATATGAATTTTCAGACATCCTTGCTCGCCAAAATTCTTCTTTGTTGTTCTTGTTATCCGTTTACGATCCCTTTAACTCTATTTGTAATCATTCCACATGGAACTTTCTTCGCTGTCAATAGTGATTCGATACGCTTTTTCATTGCGCTTATCGTTCGGACCGTTGTTTCTCTATCTGGTTTTATGCAATATATAACTATTTCTTCTGGGTTTTCGTGAAGCCATCTATATCCTTCGACAAATGCTATCAAGTCGTTATCTACCCTTCTTTTTTTGTCGTGAAAATGGACGCCGTGACCGAATCTTTTCGGATTTGGAACGACTGTCCATTCATACCAAACAATTTTCATGTCGATTATCCATTAAACTTTCTGGTAATTTTAGTTCACTTTCTGACAAATTTAATAAAAAGTCCAGATCAACATTCATTTGTAATTAAATACATCTTTGACATAACCTCTAGAAAGGTGTAAATTTCTTTAAATTTTCACAAAATCATGTCTGGATAAATATGGCTTAATAAAACATGGCGAATGAAACCTTCAAAGACATCGAAAAGCTCGAAAACGATCTCTGGGAAGCGGCAGATAATCTCCGCGCAAATTCAAAACTAACATCAAGTGACTACTTTATGCCTGTATTGGGCGTAATATTTCTCCGTCATGCTGCCAATCGCTTCGATGCGGCTGACCGGCAGATTAAATCAGACCAAGCCAGCGGCAAAATGCCTAAGAGAAAAGTGCTTCCTGCCGATTACATAGCCCGAAGATCTCTTTTCCTGCCAGAAACCGCCCGCTACGATTGGATCATGCAACAGGCAGCTATCAGCGGAAGTGATCTTCCCAAGTTGATAACCGATGCCATGACAGCCATTGAAGCCGAATTTGAGCCACTGCTAGGGGTACTGCCAAAGGATTATGGCATATTCGAAACGAAAGTTCTTGAAGACCTGATGCGCCTTTTCAATAGTGAGCAAATCAAACAAGCAACCGGAGACGTTTTCGGTCGCATTTATGAATATTTTCTTGCGAAGTTCTCCATCCAAAAAGCACACGATAACGGCGAATTTTTCACACCTTCATCACTTGTGCAGACAATCGTCAATGTCATTGAACCTGATCATGGCACTATACTCGATCCTGCCTGTGGCTCCGGAGGTATGTTTGTTCAATCCAGTCACTTCATTGAGCATGAAGGTGGTGATACCGCCAAGAAGGTTGTTTTCTTTGGTCAGGAGAAAAACCGCGATACGATTCACATCGCCAAAATGAATTTGGCTGTTCACGGTCTGGAAGGCAAGATTGCCGAAGCTATCACATACTATAATGATGAGCACACATTGGTTGGGAAATGCGATTTCGTTATGGCCAATCCGCCTTTCAATGTCGATCTTGTAGATGCAGAACGAATAAAAGGAGATCCGCGTCTACCCTTTGGTCTGCCTGGAGTGAACAAACAGAAGAAAGTTGGAAATGGCAACTACCTCTGGATATCTTATTTCTGGAGTTATTTGAACGAAAAAGGCCGCGCTGGTTTTGTTATGTCCTCCCAGGCATCCAGCGCCGGGCATGGCGAAAAGGAAGTAAGACAGAAAATTGTTGAGACAGGCGATGTGGACGTGATGATCTCCATCCGTTCTAATTTCTTTTATACCAGAACGGTTCCATGCGAGTTGTGGCATCTCGACCGATCAAAACCTACCGAACATAAAGATAAAGTGTTGATGATTGACGCGAGGAATATTTATCGTAAAGTCACTCGCAAGATTTATGATTTTTCGCCAGAACAGATGAAAAATATTGCCGCTATTGTCTGGCTATATCGTGGACAACAAAAACGATTTCTTGATTTAATAACAAATTATCTTGGATCTATATGTAAAGAAATTAAAGAGATACCTTCCGTATTAACAATTTTTGAAAACAATCTCGAAGATCTACAAGGACGATTTAATAGCCTCGTTGATGCCGTGAGTAAGCATGAAGAAATTGCATCTGAGAAGAAACAATCACTCAAAGATGCTTTTGTCGAATTAAACGAAGCAAAGAAAGCATACATCATCGATAAAGAAAAACTAATCAAAAGTCTTCGCCTATTCAATGATAAGTACTCTGAAGCATTGCCCAAAGAAAACGATACACAGCACATTATGCGTAAAGCTTTCGAACCTTATGCTGAAGCAATTCGTGGATTAATAAAACAGGTTGATCTGCTTTTCAAACTTGCCGCACGCATTGCTGATTTAGGTGTGGAACTGATAATCGATGATGAGTTAGCTGCGATCTATGACCGACGTGCCGCAGCTAAAATAAAGAAACAACTGGATGAAGGACGTAAAGCCGCTGTTGAACAGATGAAAATATCTGTTTATTTCTATCGACAGGTAGTGTGGCTTCAAGATCGTTTTCCCAAAGCTAAATTAACGGATGTGCTTGGGCTTGTCAAACTTGTGAACATTAAAGAGATTGAACATTCTGATTGGAGCCTTACTCCTGGCCGATATGTTGGTGTTGCACCACAAATAGAAGATGAAGACTTTGATTTTGAGCAAACGATGCGCGACATTCACACTGAATTGGCTGACCTTAATAAAGAAGCGATAGATTTAGCAGAAAAAATACAGGAGAATTTCGAGGGATTGGGGATATGAGCTTAGATTGGCATGAAATAACACTTGCCGAAGCTCCAATTGAAATCATCGATGGTGATAGAGGCAAATCATACCCAAAGCATAGCGACTTCAGCGATGACGGACATTGCCTCTTTTTGAATGCGACTAATGTAACAGCTTATGGATTTGACTTTTCTGAATGCCAGTTCATATCGGAACAAAAGGACGAAGGGCTTCGGAAGGGAAAACTTGCTAGAAATGATGTTGTCTTAACAACAAGGGGTACACTTGGGAATACTGCTTTATACAACGATAGCATACCATATGACCACGTTCGGATAAATTCTGGTATGGTAATTATGAGAACAGATATTGAAAAGCTTCTTCCTTTATATCTTTATGGCTTTTTGCGATCGCCGAGATTCAAAAAACAAGTTGAACAACTACGCAGCGGAGTCGCGCAACCACAACTGCCAATTAGGGACATAAATAAAATAAAGTTTTTATTGCCACCAAAAATAGATCAAGAACGTATTGTCGATGTGTTCGCAGCTTATGACGAATTGATTAAGAACAATCGACGACGTATGGCTCTCCTAGAGGATTCGGCACGTCAACTCTTCCGTGAGTGGTTCGTCTGTCTTCGTTTTCCGGGACATGAGCACACCCCAATGGTTAATGGTGTGCCAGAGAAATGGAAAAAAACAACAGCTCTTTCAGCGATGGAAGTCCTCAGTGGGGGAACACCTAAAACTAATATTAGTAATTATTGGGATGGCGATATCCCGTTCTATACGCCTAAGGATGCAACAGAACAATGTTATGTTATATGTACGGAACGAAGTATAACAGAGCTTGGACTTAAGAATTGCAACAGTCGCTTATACGAAACCGATACTATTTTCATTTCAGCTCGAGGCACAGTAGGAAAACTGAACATTGCATCTCGTCCAATGGCTATGAGCCAATCATGCTATGCCTTGATCGGTAAGGGATTCGTTTCGCAATATTTCCTGTTTTGTGCTCTCAAAGAAGCAATCGCACATTTCAAGCAGCATGCTAGTGGAGCTGTATTTGACGCAATTATTGTAGACACTTTCAAACTGATTCCGTTTTTATTGCCAGAAGAGAAGAAAGTTCGACTGTTTGAAGCAACGGTTAGTCCTATGTTTCACCAAATTACAAATCTCATGGAACAAAACAAAAAACTCCGCGCAGCCTTAGATCTTTTACTGCCAAAACTTATGAGCGGGGAAATAGCGGTATGACAAAATTCCAGGCTTATGCAGCTAATTTTGAACTTTATCCCAACGAAGGTGAAGCCTTTCATCACCTATTGCCACTTCTAAGCAAAGTCAACCGTGTTGATTTTACTTTTCTGGTTAACGATCCCTCCGTTAATCAAGGTCAGATGAATTCAAATTTTGACGATCAACTTGAAAAAGAGCTATTAAAGAACGGTGCAGAATCCTGGAAACTGACTTTGCCAACCGAGATACCTCAGGAGTTTGATTTCACTTTTATGTATTCCAGGAAGAAAGTTGCTGTTGAAATTGAGAAAACGAACCGGGAAAAAATATTAAGAGACATTCTTAAGTGTCATCTGTATCAATACTCTGGCGCGGATTTTGCCATTATCGGACTTCCTAGAAATTATCCTCATACTCACGGGGTTTGGGATCTCTTTGGATTTGGAAAAGAGAGATTTAGTGAATGTAAAACTTATGGATTTGGGACGCATGACAAGCTTGGAAGAATACTGCTTTGGGGATACGATCAATATGATGCAGTGACAGATAAACTTCTTACCAAGCAGACAAGAAATCTATGGCGTACAAAAGCAGCCGAAGGAGCTAGGTCAAGGTAATTCTATGATTACTGATATTAATAGTGAAGACCGACTTGTTCAAAAGACTTTTGCTGACCACCTACAGAATAATCTCGGATGGGACAGCATTTATGCCTATAATGATGAAACATTTGGTCCAAACAGCACACTTGGACGCACTTCTGAACGTGAAGCCGTTTTGGTTCGTGATCTTAGATCAGCACTACAACGATTGAATCCAGACATTCCTTCTCAAGTACATGCGCAGGCAATTGAAAAACTCACTCGTATAGATTTTGCTCGCTCTCTTTTACAGCACAATCGAGAATTCTATGGATTTATCAAGGATGGTGTTCCTGTTGAGTGGCGGGATTCATCAGGAGAATTGTGCCATGCGCATGCTCGAGTTATTGATTTCAGCAATGGCAATGGTGCGGATGGGAAACCCAACAACCGATTCCTAGCGGTGCGAGAACTTAAACTTCAAGGCACACGCGTTCCGCACTATAATACTCGTGCTGATCTTGTTTGTTTCGTCAACGGACTTCCTCTTGTATTTATTGAACTCAAGGCTGTCTATAAAAACATCCGTGCCGGATTTGACAACAATATTTCCTGGTATCTTGATCCCAATGTTACCCCGCAGGTATTTCATCACAATGCTTTTCTTATTGTGAGCAACGGCGACAAAGCGCGTTATGGATCTATCACAAGCAAGTGGGAACATTTTGTCGAATGGAAGAGAAATTCAGAGAAAGACAAAGGACGTGTAGATGCCGAGATTCTGCTTAATGGAATGCTCGCTAAAGATCGACTTCTCGACATGGTTGAAAACTTCATTCTATTTGACGATAGCCGTGCTGGGGGAACACGAAAGATCATTGCCCGAAATCATCAGGTCTTAGGCGTCAATAATGCTGTGGCCTCCGTGAAACATCAAGAAGAATTGAAAATACTCTATCCTGAAAGACTTACGGAAAGGATGGTTCAATTAAAGATTCCTGAGAAGAAAACAAAAGCATTAATGAAGAGTGGGACCGGCCAATCACTTAAACTAGCTAATATATCTGACTCTGAACTTGCAAAATCAAATAAAGAAAAAGTAATTACTCTTCCGCTAATTGAACGTGCACATCCGGATTTAGGTCGGCTTGGTGTTTTCTGGCATACTCAAGGAAGTGGCAAGTCATACTCAATGGCCTTTTTTACTGAAAAAGTTCGTCGTACCGTACCTGGTAACTTCACTTTCCTATTAATGACTGATCGCGAAGACCTGGATGATCAGATATGGCGAACATTTGTCGGTTGTGGGGTATCCGATGAAAAAACTCCTAGGGCAAGCTCAGGCAAGGAATTAAAAAAACTCCTTGGAGAAAATCACCGTTTTATTTTCAGTCTGATTCATAAGTTCAATAAGCCAGTTACCACACCATATAGTGTTCGTGATGATATTATTGTTATTTCAGACGAAGCACATCGAACACAAGCCGGAAAGTTTGCACGGAACATGCGACTTGCTTTGCCTAATGCGGCCTTTATTGGTTTTACCGGCACACCTCTTTTCAAATATGATGAGCTTACGCGCCGCATCTTTGGAAATTATATATCACGCTACGATTTTAACCGTTCCGTAGAAGATGAATCAACAGTTAAGCTCATTTATGAAAACAGGGGAGAAAAACTGGGTATAGCACGTCAAGACTTGAATGATCGTATTGCCAAAGCGGTCGAAAAGGCTGAACTCAAACCAGACCAAGCTTCATTGTTAGAAAAACTCCTTGGCAAAGACTACGAAGTAATTACGGCTGATGAGCGTCTTGATAAAGTGGCTGATGATTTTGTAGAGCACTGTTCAACCAGATGGCAAACAGGAAAATCTATGCTGGTTTGCATCGACAAGATTACCTGCGCTCGTATGTACCAAAGAATAGAGCCGCGCTGGAAAGCCAAGATTGCTCTACTAAAGATAAACGTCAAATCGAAAGAAGCTGAGTTGTCAGTTACAAAAGATCCCGAAACACAAGAAAAAGTCAAAGAGGAACTTAATTTACTTCGTGCACAGACGCAATGGATGGAAAGTACAATTATCGAGATAATTATAAGCCAAGCCCAAAACGAAGTACGTGACTTTAAGAAGTGGGATTTTGACATAATACCACACCGAGAAGTGATGAAGACTGGATTCAAGACTCCTGATGGTAAAAGAATGAATGTAGAGGATGCCTTCAAAAATCCTGATCATCCTTTCCGTATAGCTATTGTATGTGCCATGTGGCTAACTGGCTTTGATGTAGAATGTTTGTCAACGCTTTATATCGACAAACCTATGAAAGCTCACAATCTCATGCAAGCTATTGCACGCCCAAACAGAATCTATCCAGGGAAGAAATGTGGTGTCATCGTTGACTATAATGGCGTGCTAAAAAGTCTTCGAGAGGCGCTTGCTCAGTATGCACTTGGCGATGAAGATGATGGCGGTGGAAATGGTGATATAGTTGCTCCTATTGAAGAATTAGTTGCGGCGCTCATTCAGGCTATAGAAACTACCGAAAAGCATTTAATGGATCTTGGCTTTGACTCAAGCAGACTGATAGGCTCAACAGGATTTACACGTATTGAAGCAATGCGAGATGCCGTAGATGCTCTTTATACGTCTGATGATGCAAAATGCCGCTTTGAAATTATGGCCCGACAAGTGTTTATTTGCTTCAAGGCTCTTTTGATGGAACCAAGTGCATTTGCTTATGCTGAACGTCACGATAATATAGAAGCCATCTATAAAAAATTGGAGGAAAAACGTGATACTGCTGATGTTACTGAACTACTAAAAGAGCTCCACAGAATTGTCAATGAGGCCGTCAGAACAGCGGCTCCAGGTGATGACCATGCTAATGGACTTAAAGTTGATTTGAGTATGATTGATTTCGATAAGCTTCGGGAGGAGTTTGCGAATAAGGTTCATCGCAAGCATGCGGCTCTGCAAGACATCCGTAATGTTATAGAGGCAAAGCTTGCTCAAATGCTTGCAAAGAATCCAACTCGGATGGACTACTACAAGAAATATCAAGAAATTATTGCTGAGTATAACCGAGAAAAAGATCGCGCGACTGTTGAAGAAACTTTCGCTAAACTAATAAATATAGCCAGAAATCTTGATGAAGAGGAACGACGAGCTGCGCAAGAAGGGCTCAATGACGACGAACTGGCTCTGTTTGATCTTCTTTTTAAAGATAAGATAAGCAAAACTGATAGAGAACGTCTTAAACAAGCAAGTAGAGACCTTCTTGCTTCACTCAAGAAATTATTCCAGCAAATGCGTGATTGGACACAAAATACTACAACGCAGGCTGAAGTAAAAGTATTCATACTTGATAATCTTTGGCAATCACTTCCCAGACCACCATATAAGGATGAGGAAATTGAAAAAGTTGCTAGCAATGTCTATGACCACGTCTGGCAGCGAAGTCGGAGTGGACAGGATTTTATGGCGGCATAGAAAGTAGTGTGAAAAAGCCATCTAATAGGAAGGAGTAGATATGAATATATCGCGTGTGAAAATAGAAAACTTCCGTGGTGTTCAGACTGCAAGCATTATTCTCTCAAAACATTCTGTATTAATAGGCGACAATAACGTTGGTAAAACAACAGTACTGGAAGCAATTGATCTAGTATTGGGGCCTGATCGCCTTAATCGTACGCCACCTATTGACGAACATGACTTTTATCAGGGAAAATATATTGCTAATGCATCAGTTGATGCGGCTTCGGAAAGCGATCGACCGGAAGAAGTTGTTGAAAGCGGCGATTCTAATGAAAATGTTGATGTACCTTCTGAAGCTCCCCGCATTGAAATAGAAGTCACTATCACAGATTTAACTGTTGAACAGAAGGGCAAGTTTGGAAATCATATTGAGTTCTGGAATAAGGACTCCGATGCATTTTATGTAGATGCAAATCCCGAAGGTGTCGATACAGCTTCGATCACTGAGGCACTTAGGATAACATTTATTGGCGCTTACGACATGGAACAGGATGATTTCGATGGTAAAACCTACTTTACCCGCAGCTTAACTGAAGAGGAAACTCCCATTTCTTTTACTAAGAAAGACAAACAAGTTTGTGGATTTTTATATCTACGTTCCCTTCGAACCGGTTCACGTGCACTCAGTCTTGAAAGAGGTAGCCTACTTGACATAATCTTAAGATTGAAAGAGGTCAGACCACAAATGTGGGAAGACACTTTAAAAGAATTGGCATCTTTTACCGTAGCAAGTGATCCAGGTCTTGGAATATCAGGTGTGTTAGAGAGCATAAATAATGCACTTAAAAAATATGTACCTAAAGAATGGGGTATTGAACCCCATTTGAAGGTATCGAATATGACTCGCGAACATTTGAGAAAGGTAATAACCGCATTCATAGCCACAGGCGAAGGTAGTCATGCCGCACCATTTTATAGGCAGGGAACAGGAACTATAAATATGTTAGTGCTGGCAATGCTGTCTCAGATTGCAGAAGATAGGCAGAATGTAATCTTCGCAATGGAAGAACCTGAAATAGCTATACCGCCTTATGCACAGAAACGTATCGTTCATGAGATACGACATTTAGCGTCACAAACAATTTTCACTTCTCATTCTCCCTATGTACTTGAGGAATTCAAACTAGAGGAAACCATTATGCTCTCGCGTGATAACCAAGGAGTGCTTAGCCAGTCATCGATCAATTTACCCGAAAATATAAAGCTTAAACGATATCGGCAGGATTTTCGTACTCGTTTTTGTGAAGGGTTATTGGCTCGTCGCATTTTATTAGCAGAAGGCGCAACCGAAGCATCTTCTGTTCCCGTGGTATGCCGTCGCCTCTCAGAATTAAATTCAAACACCTATTCTTCATTGGAAGCATTAGGCATTTGCGCTATTGATGCTGGTGGAGAAACAAAAATTCCAAGTCTTGCAAAGTTATATAAAGATCTTGGAAAAAGCGTATACGCTATCTGTGACAAACAGACAGATGAACAGAAAACGCTGATTGAAAACGAAGTTGATAATCTTTTCATGCATGAATACGATGATTTTGAAGATCTTGTTCTAAATAATACAACGGATGATGCATTAAAGCGTTTCGCCAATCTTATCAATTGGCCGCAGCATCTCCGAGAAAAATATCCTGTACCAGAAAATCAAGTAAAAGAAGCACTTAAAGAATATTTTTTATGGAGTAAAGCTAATTGGGGTTTAGCAGATTTTTTTGCTCAATGTAACGAGGATGAGATTCCACAATGGCTTCGAGACACCTGCATATTGATCAAGCAATGTTGCGAGGGCGTACCCCCTGAAGATAATAATGCAGAAGCACAGCATACATCTGATGCAGTGGAAATCTGACTAAAAGCAATAGTACATGGAAATAACTGAAAAACAGCTAGGTATCATGGTTGCTGAAGGCCATCTATTTGTTTCAGGTGGGCCAGGATCAGGCAAGACTACTATTTCTATTCTTAAAGCAGCAAAGTGCGCAGAATGTGAACTGCTGCCAGGCCAAAAAATATTATTTCTCAGCTTTGCCAGAGCTACTGTTTCGCGGATTATCGAGACGATAGAGTATGAGCAAAAAATCCCCCTAGAGCAGAAAAAAAGAATTGATGTCGAGACGTATCATTCATTCTTCTGGCGTATACTAAAGACACATGGATATCTTATCGGTTTACCACGCAGACTCCATATACTTACCCCGCCAAATGAAGCTGTTGCACTTTCAGTAATCAGAAATAATTACAGTTCAAAGTCTAAATTGTCAAAACCTGATGGAGCAAGGAAACAGAAGGAAGAAAGTTCCGAGCTTAATAGACTAGCAATTCACGAAGGCCGCATTTGCTTTGACCTATTTGCAAAATATGCTGGCGACATTCTGCATAGAAGCAAACGAATTAGAAAATTAGTTGCAACCATGTACCCAGTCATTATTCTTGATGAGTTTCAAGATACGAATGCAGAGCAGTGGCGTGTTGTGCAGGCACTTGGCGAAAGTAGTCGGCTGATTGCACTTGCTGATCCTGAACAGCGTATCTACGATTGGATCGGTGCCGACCCTGAACGTCCGAATCACTTCAAAAAATCTTTTCTCCCAACTGAGATAGATTTATGCACTGAAAATCATCGAAGTATTGGGACAGATATTGCTGCATTTGGCAATGATATTTTGAAAGGTAAATATCGCGATAAACCATATAAAGGATTGGAGATTATTTGCTATTTACCCAACGAGAGTCAGGCCTTTACCGCGCTAGTGACAACTACTTACAATTCACGTAAACGATTGATAGGCAATGGTAAAAGAAACTGGTCATTGGCCATTTTAGTACCAACAAAAAGAATGACAAGGCTCGTATCAGATCATTTTCGAACACCACCTGCAAGTATGAAACCGATATCTCATAATGCAATAATTGAAATGGAAGCGGTTATACTTGCGGCAGAAATGGTTTCTTTTCTCATGCAACCGGATACGGATGGCCGACATTTTGGTTATTTTATAGAATTATTAATCAATTATTTTTACGGTAAAGGAGGTGATAATCCAGCAAAAAGTGACCTAAAGGAAGCAGAAAATATCCAAAAAGCCTATAAAGAGTGGATTGTTCGACAGGCAGAAAAGAAAGCAATTAGACAAAGCAGTATTCTGGTTAATCTTATTAATTGCTATAGCTCAACACGGATGCTTAATCTGACAGGTGATCCAGATAAAGATTGGCGCGCTGTTCGGCAAGTTATGGAAACTGGTGCATGTCAGCGTTTAAAGGAAGTAGCAAATGAAGTCCGGAATCTTCGTCTCTTAGAGCGAGGAACGCAATTACGCCAAGAACTATCAGAAGATTGGCGTGAAAATGGTTTTTATGCAAATGCCCTTACTATCATTCGACGAGCTTTTGTTAAGGAACATTTTTCCACTAATTCTAAGCCAGAAACAGGCGTGGTTATCATGAATATGCACAAAGCAAAGGGTAAACAATTCGATGAGGTTATTATTTTTGAAGGATGGCCGAAAGTCTCAAGAGGAAAGATTATGGCAAATTCGGATAGAATTGTAAGAAGAAACCTAATTGAAAATATTAATGATCAAACAATTTATAATTTTCGTGTAAGTGTTACAAGAGGAAAACGTCAAACAACGATATTGACACCGAAGAATGATCCCTGCGTTCTTCTTTATAACAGAAAATAATGCCCGCATTTTTGTTTAGGTTAATATTTATAATCTTGGGAATATTCTTGGGTATATATGCAAAACCAAATGTTGATAAAAGTAATGATTAATAACACTTATTTGTTTTATTCGAGTCCGCGCTGGGAGCCAGTACAAAAAAACCCAACTCCCAAGGTTG
>ENA-UPTA01002266-UPTA01002266.1-activated-sludge-metagenome-genome-assembly--contig:-NODE-2266-length-20042-cov-32.624156_pt1 | contig 20042 bp, 17 predicted proteins | sample MGYA00238184_ERZ773361 | MGnify/ENA primary metagenome ERZ773361 (study PRJEB29100, sample SAMN05720205) | activated sludge metagenome | isolation source: anaerobic digester from wastewater...
CGACAAAGGTTCCGCCGACCGTTAAATCAAATCCTTCGGCTGGGTCCGGCGTTTTTCCTTTTTTATAAAACTTGACATAGCTATCCCAAACGGGTGCCGGAATGGACCAGATTGGAAAGTCATCCCCCATCTCTTTCCGGACGGCGTTTACCGCAAAGCTGGAATGCGTAATAGCGCGTCCATGCTGACGAAAAACGTGTCGCCAGTCATTGCGCGGATCGTCGCCCCAAACGTCCGTCGGTATCGTCCAGTATTCCCAGGCGAAAACTGAGAGCGTCGGGCACTCCAGGCCGATAACCGTTTTAAAAGGAGGGGTGAATGAAAGGAACAGGCAGGGCTCTTTTCTGGCCCGGCAGGATTTGTAAAGGATGTCGGCATCCCGCTGCGGGTTCCTGATTTCGACAACGGTGGCAAATTGGCGAAGAACATCCCGGAATTTTTTCAGGACAAAATAGTAGCTGTAGTCCGGCAAACCCATACTGGACCGGATGCTGTTTTCCGTTTGAGCTGAATGAACAAGAATGATCATAATGAAAAATCTATCTCACGTAATGGGTGCGAGACCATTCGTTGATATCCGCAAATTTGCCAATATGCTCCAATCCGACTTACATCTGACGCTACAGTGTAGCGGTGAGGAAACTTTGCAGCTTGTCTTTCACGACATGATGGGAAGCGAAAGTTTTGATTTGCGACATTGCGGCCTGAGCCATTTTGCCGTAGGTATCGGGCTGATTTTTGGCAATCTGATAGCTTTGCTGGTAGGCATTCACCAGCGATTCCCAGTTGATGCGATGATACATGGCCCTGAAAACAGGACGGGAATCATGAGGCCAGACGGTGGGCTCGAGGCTGGAATCAACAATAAAAGAAGAGGAGGAGTCCATATAATCCGCCATGGCCGTATGATCGGGGGACAGGGCGGGTTTGCCGCAGGCCATAAATTCCATCAGGGGCAGGCACAGGCCTTCGCTGCGGGAAGCATTGATGTAATAATCGGTAGCGGCTATGAGCTTTTCATATTCACCCGGCTCCAGGTAACCGTGCAATGCCAGAATTCGGCACTTGAAAGGCGCCAGTTGCTGCATGAGCAAGTGCAATTTTCCCAGAAATGATGACAAGGCATTGTGGGTCATCTTTAAAACCAGCGTGGCGTCCTCCACATCCTGAAAAACCGTGCAGAATGCGGTGAGAATGTCCTTCCAATTCTTCCGGCCGTCAATCGGATTGAAGACGGACGCATATACCACACCATCGAGTTTGATCGGACGGGCGGCCTGGTCTTCCTGCCGCACTGCCCCTTGAGCTTCCCCATCCGACTGGCCGGTCATTTCGATGCTGCGAAGACCAATTCCCATGGAACGCCGATCCTGGGCGTCCGGAATTGCTGTTAAATCCAGGCCCGAAAATTGCAAAATGCTGACAGGTTTCTTTGGGTGAAAGATGACCTGGATGTCCGTGTAGTAGGCTCTCAGGCGTATCCGTTTTTTTTCATCGCCCATGGAGACAAAAATATCTTTATTGACATTATTCGCATACCCGCAGGCGGTGATTTTTATCTGAACGGTCCCTCTGATCCGGCGGGGCAAAAGGACCCATGGCTCCCTGAGGCGAGACCAGCTTCCCCATACTTCCGGTTCATAAAATCCGCCGAGATAGGCGCTGAATTCATCAGTTTTGGAAAAACCCAGAAGCAGTTTTTCCCCGGAATAGTTTTCCAGACGAAAGCTGTCCGACACATCATGCGGATCAAAAATATCGGGTGTAATACAGTAATTCCTGCTGTCTACGATGTTGCCCTTCATTGATATTTCCACCGGCCTGATGCTGAAGCGACCGACGGCCTGATTTCTGAATTTTTCAAATGCGTCCCAGACAGGTACCGGAATCGCAACAACGGGAAATTCGCTACCCATAGCTTTCTTGACGCTCTGGGCTGAGTACTGAGAAAGCACGATCAATCTTCCGTGATCGGATAACACCACGCGCCAGTCGTTTTTGGGATTATCATCCCAGACCTCATTTGGTATGGTATCGAACTCCCAGGCTAGTACCCCGATGGTTGGACACCGAAGGCCGGTCGTAGATTTATGGGGTGGAGAAAATGTAATAAATACGCAATCTTCGTTTTTCTTTCGGCAGGCGTCATAAATGCAATCCACTTCTTTTTCCGGGTCCTTTACAATATGCACCTGACCCAGCTCTTTCAAAACAGGAAGAAAGCCTTTTAAAACAATATAATAGCTGTATTCCGGCAGGCCCAGGCTGCTGTGCAGGTTTTCTTCCCGGATTTGCGAATAAACAATAAAGTTCATGAAAACATTCTACCGGTTTTGCATGGTTTCCTGATAGACCGACAGTGTTTGCTCGGCGGTTTGTTTCCAGGAAAAACGTTGAAGGTTCTGAAATCCCTTTTCTCTGAGATTTTTTCGCAATGTGAGGTCGGAGGCGACTTGAGCAATCTTTTCCGACATGTCCTGAATGGAAAAAGGATCGAAAAAAACGCCAGCCTCGCCGACCACTTCAGGCAATGATGCTGTATTGGAACAGACCAGAGGAACGCCGGCGGCCATGGCTTCCAGAGCCGGCAAACCGAAGCCTTCATAAAAAGACGGAAAGACCATAAAATCCGAACCTTGAAGCACCTCAAATACTTTCTGGCGGGACAGATAGCCGGTCCATACAATTTCCCGGTTATCAAGGGATTTGAAATCGATCGCCTTCACCTTTTCCAAGGGAAACCGATGTCCGATGATGACAAGTTTGTGGCGAAACCTTTTATCTTTTTTTGCTTCGAGGAAGGCTTCCAGAAGCCGTGGGATGTTTTTATTGATAGTGACGCTACTGAACGCTGTGATATAGGGGGTTTCGAGTTCGGGCAACCGTGTATCGATGGGCTGGTCTTCATCGTTTTTGCCGTTTTTGATCTCCCCCGTATCCACTGCCTCATGAATGACGGCGATCTTTTTGGAATCAATAGGATATTCTTGAAGAATTTCCCGTCGGGAAAAGTCTGACATAACGATAATTTTAGTTGAACGCGCCACTGCCTGTCCAACAAACAGGCGAAGCATCCAGCGCCGGTGGAAAGGCATGTCATGGCCAAAAGCCTTGAAATTCAGATCATGAATGCTGACGACGGTGGGACATTGCAAAAAAAGCGGCGATGTGTAAGCCAGCGAATGCAGTAAGTCAATCCGGAACTGTCGGACATAGTTTTTTAACTGGATCTGTTCAAAAAGATAACGCTGCTTCCGGTTTTCCGCACAAACCGGGCAAACGACTTTTGTGAATTTGGAATTTTCCGCCAAAATCGAGTTTGCGGATTCCCGGTTGACGAAAAGCACAAAATCGTGCTTTGAAGAGATCTTTTGTAGTCCGGCAAGCAATCCTCGTGCGTAAGTTTCCGTTCCTCCAACGACATCGGGGATCAGATAAAGCAGGTTTAGTCCGATTCTCATGAAGCATCCCGAAGGAAGGACGGGTCGGACAAGGTGATTTGATCCATCAAATCGTTATGTTTTTGCATGATCAATGGGCGGGCGTATTTGTCAACAGCGGCCCGGCGTGCTCGGACGGACATTTCCGCAAGAAGGAAGGGATTGTCTTTGGCTTTGAGAATGGTTGAGGCAATGGTTTGGGGATCTGAATCCGGTGGGATGATCCATCCGATTTGCTCTTCTGCGATCACCTGTGCCAGTTCGGATTTTGCATCGACAACCGCAAGAATCGGTTTCCCGGCAGCCATGATATTATACATTCTGCTGGGCACAGAGATTCCCGCCATGCCTCTGATGAAGGAAATGGCTGCCAGATCACAGGCATTGAGCAGTTCCGGCAGGTCGGAATGAGGTTGCGGAGGCAACAGGGTTACATTTTTCGGCTTCAGGTCGGCGATGATTTTTTTAAGCGCAGGCTCTTTCGCTCCTGCGCCGATAAACAGAAAATGGATGTTTCCCTGGGTTTCCAGAATCTTGGCAGACCGGACCAGAATTTCCAGATCATAGATTCTGCCCATGTTTCCCGAACACTGAATGACAAACTGGCGCGAAAGTCCCAATCGGTCCAGCAGGGTATTGTTTTCTCGGGGAAGGGGCTGGATGGAATCGCTGTCTGCCCAATGGGTGATAAGTGCGGCGTGAGCTGCGTCTTGTGCGATTCTTCTTTTTACAAGATCCAGCATTCCTCGGCCCAGAACAATGATGCGATCCGCCCGGTGATAGAGTTCTTGATGAAGGGCATACAGAATTTTTACCGGTGGCGCTTCCGGTTTGAACATGCCCGTGGCGACCAGAACATCCGGATACAAGTCCTCGACGCGCAAAATGAGTTTAGCGTTACGTAACTTACTGATCATACAGGCGATAAAAGGTAGCGAAGGGGGATTGGTGATGACGAGAACAATATCTCCTGGATGAACTCTGCGAAGAGCGTTAAAAAAAATGGACAGGCTGATGGTCAGCAGATTGATCAGACGAAAAAGTAGAATATCTTTATTGAATGTTGTGGAGAGGCATCGGTGAATGCGTACGTGATGGACGACTTCATTGGTCGGCGCTTTTATGCCGCGGGCCTTGTAGGTGGGCTGAACACTTAAAACACGAACCCGGTGTCGGACGGCAAGGGCTTCGGCAATCCGTGTGACGTAATATCCGGAACCTTCCATTTCTGGATAGTATAGCTCCGAAAGGACCCAGATTGTATTTTTGCGTTTTTCCGTCATGAAAAAAGAAAAGCCTTCATAGGTCTTTCATCCAATACCAGAGACGGCCCAGATGTTCTTTGAAGATCATCGCGTTGCTGAATAGCCAATGCGATTGAGGCAGGTATCGGATCACGGCTGTCCGTGTGGGCAGACGGGTGAGATAGCCTGAGGGCAGGGGATGGATGTTTTTGAAATACTTTCGAAATTCCGTCTCGCTGCGCTTCATGTGGTAGGCTGAAGTCACCAGACCGACGTGAATATTTTTGTCCAGAAACATTTTGTCAAATTCTACCGCGTGCTGATAGGTATTTTCCGATTTCGCTTCCGGCCGGATTCTTGCCCGTGGAACGCCGAAATCTTCAGCCATGTCCGCCATAAGCTCTGCTTCGGATATTTTCTGATCGCCTTTCCCGGAACAGACGAGGAATTTGGCGTTGTATTTCTGGTACATCCTGATGGCTTGCGCAAGTCGTGCCGAGGTGTCATCGGAAGGAAAGATCTGCGTTCCTCCCCGGACCGTGTAGGTTCCTCCCCCCAGGACAACAATAACATCCAGAGTCTTGTCCGTTTCCAATTCCTTGATATTCATATATTTATTTTCCAGTTTGGAGCTGAAGAAACTGGCAACCGGCTGAATGCTGAATCCGTAGAATAAGACAATGATGAGAAACAAAAACAGCAATTCTGTTTTCTTTTTGGCTGCCTTCAGGCCGAAAATAAGAGAAATGCAAAGCAGAATGAAAAGGATCCCTGCGGGATCAATCATGGATTTCAGGATGTCGTAAATTGCATTTGCCATTGGTCCGTTCCTGCTTTCACGTGTTTCATGAAATGCTGATGGGATATTACGTTATGCTGCCTGCAGAAAGCTCCGCTGCCTCAATTACAAAACGATATGCAATTGCTGTCCGGTCGCTTGTAGTTCAGGATAGCGGTCCCTACTAAATATCCCCAGTATTGTCAATGAATTCGTATTGCTCTTCATGAATTTTCAATGCTTCCGTGAAGGGAAACAATGAGAAAGGGATAGGCGCTTTTTGGTGGCATGCGCAAAACGCGTGCTGAGGGGTTTCGTTTTTTTTGTGTCGCACGGTTTGGTTGGTGAAATTCCCGCCGAATCCAGTTTTATATTTTCCGGATTTATGTATATGATCAATGAAAAAAGACGGTCAGTCTATAAATATTGAGCTATATTATGACGATACGCGATTTGTTGTTTTGGGCGACAAAAAAGTTGGATGCGGCGGGAATTCCATCGGCCAGGCTGGATGCCGAGGTTTTACTGGCGTTTGGTCTAGGTTGTGAACGTCTTGATTTCATAAAAAATGATGAGAAAATCGTTCCTTTTGAGCAGGAAGCGGCTTTCTTCAGGATGGTGGATCGAAGGTTGAATTTTGAACCTGTAGCCTATATTACGGGTAGAAAAGCTTTTTGGTCGTTTACGCTGGATGTCAATAAAGATGTTTTGATTCCCAGACCGGATACTGAAATTCTGGTGGAAGAAGCGCTGGAGATTCTGAAATGCTGGAATTTGGAAAATCCCCGGATTGCCGACGTCGGAACGGGAAGCGGCGCCATCGCCCTGGCTTTGGCGACGGAAATTCCCGGGGCCAGAGTTTTGGCAACCGACATTTCACCATCCGCTCTATCTGTGGCGAAAAGAAATGCCCAGGCTCTGGCGCTGGATTCATTGATTGACTTTCTTCCGGGCGATTTGCTTGAACCGGTGAAGGGGCCATTAGACATGATTGTCTCCAATCCACCTTATATTGGAGCGACAGAGTATGATGGACTTGATGTCGGCGTCAGAGATTTTGAGCCACGTCTGGCGCTTTGGGCAGGGAAAACAGGTATGGAATTTTACGAAAAATTGATATATCAGGCACAAAGCTATCTACATTCAGGAGGCTGGCTTCTGCTGGAAATCGGCGCACGGCAAAGGGAAAGGGTTGTTGCGATTCTGGAAGAAAGCGGTTGTTATGATGGCGTGGCCGTACGCGCAGATTATGCGGGTTTTCCCCGTGTCATCAAAGGAAGGAGAAAATAAGTGGATAAAATTGTGATCAACGGTGGGAAGCCGTTGCATGGCAATGTGGAAATCAGCGGCGCAAAAAATGCAGCCCTGCCGGTTTTAACGGCAGCGCTTTTAACGGAAAAAACCTGTACCTTTTCCAATATTCCCGATCTGGTGGATATTCAAACCACCTACCGGCTCTTAAGAAATATGGGTGTGGAAATCGAAGGCGGCAAAACCGCTACCATTAATGCTGAAAAGGTCCTTCTGAGCGAAGCGCCTTACGATCTGGTCAAAACCATGAGGGCTTCCATTCTGGTTTTGGGACCCCTGGTGGCCCGAATGGGTCATGCCCGTGTATCTTTACCGGGCGGGTGCGCCATCGGTGCGCGTCCGGTCAACCTGCACATCAAAGCGCTTCAGGATATGGGCGCCAAGGTAGAGTTGCAGGGCGGCTATATTGAAGCCAGGGCAACAAAACTTAAAGGCGCGGATATTTATTTTGATCTGCAGACCGTTACTGGGACGGAAAACATCATGATGGCGGCGGCACTGGCGGAAGGTACAACCGTATTGCACAATGCCGCGCGCGAACCGGAAATTGGCAATCTGGCGGATGTCCTCAAAGGCATGGGAGCAAAAATCAGCGGCGCAGGCACGGATGTTATTACCATAAACGGTGTCTCTTCGCTTAACGGGACAGAGGCCTCCATTATTCCCGACCGTATTGAAGCCGGCACATTTATGATTGCCGCCGGGATGACCGGTGGAGAAATCAACGTATTGGGATGCAACCCTCAGCATCTAGAAGCGCTCATCAAAAAGCTGCGGGACACGGGGATGAAAATTTCGCCGGTTGACGGAGGGCTGAAAGTTGCCGCCGGAGAAAAAATCCAGAGCGTTGATGTCAAGACGCTTCCTTATCCGGGCTTTCCCACCGATTTGCAGGCACAGATCATGGCCTGTATGTGTGTCGGCGGAGGCCTTTCGGTGATTACGGAAACCGTCTTTGAGAACCGTTTTATGCATGTCAGTGAACTGATGCGTATGGGTGCCGACATCAAAATTCAGGGTGGCAGCGCCATTGTTCGCGGTGTTCCTTCTTTATACGGTGCGCAAACGATGGCTACGGATTTGCGGGCTTCCGCGTCGCTGATTCTGGCCGGACTTGTCGCGGAAGGGACAACGGAAATTTCCCGAGTTTATCACATTGACCGGGGCTACGAATGTATTGAAAAGAAATTTTCCGCCCTGGGAGCGGACATTCAAAGGATGAAACAGTAATATGAGAATTTTTCTAGCGAGTGCGCCTGAATTTCAGGATTTTTTTTCGGCTGTCCAAAAGCGGGGTGGCTCGTTTTCGCCGGAACTTCTGTCTGCCGTAGCCTCCATTGTGCATGAGATTTCTGTCCGCGGCGATGAAGCGGTGTTTCATTATACAAAAAAATTTGATGGCCATGACCTGACGGCGAAAACCATGGAAGTCACCGATGCGGAAAGAAAAGAAGCCCTGGATCAGGTGCAGCCGGAAGACTTGAAAGTAATTGAGCTTTCGGCTTCGCGCATTGAAGCCTATCACCGCCGTCAGATTTTGTCGGAATGGTCGATGGACGACGGAAACGGTGCAACCCTGGGGCAGAAAATTCTGCCTTTGCAAAGGGTCGGCATTTATGCACCCGGCGGCAAGGCTTTTTATCCTTCCACGCTGCTTATGGCGGCGATTCCGGCCCGTATTGCGGGTGTCCAAGAAATCATTTTAGTCAGTCCGGTGAAAGACGGAAGGATCAACCCGTTGATTGCCGCCGCTGCCGATGTTGCCGGCGTTGACCGCATTTTCAAAATCGGAGGCGCACAGGCCATTGCGGCGATGGCTTATGGGACACAAAGTGTGCCGCGCGTGGATAAGATTGTCGGTCCGGGTAACGCCTATGTGGCGGCTGCGAAAAAACTTGTTTTCGGTCAGGTGGCCATTGATATGATCGCCGGTCCCAGTGAAGTGGTAGTGATTGCCGATCAAACGGCCAATCCCGCGTTTGTGGCGGCGGATCTGCTGGCGCAGGCGGAGCATGATGAAATGGCGGCGGCACTGCTTTTTACGCCTTCTTCTGATTTAGCCCAAGCCGTGGCCGGACAAACGCACTTGCAAATGCAGGCCCTGCCTAAAAAAACGATTATCGAAAAATCCCTGTCTCAATATGGTGCAGTTATTATTACGGAGGACTTGCGGCAGGCTGTAGAGCTGGCCAATCTTTTCGCACCGGAGCATTTGGAGCTGATGGTGGAAAATCCCCGGAATCTTCTGGAGAATGTCCGAAACGCCGGTTCCGTCTTTTTAGGGTCCTATACGCCGGAGGCACTGGGAGATTACATTGCCGGCGCCAATCACATTCTTCCGACGGAGGGAACCGCCCGGTTTTCCTCTCCCCTGGGAGTTTATGATTTTTACAAAAGGATGAGTGTGTTGTCTTTTTCCCGACAGGCGTTTGAAAAATTGTCCGACGCCACGCAACATTTTGCCCGGATGGAAGGGCTCCACGCCCACGCTCATTCGGTTCAGGTGAGAAACTGAGCAAAACACACAGCAGGGAATGACGGAAAATCCTTTTTGGAAATTCTGGTTCTCTTTCGCGCGGCCTGCGAACCTTCCATCCATTTCTTGATGCGGTTGGCATCGCCGAATCGGGTCAAGGTACCCTCGGAATCCAAAAGGACAATCAGCACAGGACGGCCGGCCAGTTTTGACTGCATGACCAGGCACCGGCCCGCCTCATCGGTATAACCCGTCTTTGAAAGACCAATTTGCCACTGCGGATTCCAAAGCAACCTGTTGGTATTTCGGAATTGCCTCGTACGATGTCCTGTGCGGATGGAAGCTTCTTCGCAGGTGGAGTATTTCCGGATCAGGCGGTAGCGATACGCAGCGTCCGCCATCCGCGCCAGATCACGGGCCGAAGATGTATTTTCCCGTGAAATTCCGGTCGGATCGTCAAAATGGGTTTCGGCAAGCCGAAGCGACCGGGCTTTGGCGTTCATCGCGGCGACAAAGGCGCCGATACCGCCCGGATAGGTTCGCCCCAGGGCATGAGCGGCGCGGTTTTCAGAAGCCATTAAAGCTAAAAGGAGGGCATCGCCGCGTGTAAGACAGGAATGAACCGGCAGACGGGAACGGCTGTGGAGAAGGTTATCCACATCTTCCGGTAAAATCGTAATGGTTTCTTCAAGATTCATTCCGGCATCCAGCACGACCATAGCGGTCATGAGTTTCGTAAGAGAAGCAATCGGCAGGATGGCATCCTCCTTTTTCTGTACCAGGCATTTTCCTGTCCGTTGATCCTGCACCAGTACAGATGCGGAGCGTAAAACGAGATCGGAGGACTGCCGAGAAACCTTGTAAACCTTGTTTTGCGTATGGCGGCGATAGACCGTTGAAGCCGCCGACACGTTTGAAAATCCCGCAAAAGCCAGTATAGCCGGCAGAAAGGTGATCAAAAGACAAATCCCTACGGGAACCTTTCGCAGGGGGTGACTCTGGGGGGGGCGATTGAAGATGCTGATGTTATCTTTCCTTTCCTCAGGTCCGGTGTAAAAATTGGAATTTTGCGATTTTCCGGCCCGGTTAGATAACAGCCCCGTTGCCTGAAAAAGACGACGGGGCTGTCTTCTTGGAGAAAACCCGGAAGATGTTTTCCTTCGGGCATCTTATCCATTGTTGTGCTTTTTACACATAGAACCGACCGGAGGCAATGATGGGCGGATCTTCATGGTCAATGGCATGAACGATTTGCTTGTTTAATTCTTCCTTGATGGCGCCGACGATAATCCGTCTTTTATTTTGCAGCCGGGCGAAATTCATCACTTCGTCCATCAGTTGATCGATATGGCAAGCCTTGGTAATAATGTGATGCTCCTCACACTCTTGAGCAGTGAGACGTTTCCCGGTCAAAACCATTTCTTCCAGTTTATAGTGCGGAACGGCCTTGTTCATGGCGGCCAACATGCCCGGCAGGAAAGGAATACCCAGATCTACCTCCGGAAAACACATGAAGCCCCGGTCTGAGCGCATAAAGCGGAAATCAAAATAACAACAAAGAATTGCGCCTCCGGCAAAGGCATGACCGGTGATTGCCGCAATCGTGGGCATCGGATACAAAGCAATCCTTCTGAAAAGCGCCATCATGTTTTCAATAAATTTTTTCGCTGTGGCGGCATCGTTATTCTGCATAATCGGCGCCAGCCAATTCAGGTCAATTCCGTTACTGAATATTTTTGGGTCTGCTCCGCGCACCACCAGAACATTGGCGTCCGTTTCTTTCTCCACGTGATCCAGCACATCCATAAACTTCTGGATGAAATCCAGATTTAAACGGTTTTCCCCTTCATTCAACGTTACAACAGCCACCTGGCCTTCCATTTTAACATCAATTGACATAATTCATTCTTCTTTCTGTTTTTATTTAAACTGCCTGAACAGTTCATGTCATAAAGAAACTGGAGGTTCCTATCTTTTCCAGCGTGTTTTTTCAATCATAATCTTGCTTCTTCTCAACCATCAAACTTTGAACCTTTCTGTCCTCACTCCAGTGCTTGCCTTGCTTCTTCCCGGGTTTGAAAGATGTGCGGCGCCATTTGCCTGCTTTTCAATTCGTCACCCAGCTTCATCCGTAAAAACGCGCTGGTGGTATAGCGGGTGACATCGCTGTAAAACTCGGACACCACATATTTAACCATGTTGATGTATTCATCTTCCAGCTCCGGCACAATGGAGAAGTTATCATAATTCACAATGGTTTTTACACGCTTGCCCAACGGGCTGCAAATTTCCATCACGCGTGAACGGATGGCCTCGATGTCGTTTTTGCTTTTAACAGCCAGACCCTCAAAATTCACGTAGAAAATATTGGTTTTCGGATCGTAGGTCAGGCGCTGATGGATCGGAATGCTCAACAGATCATCCTTGAGGCCCATGGGCGCGGCCTTGAAAATCCGCTCATCCATCCGATGGATGTTTTTGATAATGGGTTTGAAATCCATATGGGCCAGAATATCCTTTTCAAGATCAATTCCCGGAGCGATTTCAATTAATTCCACGCCTTCCGGCGTCAATTGAAAGACGCAACGTTCCGTAACATAAAGGATTTTTTGGTTTCCTGCCTGGGCGGTTTTGCCGCTGAATGTAATCTGTTCGACTGAAGCAATCAGTTTTTTGGAAGTTCCCTCCTTGAGAATGATCAATTTGCCGTCTTCAAAAGCAAGTTCCGAACCGCCGGCGGTAAAGGTTCCGGCAAAAACGATTTTTTTTGCATTCTGAGTGATGTCGATGAATCCGCCGCAACCGGCCAGTTTTGGACCGAATTTGCTGACATTGACATTGCCTGCCTCATCCATCTGGGCCATACCCAGGCAGGCGAGATCCAGACCGCCGCCGTCATAAAAATCAAACTGGAAATGCATGTCAAGCAGGCAGTCCATGTTGGTAGCTGCGCCGAAATTGACGCCGCCGGCGGGAATGCCGCCGATGGAACCGGCTTCAGCGGTCAGAGTCAGGTAATCAAAAATCCCTTCTTCATTGGCGACGTTGGCCACGCCTTCCGGCATGCCAATGCCCAGATTGACCACCATGTTCGGCTGAAGTTCAAAAGCCGCCCGACGGGCGATGATCTTGCGTTCATCGAGGGGCAGAGGCTCGACGGTGGCGGTGGGCACTCTAAATTCACCGCTAAACGCAGGATTATAAGGAGTTGCGTAAGTTTGCATATGATATTCGGGTTTGGCCACAACCACGCAGTCCACCAGTATTCCGGGAATTCGGACCTGTCTGGCATTCAGGGCGTGGCGGTCGGCGATTCTTTCCACCTGAACCATCACGAAACCGCCGGAGTTTTTTGCCGCCATGGCCATGGACAGCATCTCCAGCGTTAAAGGCTCTTTTTCCATGGAAATGTTGCCGTCCATATCCGCCGTTGTTCCACGCAGCAGCGCTACCTGGACGGGGTAGGTTTTATAGGCGAGGTATTCCTTTCCATCAAATAGGATCACTTCGACCAAGTCTTCCTTTGTGGCTGCGTTGACCTTGCCGCCGGATAGACGGGGATCGGCGAATGTGCCTAAACCGACGGCGGTTATCGTGCGCGGATTGTGCGCGGCGATGTCGCGAAAAAGATGAGACAGAACTCCCTGGGGAAAATTGTAGGCCTCAATGTGATTGCCTAATGCGAGCTTTTGCATCTTGGGGATCAGGCCCCAATGGCCGGCAATCACGCGTTTGACCAGTCCTTCATGCGCCAGACGGTTAATGCCTTTTTCTTTGCCGTCGCCGATGCCGGCCGCAAAAATCAGTGTCAGATCTTTGGGTTCTCCGGTTTTCAGAAAACGGTCTTCCAGAGCGATCAGCAATTCTTCCGGAGCGTAGCCTACAAAACCGTCGATGGCTACGGTGTCGCCACTGCGGATGACGCGCATGGCGTCCGCTACCGATACGATTTTGCCGCGTTTCATGCCGGCACGAATATCTCCAATCACCGGACTGACCAGGTTGCTTGAATTCATGAATAATCCTCCTGTGTTGCGTTAAGTGGTCATGGTTCCGCCATCGACATAAATCGTGTCGCCGGTGATGTAGTTTGCGCTGCCGGAAGCCAGGAAAAGAACCGCGCCGACAACATCTTCCGGTTCACCGATTTTTCCCTTGGGGATGGCCTGGCAAATCATTTTTTCCACGTTGGGGTCCGACCAGAGAGGTTTGCTGAAATCCGTTCGGGTCAATCCGGGCGCGACAGCATTGACATTGATGCCCAGCGGCGCCCATTCTCTCGCCATGCAGCGTGTAAGCATTTTGAGGGCAGCTTTGCTGCATCCGTATGCGGCCATGCCGGCCTCCGCCTTGTCCGCTCCCACGGTGGTAATGTTGATGATTTTTCCACTTTTCTGCTCGATCATCCGGCGGGCCACAAGCCGGCTCAAAAGCCAGACCGCCTTGACGTTCGTGTTGAAGCATTTGTCCCATCCGTCCTCGCGCAGATCGAGCAGTCCGCGCAGAAAGCTGCGGGCGGCGTTGTTCACCAGAATGTCGATCCGGCCGAAACGGCTTATCGCTTGATTGACAAGATTTTCCAAATGTTCATGAAGGGTCAGATCCGTTACAACGGCCAGAGCCTGTCCACCCTGGCGAACGATTTCCTCCGCAACCGCGTCAATTTCCGCTTGAGACCGACTGCACAAAACGACATTGGCGCCGGCTTCGGCCAATCCCAAGGCTATCGCGCGACCAATTCCGCGGCCGGCGCCGGTGACGATCGCTGTTTGACCCGACAAATTGAAAACATTGCCCATTGCTTTTCCCCTCCTTGATGGATCAGGAATGACCAAACACATGGTTTGTTTGCTTCATACCTGAAAACTTTTTTTCTTTCTATAAGCTGAAAAAAAACGGTTTGCAAGCATTGAAAGAAATATTTTTTCCCATTTTTCGATCACGCCTCGATGAAAAAAATCTGATTTTTTGTATTCCTCGATTTTCAAAAAAATACTTTTGTGTTAGAAAAAGCGCGTCGCGATGAAGGAGAAGCCATGAATGTTCCCAAAAGGATCAATTTGTCATGGAAGCGGGAGTGATTGCCTGTATCGTCCGGAACCGGGAGAGTCAAGCCGACCAAATTGCCATACTGGACGAGAACCTCGCATTAAAAAAAATGATTCATGTCCGGGTGGATTCTGATCTTGATCACATCGCCTTATCCGCTGCGGGTGCCGTTTTGGCCATGGATGGAAATGCGCTTTGAAAATGGGACATACAAACGGAACAGATGCTTTTCAAGGTGAAAAATACAAGATGACCTGGGACAAATTAAGAACATTCGGAGGAAAACGTATGAAGAAACATTTTTTACTGACGGTTATCTGTTGTTTTACAGTGCTGGTTTTTTCATCTTTGTTATTTGCAGAGGACGCCATGATCATCCGCTTCAAGAACGGTCAGACGCAAACCATCCGTTTGGAGACAGTTCAAGGGATCGAATTCTCCGGGGGCGTCTCCATCGGCACTGGGGGAATGTTGGGCCTTGTGTCTGGCAAAACCTATGAAATCGTTGCCAAACATAGTGGAAAATGCCTCGACGTAGCGGGAATTGCCACGCATAACGGGGCTAATATCCATCAATGGGAATGCCATGGCGGGCCAAATCAGCGCTGGTTGCTGACGGATAAAGGCGGTGGTTTTTATACGGTCATGGCCCAGCACAGCAACAAGTGCATGGATGTGGAAGGAATCGGCAACGAAAATGGAAAAAATATTTCCCAATATGATTGTCATGGAGGACCCAACCAACTCTGGATGTTCGCGCCGCAGGGCGGAGGCTACTGGCGGATTACCGCCAAACACAGCAACAAGTGTTTGGATGTCGCCGCCGGCGGTAAAGGCGATGGCGACAATATTCAGCAGTGGGATTGCCATGGTGGAGACAACCAGCTTTGGCTATTGAAGTAAGGTATTGGAAAGAGGAGATGCAAAATACCGGATTTTTTCCGGCTGAAAGATTCGAACCGACCTGATTCTGTTGATAAAGGAGAACAAGCGCCTATGCATCCGCAAATGGAGAAATGGAAAGACAACGCAGCAAAGGAAATCAAGGGAAAGCCCCTGGAAACTCTTGACTGGATGACGCCGGAAGGCATTGCGGTTAAGCCCGTCTATACCGCGGAAGATCTGGAAGGTCTGGATATGATGGATAGTCTTCCCGGTATTGCGCCTTATTTGCGGGGGCCTTCCGCGACGATGTATGCCAATCGCGCCTGGACGATCCGCCAGTATGCCGGTTTTGCCACTGCCAAAGAGTCGAATGAATTTTATCGGAAAAATCTGGCTGCCGGGCAGACGGGGTTGTCCGTGGCCTTTGATTTGGCGACGCACCGCGGCTATGATTCCGACCATCCCCGTGTCGCGGGTGATGTCGGCAAGGCCGGCGTGGCGATTGACTCCGTTGAAGATATGAAAATACTTTTTGATCAGATTCCCCTGGATAAAGTTTCCGTCTCCATGACGATGAACGGAGCGGTGTTGCCGGTTCTGGCCGGTTATATCGTGGCTGCCGAGGAGCAGGGCGTCGAACAGAAGCTTTTGAACGGTACGATTCAAAATGATATTCTCAAGGAGTTTTTGACGCGCAACACCTATATTTATCCTCCACGTCCTTCTATGAGGATTGTTTCCGACATTATTGCCTACTGCTCGAAAAATATGCCGAAATACAACACAGTATCCATCAGCGGCTACCATATCATGGAAGCGGGAGCCGATTCCGTTTTACAGACCGCCTTTACCCTGGCTGACGGAAAAGAGTACGTTCGGGCCGCGATAGATGCGGGATTAAAAATTGATGATTTTGCTCCGCGACTGTCTTTCTTTTTTGGTGTAGGCATGAATTTCTTTATGGAAATTGCCATGTTACGTGCTGCGCGGTATCTCTGGCATCATATCGTCAGCGAATTTCATCCGACCAATCCCCGTTCAACCATTTTGCGCACCCATGTGCAGACCTCCGGCTGGAGCCTGACTCAACAGGATCCTTACAACAATATTATCCGTACAACGCTGGAGGCGCTGGCGGCGGCCCTGGGCGGCACGCAATCGCTTCATACCAATTCCTTTGACGAGGCGGTCAGCCTGCCCACGCCTTTGTCCTCACGCGTGGCCCGCAACACACAGATTATCATCCAGGAAGAATCACAAATCTGCCATGTAATCGATCCCCTGGCCGGTTCCTATTACATCGAATCCCTGACGGCGTCGATCATCCGCGAAGTTCGGAAAATTCTAAATGAAATAGAGGAATTGGGAGGTATGGCACGAGCGATTGAAACCGGGATGCCGAAGATGAGGATTGAAGAATCCGCTGCCCGAAGGCAGGCGAGAATCGATCAGGGCAAGGATACGATTGTCGGCGTGAACAAATACAAAATTACAGAGGAAACGCCGATGGATGTTCTGGAGATTCCCTCTTCGGTTCGCGAAGAACAGATTGCGCGTCTTGCGCGAATTAAAGCAAATCGCGATAACCCCGCCGTGAAAAAGGCGCTGGAGAATATTTCCGCCTGCGCTGAAAAAGGCGGCAATCTTTTGGAAGCATCCATTGACGCTGTCCGGCTTCGGGCGACTGTGGGGGAAATATCCGATGCCGTGGAAAAAATTTTCGGTCGCTATGTTGCAACAACAAGAGTGATATCAGGAGCTTATGCTTCAGAATACGGAGACAGTGCCATTATGGATGCGCTGCGCGAACGCACAAACGCTTTTCTTGCCCAAACCGGCCGACGCCCCCGGCAGCTGGTGACCAAGATGGGCCAGGATGGACATGACCGGGGCATCAAAGTGGTGGCCTCAGCATACGCGGATATCGGTTTTGACGTGGACATCGGCCCGATGTTTCAAACGCCGGAAGAAGCGGCTAAAATGGCCATTGAAAACGACGTGCATGTAGTGGGTGTGTCCAGTCTTGCCGCAGGTCACAAAACGCTGGTTCCACAGCTCATTGAGCATCTGGAAAAAATGGGCGGCGGGGATATTCTGGTCGTGGTCGGCGGCGTCATTCCTCCCGCAGATTATGATTTTCTTTATGCCCATGGTGTTCGGGGAATTTTCGGACCCGGAACACCTCTTACTGAATCAGCAGACAAGGTATTGAAATTACTAGAAGAAAAGTTTTATTAACCCAAAAATACAAGGAGAATCCATATGAAGGGTAAAATTCTGTTCACGGCGGCCATTTTGATGGTGTTTTTTTTAGGAACTGCGCAGGCTCTGGAGTTTTCAGCCGATACGATCATGTCATCATCGGGACGCTCCGTGAAGGGGAAAATGTTCATGAAGGATAAAAAGTTACGGATGGAAAGCGAAGGAATGCCCGGTTACAGCATTATGCGCAGTGACAAAAATGTGATCTGGATGGTCATGCCGTCTAGTCAATCTTATATGGAAATGAAATCCGATCCCGCCAATCGACCGAAAACGGAAGAAAAAGTACAGGGTGAAATCAACAGAAAGAAAATCGGTGAGGAGAAAATCAACGGTCATCCCACGGAAAAATTCGAAGTGTCTTACAAGCACAACGGCAAGACCGGAAAAATTTATCAGTGGATGGCCACGGACATCAAGTTTCCCGTGAAAACGGCGGCAACCGACGGAAGTTTCAGTCAGGAATACAAAAACATCAAGATGGGTGGGCAGCCCGACAGTCTGTTTGAAGTGCCTTCTGGTTACCGAAAAATGACGATGCCCGCAATGCCGATGCCGCAGGCGCCAACCGGCCGTTAATGGATCATCCGGGATACGGTCTCGGTTGGGCCGTATCCTTTTGGCCGGATTGTCCGGATCATTTTCCGGAGAAGAAATTTTGACTGGATGTTTTGTTCAAGCTTTTTCTTAAAGCGGTGGTTTCTTGCCAACGATTTCCCGGCATAGTTCCAGGTAATCGGAAGCGCCGTGGCTTCTGGGAGCGTAGGCGAAAATGGATTGGCCGAAACTGGGAGCTTCCGCGACGGCGATGTTTTCGCGGATGACGGTTTGAAAGACGTTCTCGCCGAAACGTTCCCGCACTTTGTCCATAATGGCGTTGTTCAGCCGCTTGCGTCCGTCAAAGCGCGTGGCAATCACCCGATAGGAGGGCGTATTCTGTTTATGCTTCTTTTTAACGCTTTCAATAAGCGTTAAAAGCCTGCTCATCCCTTTGAGCGCCAGAAATTCCATTTGCAGCGGAATCATGACCTCCCGGCAGGCAACCAGGGCATTCACCGTCAAAAGACCTGAAGAGGGCGGACAGTCAATAATCACGAAATCAACATTTTCTACCGAGGATAATTTGCTTTTCAGGACCGTTTCCTTCTTCGGCAGATCGGACATTTTTGCTTCCAAAGACGAAAGATCAAGGTTGGCCGGCAGAACCTGCATGCCTCCTGTTTCGATCACTGCCTCAGCAAGCGGCGTAGCGCCTTCCATGACAGCAGAAATCGTCTTTTTTAAGTCATGGGCGTCAAGGCCTAGTGAATAGGTCAGATGAGCCTGGGGATCAAAATCAATCACCAGAACTTTTTTTTCAAGCTGTGTCAAACCGACAGCTACGTTGAGAGCGCAGGTGGTCTTGCCGACTCCTCCTTTTTGATTGCAGAAAGCGATAATGTCAGGACTGGACATGTTTTTCTCCCGGATCGTATTTTTTATTCAATATTTTTGATAAATTTGCGGATGAGCGAGGCGATTTCCGCCGGTTTTTCCATGGGGATCAAGTGGCCTGCATCCGGCACTGATGCGAACTGCCCTGCCGGAAAAAGCGACACAGCCCGTTTCGTATCCACCAGACCGATATTGGTGCTTTTACCTCCTTCAATGACCAGAACGGGACAGGATATTTTCGGTAAAAGCGGCCAGGGATCCCGGCTCCATCCACCCATGAACATGGCCGCTTCGCTCTCCGGCGCGCAGGTCAGACGCAAGCTTCCGGCCGGCATTTTTTCCATGCCGTATTTCAGGTACAGATGAAGGATTTCCTGGTCCCAGGTTGAAAAGAAGGAGCGGGAGGTTAAGTACGAGAGAGCCTCCTCTTCATTTTTCCAGGAGTTGACTCTTTTTATGGACTTAGAGGCCAGGGGATGGTCCTGCAGACGGATTTGCGTTTTGTAGAATTCGTCAGGAAGATAAATCGGTTCGATTAAAATGAGGGCACGGGGCGCCAAACCATAAGCGGCGGCGGCGATCGTCAGTACCGTCGCACCCATGGAATGTCCGACCAGTATGGCGTTTTCAATTTTTTGCTCACGGCAAAAAGTGGACAGATCTTGGGCCACCACATTCCAGCTCAATCCACCCTTTTCCGGTTCGCAGGACCGGTAATTGCAAACATACGGTGCCCAGATGGAGTATTCGGGAACAAAGGTTGCGATAATCGGATGCCACAGCCAAGGCAGAAATCCGGTGGCGTGTGCAAAAAGCAGATGCTTTTTGCTTCCCTCGTAATAAAGATAGGACAACTCGGCGCCGCCCACATCCTGCGTTTTCAGTTCCAGGGCTTCGTTGCTCATGTTATGTGCCATTCTTCTTTGCTGTTCCGGGTTTGCAGCGTTGCCTTTACAGGGCCAGACCGTCTGCTGCCTGAAGTTCTTCCACGGACAGAATTTTGTCAATATCCAGCAGAATTTTGATGGAGCCGCCCGATTTGGCCATGCCCAGGATGTATTCTGTGTTGAGACGTGTGCCGAATGAGGGCGTTTCTTCGATATCGGCCGCCTTGATGTTGAGCACTTCCGAAACGGAATCCACCACAATGCCCATCAGAATGG
>ENA-UPTA01002280-UPTA01002280.1-activated-sludge-metagenome-genome-assembly--contig:-NODE-2280-length-19962-cov-8.215301_pt1 | contig 19962 bp, 12 predicted proteins | sample MGYA00238184_ERZ773361 | MGnify/ENA primary metagenome ERZ773361 (study PRJEB29100, sample SAMN05720205) | activated sludge metagenome | isolation source: anaerobic digester from wastewater...
TTATCTCGCAATCCCGGCCGGTATGCCGCGTCGGATCACAGATGAGGCTCATTTTCCATGCTGTATCATTCCTGAATGTCCGACAGTGAAAAAGTGAGGTCGAAGCCGCCGCTGATGGTAAAGCTCCTGTCCGTGTCGAAGGCAAAAGAGCCCGAAGAAACCCTCTCCGCCTTCATCCAGATGAAGTCATCATAGAGAACGCCGGCAGATTCTTCAGGCCCTGCAACAAACCCGAATCCGGTAATCACCCGGCGGCTGTCCTCCTGCTCCCGCTCGATGACGTATCCCGATAACATTACGATCCCGTCAACCAGGTCACTCACGAGATCGCCCGGGTCCTCTTCCCAACATTGGACAAATGTCCATTGAAACCTGTCTCCCGTGTCAATCAGGCCGCTGCCGTCGGTATCAGTCCACGACAGCTCTCGGGCAGATTCAGGATCCAGAGGGTCCTGCTCAGTGTCGGAGAGGAGGGAATCGCAGAGGAACACGATCCCCCCTCCACCGGCCAGACCGCCGCTGTGGGACTCGATGATATCAACCGTATCGGCAATGAAAAAGATCTGCTCGGCCAGATGATCGAGAACGAGAAAGGAAAGCGAGGCCTCTGTCTTCCATATTGGGAAGGATGACCCGGCAAAAGCCTCGAACGCGTCCATGGTATGGAAGACCGGGGCTGACCCATTGAGGCTGAGGCTCACACCGCTCACTCCTGCTACGGGAAGAAAAACGACGGCAATAACGTTTTCTCCGTCTGCGACGACGAATCCGCCTTCGGATGGAAAGCTCTCTCCGAAAGCGGGAAGCGATTTTTCAATGATTATGTGCTCTTCCACTGTAATGGAGAATTCTCTCGATTTGGGCGTCCAGAAGCCTGAGGCATCGACATCGATCCGGGACCCTGCATCGATGCGTATCCGGCTGTCGTCCGGAAAGAGCAGGCCCGTGATCCCGCCGTCATCTCCGCCGCTTACGGTCAGATTCCCGCCCTCCCCTTCCACGGCCCGGTCAAACGCAAGCCGCAGAGCTCTCATCGGGATATCGAGCTCGAACCCGAGGCTCTCGACAAAGTCCGCCTCGGTTGCAACCGCATGAGGATCGTAGTCATCGATATCACATGATCCGATAGGGAGCAGCACACCGGCAACGACACCGAGTAATCCGGTCACCGACATCAGCCTCCCCTTCATCTCCTCCCCCTTCCCCAGCCCCGTGGATCCGGGCGCCCCCCGCCGATCAGAGCCGTCCGGGAACGTCCAGTGGTCAAACGCACACTCGGCCCGGGGATATCAAACCCGGGGAAGGCCGCATATCCGGTGCAGATCTCGTGACCGATGAGGGATAGAATCGGAAGTAATATCTGCAGGTCTTCCTCCGTCACGTTCCGGCACGAAGAAGCAACCCCTGAAGCTCACACGCGGGCAGGAGCGCTGAAATCCAGCACTGCGGCCGTTCATGGGAAACATAATAAGGAAGATCATGATCTCGCTCAACATGCACCGGGCTTCACCACATTTTCTTCATCTTTTCCCCAGAGGCATCCGATAAGAAAACTAATCCGTATCGAAAGATGAGGACCGGTCTAAAGACCTTTCTCAGGGCTTGGTCAAAGCAATGCTTATCAGGTGAGGCATAGGGCATGAGGAAACCCGTCATCCTGCTGATCATCGGTCTTCTCGCAGGGGCATCCTCCTTCTTCTGCACAGTCCGGGACATCTCAGCCGCAGGTGATCCGCCGCATTATCCGGCTTCCGCACATACCCGATCGGCCTCGGGCCCGAGCATGAATTCCGTCCTGCTTAACAAGGAGATCAATGAGGGCGGAAACAGGGCTTCCCTCGACCTCAAAGCCTGGCATCTGGAGAATCAGGGCAGACCGCTGTACGACAACAACTCCTTCCGGTTCAGCACGTTCAGGTTCCAGCATGAGCAGGAAAGCGTCCGGGCCGCGGTGGGAGATCTGAGTGTACAGTCATCCGAGCTGATCGCACCCAGCCTTTCCCGTAGAGGGGCCCTGCTCGGTTTCGAGAAGACGGGATACTCGGCGGAGGCCTTCACCATGAGAAACAGTCCTGTGAGCGGCCTCGGATATGGCTTCGGCCAGCCGGAAAGTAGTCAGATCCTTATCGGCGGCCGGATCACGCACACCATTCTCGAGGACCGGGACATGAGGTTCATATTCCACTACCTCGACGGCCGCGGCACAGACCCCACCGTCTACGGCATTGATCCGGAAACACCACGACGGGAAGGTACCGCTTACAGCACCGCCCTGGAGAGCCGCATTGCGGGCAACCTGCTCAGATTCTACGGAGAGCTCTGCTACAGCCGCTATGACGAGAAGACAGAGGGCTCCTCGGAGACGGCGGCCGACAGGGCGTGGAAGGTGAAGCTCTTCGGCTCCGCGAAGAGATTCAGCTATGCCGTCGGATACAAGTATCTGGGCGGCGAGTTCCGGACTGTCGCAAACCCTGACGCGCTGAACAACCGGGATGAGATATTCGCTGATACCCAATACCGCATGGACTCGTCCAGCGTGACGTTTTCCGTGTTTCAGGCGAGGGACAACGTCGAGGACCCCGAGCTCGCTCCACTGGCTGTCTACAGGACCGCAAAAATCGGCTACAAGCTGGGCCTCGCCGGCTGGCCCGTCCTCTTTGTCAACCAATCGCTGAGCACCAGACGGTCCATCGACGAGCCCGCCGGCTGTGCAGCCGTCGACGCCGTAACGCGAACCACTTATTTCGGCATCTCCTATGAGGAAGGAATATTCAACCTCATGCCCAGCTATTCCCTCACCCGCTTCACCGACCGGACAACGCCTGCGGGCGGAGGCGACAGCCTTACGCATACCGCAAGGCTCTCCTGCGGCATTACTCCCCAGAAATGGATCTCACTCAAGCCGGTCTTCATCTACAAGAATTATCTGCTGAAGGAATCCGACGTTCGCATCACCACCTATCAGGGCTCCCTCGACAGCACGGTGCAGATCATTCCTCATACCCTCACCATCAACACATCCCTCTCCTACCTGGAGAAGAAGGCCGACGACGGCAGCACCGGCATCACCGAGAAAAGGGCGGGCTATCAGCTCAGCTGGAACATCAAGCAGTATCTCCGGAAGATGGGGGCCAAATCTCTGGCATTCATGGGCGAGGTCGTAGACGTCCAGGACCGTTCCGAGGAGCTGAGCACAAAAAAATACACCATTTCCCTGATGGCCAGCATCGGGCTGCCGTTCGACCAGTTGGAGTACCAGTCCCAGTCTTCCCGCTTCCCCAGGGAAATGGCCTTCTGATATATCTTGACCCGCGCCCCTAAGTTCTCAGGAGCTCCCGCGCGATGACGAGCCTTTGAATCTCCGAGGTGCCCTCGTAGATGCTCGTGGCGCGGGCGTCCCGGTAGAGCCTCTCCACCTTGAACTCTTTCATGTAGCCGTACCCCCCGTGTATCTGCAGTGCCTGGTAGGCCGCCTTGTTTGCGATCTCCGAGGCAAAGAGCTTGGCCATGGATGCAGTCTTGGTGAAGGGGACGCCGTGGTCCTTGTCATCCGCGGCGGACAGGGTGAGGAGATGCGCCGCCTCGATGCCGGCGGCCATATCGGCGATCATCCATTGAATGGCCTGGAACGACCCGATGGCCCTTCCGAACTGCTTGCGCTCCCTGGCATAGCCGATCGCCTCGTTCAGACACGCTCGGGCGATCCCCACTGCCTGTGAGGCGATGCCGATGCGGCCGCTGTCGAGAGCCGTCATGGCGATCTTGAAGCCCTGCCCGAGCTTGCCCACGAGGTTCCGGGCAGGCACCCGGCAGTCTTCGAACACGAGCTCCACGGTATTGGACGCCCTCAGGCCCATCTTGTCTTCCCTCTTGCCCACTGTGAAGCCGGGGGTGCCCTTTTCGACAATAAACGCGGAAAGACCCTTGTTGCCTTTGTCCGGGCCGGTGCGGGCAATGAGGTTGACCACATCGGCGTACTCGCCGTGCGTGATGAAGACTTTGGTTCCGTTGACGAGAAAGTGGTCTCCCCTGTCCTCGGCCTTCAGCAGCAGGCCTCCCGGATCGGAGCCGGCGTTGGGTTCGGTGACGGCAAAGCACCCGAGCGTCTTGCCGGATGCGAGGGGGACCAGGTACTCACGCTTCTGCTCCTCGTTTCCGAACTTGAGCAGCGGCTCGGTGGAAAGGTTGGCCACCGACATGGTCACCGCCGTGGACGCGCAGGAATAAGCGATCTCCTGTAGAGCCAGGCAGTAGCTCACGGCCCCGGCCGCCGCACCGCCGTACTGGGCGGGCACCATCATCCCCAACAATCCAAGCTCGCCCATCTTGCGGACGACATCCAGCGGGAAGATCTCCCCCCTTTCCCTGTCGGCGGCGATGGGCTCCAGCTCTTTCCTGGCGAAGTCTCTGGCCATGAGCCTGACCATTTCCTGTTCGGCTGTAAGCTGAAATGCCATATGCTCTCCTTACGGGATGTAGATCACGACGATCAGCTCCGCCTTTTCCCTGGCGGGATTGCTGAGCTTGTGGTGGAGCGAGGAATCGAACAGTATGCTCTCGCCCTTCCTCAGAACCGAGGTATTCTGGCCCACCTGAATATTGAGCCTGCCGTCGAGGACATATACGAACTCCTCGCCTTCGTGATGATACTCGACACCCTTGTGGTCGGTCTGGGGATCGATGGTGACCCGGTAGGCCCGCAGGTGCTTCTCCTCACCCGGCCTGGTCAGGGGTGAGTACGCATAGGATGCGACCCGCTTCTTATGGCTCTTCGCACGCCTCTTCTTCGCATCGGCCTCCTTCTCCTGGCCAGCCTGGAGACGCTCGATGTCCACCTTGAAGGTCCGCCCCAGCTGAAGCACCAGGGCCACGGGGGGAGCGATCCTGCCTTCCTCCACATCCTCGAGCACATCGACGGGATAGCCTGTCTGGCGGGAAAGGGCATCCAAGGTGAGCCCCTTTTCCTCGCGCAGTGATCTGATTCTCTTGCCGAAGGGTTGTTCCGCTTTTCTGCTCACGCACACCTCCTCTTCGATACGTGCTGTCGCCGACATCCTCTCACTCGCGGCGTGCCGTGCCGCCTGCATGGAGAAAATCCATTCCCGCCGGGGGCGGAAAGCAAAGCCCGGTAAACCAGGGCTGTTCGCTATCTATATCAGCAACTTCGCAGAGAAAAAAGGGGAAAGAGGAAACAAGCTTGCCTCTCTCACGGAATGAACCACGTCCCGGACACAGTGGCGGCGGGAAAGCCCTTCTCTTGAAAATCGACTCGCCTGCTCTATTCTTCCTTCTTGGAGACCGGCCGAGGCGCAGGTACGCACCCGGCTGCGGATTACTTTCGAGGAGGGACTGCCGTGGATGCGAGACATATCACGATGGCAAATATTGCCAGTCATATCCTGCGAAGTCTCGGGCTGGTGATTGGAGCGGGCCTTCTGGTGATAGCCCTCTCATCTCCGGTGGAGGCCTCTCCTCCAGGCGCGAACGCGCTGTATTTCTCCCATCCGTGAACACCATCCATCACATTCCCGCCCGGAATTCCACATGAAGCGCTTAGGCGCCGGCGGCTGTCCGCCGGTGGGCTGACAATCTCTGCCCGCTCACGCTCCAGTCTGTACGAGCGATCTTCATGAGGGCGTCCCGCACAGGAGAAAACCACCGGCGCTTCATTTTCCCGGACTTCTGTGCTAAATACGGGCAATCAGTAAAAAATCAGCGTAATCGCACCGAAGGAAAGACGGCAATGATATCATCGAGCGTGCTCGGCATCATCCTTGCCCTCGCGTCCACCGCATCGTGGGGCTCAGGGGACTTCAGCGGGGGCTTCGCCACGCGGTCGCAGAACCAGTTCAGGGTTCTCTTTCTCACGGCCATCCCCGGCATCGCAATCCTTGCCCTGATCGCACTGACAGCCGGCGAACCTGTCCCTTCCACGAAAAACATTGTCTGGGCACTGGCCGCAGGGCTTGCCGGGGCCATGGGGACCGTTTCGCTCTACCGGGGCCTTTCCACGGGAAGCGCTGCCACGGTGGCTCCCGCTGCAGGCGTGATCGGCGCAGGCCTCCCCGTCGCATTCAGCATCTTCTTCATCGGGGCGCCCGGCGTTCTGAAGCTGGCAGGGTTCGCGGTCGCCATTGCGGGCATCTGGCTGGTATCGCGCCCTGACGGAGGGTTTGTCCCTTCGGACAGGGGCGGGCTCATGAACGCGGTCCTTGCCGGGACCGGCTTCGGGCTATTCTTCATTCTCATCGCTCAGGTCGAGCAGGGGCTGGTGTTTGGACCTCTGGTGTGCTCCAAGACCGCGGCGCTGGCGCTCGCCGCCGTTATCATCGTGTCCAGGCGCGAACAGATCCCGTCTCTGACGGCCAGCCCGATAGCCCTCCTGGCCGGAGTGTTCGACGCCGGGGGAAACGCGTTCTACATGCTCGCCAGGCAGTTCACCCGGCTCGATGTGGCGGCGGTGCTCTCCTCCATGTACCCGGCCATTACCGTGGTGCTCTCGTGCCTCATCCTCAAAGAGAAGGTGAGCGCCTCACAGTGGCGGGGGGTCGCTCTCTGCGTGCTGGCCATCGCGCTGATCAGCGCATAGATCTCCAGGCCTCAGGCACGCATGCATGCATAGCCCTCAGGAAGCGGCTTTCGCCTCTTTTTTCCTTCTCGACTTCGGCCGGGTCTTGCCCGTGGTGCCTCTCCAGATCTTACCCCGTTTGGACCGGCGGTCGCCCTTTCCCATATGATCTTCTCCTCGAAATCATCTGTTGCTGCATGCCCGCATCTTTGTCCCTGTCAGGGGCGCGGCCTGCAGGAGCTGCACCCCCTGTATTTTCGCAAGCCGGGTCATTTGTCAAGATTTTTGGAGGGAGCATCGAAGCAAAAGGGGAGCCCATCCTATCCGGCGGGCGTCGGACCCGCCCCTGTCTTTCGAGAGGGGAAGAGCCCGCCCTGCCGTGTGTCACGGAAGAGGACTCCTCTTCGAAGGATGACCCGACTGAAACATCTTCGGCGAAGGAGGGCTCAGTGCTGCTCTTCGATGAGGCGCTTGAGCTCTTCTCTGGAGAAGGTGTGAACGGCCCCGCAGAACTGGCAGGAGATGTCCACGCTTTCTCGATCTGAGATAATATTCCTGATCTCCTCCGCGCCCAGGGCGATGACGGCCTGCTCAGTCCGTTCTCTGCTGCACGAGCACCTGAAGGCGAGCTGCCGATTCTCGATAATGTAGTGCGGAATATCCTGGAGAATGAGCTCCAGAATATCCTCGGGCAACCTGCCGTCCCTCAGCTGCGCGGTGACGCTGTCCATGTGCTCGATCCGGCTCACGATGGCGTCTATCCTCTCGTCATCGGACGGCGGCAGCGACTGAACCAGAAAGCCTCCCGCAGCGGAGACCTCACCGTCCCGCTCCACGAAGACTCCCAGCCCGACCGCCGAGGGAATCTGCTCGGACTCGGAAAAGTAGTATGCGATGTCCGAGGCGATCTCACCGGAGTGCAGACGCACGACCCCGGTATACACGTCCTTGACCCTCAAGTCCTTGGACACGGTAAGGTAGCCGTTCGATCCCAGGGCCCCGGAGACGTCTATCTTGCCGTTTTTCGGGGGAAGATTCACCTCGGGAACGCCCACATATCCTCGTACCGCGCCGGTCCCGTCCGCCTCGACCAGGATCTTCTTCAAAGGGCCGTCGCCCTGAAACTTCAGCGCCACCCGCTGATCAGGGTCCAGCAGCGACGCCATGAGCTCTGCACCGGTCAGCGCTCGGCCGAGGGCCGCCGTGGCGGTGGGATACGTGCCGTGTCTGCCACGCGCGTCGTTGACCAGATTGGTCGTGACGCATGCCACCGCTATGATGTCCTTGCTCTCGGTAATCGCCTTCACCATATAGTCTTCCATGGGCTGATCCCTTTCTTCTCACTTCGATTGAGCATGCTACCCTAGCATGAGAACGCACTCTCCATCCACAACCGAATGACTGCTGCACATCACATAACCGGCGGTCCATCCCGGCAGCGCAGCCCATGGCCCTGTTTCCCTTGGCAAGGTTCTGCATCATGAGACAACGGAGCCGCTTTATCAGGGACGGATGTTCTCCAGCGAGGAATGTACGCGATGAGCTTTTTTCCGGCTTGTGTGTCTGCGGATATGTGGCATATAGACATTATATGGCCTTCCGCATGCCGGACCACAGGGAAATCGCACAAGCCATAGGAGACACCAAAGGGCTGTCCCTGTTTCTCAGGCGCGCGCTCACCCCCGGGGATGATTTCGAGCCTATCCCTACGCCGCATCCCGGAGACTGGCTGAGCGTCCACCAGGAACCGGGGCAGGGCTTTCAGGAGTTCGCCGGATCAAACCCCCGCAGGCCCGGGGGCAGGAAAAACAGGATCTATCTAGCCCCACTCGGGGAGTTCGCCGAAGATGCGGGCCCGCGGCTCGATATGCTCAGGGACTGCGCTGCCGCGTACTTCATGATGGATGTCTTCGTCCTGCCCCGGGCCGAGGTGAACACGAACCGCTTCACGACCCGGATCAATCCGGTCACCCGCAACCGCCAGGTCTTATCGCTCGACGTGCTGGTGTATCTCAGGCAGAATATGCCCAAAGACGCGTTCTGCGTGCTTGCCGTGACTATGGAGGACCTCTACCCCGAGGAGGACTGGAACTTTGTCTTCGGGCAGGCCTCTCTCAAGACCGGTGTCGGGGTATTCAGCTTTGCCCGATACGATCCGGCCTTCTACGGCTACACCCGCGGACGTGACTGCGAGCGTCTTCTGAGCATGAGAAGCTGCAAGGTCCTCGTCCACGAGATCTCCCACATGTTCTCGCTCGCCCACTGCACCTTTTTCCACTGTCTCATGAACGGATCGAACCATCTTGCCGAGAGCGACGCCCGGCCGATACACCTGTGTCCGGTATGCCTGCGCAAGCTCCAGTATTCCGTAGGTTTCAATGTCGTGGAATATTACCAGAAGATCTTCCACTTTCACCGCACCTACGATTTCGACCGCGAGGCCCAGTGGGTGAACCGGAGGCTGGAGCACATCATGGGGACCTGATCTCCCGTCGCCCCGAAGCGGGTCCCCCCTTCAGGCCGGCCTTATTGTCCTGATTCGATCGCATCCGCCAGCGCCTGAAGAACCTCGCCCGCCCGGCATGAAATGCGCACATCGGCCAGATGATCGAGCGGCGTTTCCGAGAGAGTGACGATGGCGAGGCGGGCGCCGGCCTGCTTTGCATAGCGGGGCAGATGGGCGGCTGGCTGGACTACCAGCGTCGATCCCACCACGATGAAACAGTCGGCCGAGCGGGAAAGCTCCACCGCCCTGCCCAGCGCCTTCTCGGGCATGGCCTGCCCGAAGGAAACGGTGTCGGGCTTGAGGAACCCGCCGCATCTGCACTGAGGCGCCTCGTCCCCGGACTCGACCCGCCTGACGGCATCGGGAAAGGGCGAAACCTCTCCGCAGCTCATGCATCGCACCCGCAGGCTGTTGCCGTGGAGCTCGATCACCTGCTCATCCGGCACGCCCGACGCCTGATGAAGCCCGTCGATATTCTGGGTGATCACCGCTTCCACCAGGCCCCGGGAGCAGAGCCTGGCTATGGCCAGATGGGCCGCGTTCGGACGGGTGAACTGAAGCTGCCGGTAGAGCTCGACCTTCTGCCGCCAGTAGACGACGCGCGCCTCGTGCGACGACATGAACTCCTGGAAGTTTACGGGCCTGTGGCGCTCCCATATTCCGCCCGAGCTGCGGTAATCGGGAATGCCGCTTTCAGTGGAAATGCCGGCACCGGTGAAGAACACGTTTTTCCCGGCCCGGGAGATTATCCGGGCGAGCTCGCCGATCTGACTCTCATACTCGGGCGCCATGACGTGCACACCTCCGGGGGGCGGTGTTCCCCGGGAAGCCCCGCTCCTGCCGGTCGCACCCCTGCCCTGTATTCTGTCGAGAGCCTGCCCGAGGCCGCTCCCGCTCAGTACATGGCCTCGATAACGTCTTTGAAATCCTTGATAATCGCCGATTTCCTGATCTTCTGCGTCGGCGTGAGCCGGCCGTTTTCTTCAGTGAACCGCTGCCTCAAAATCGTGAACCTTCGGATGCGCTCGAAGTCCTCGAGCTGCCTGTTGACCATGGCCACTTCGTGCTCGATCAGATCCCTGAGCCTCGGGTGCTGCACGAAATCCTCTCCCACCTCGGTGCAGACACGCATGCCTCCGATCTCGGAGTGCTTCAGCGCCCCCTTGTTATAGGGGATACGCTCCTGCTCGAAGAAATCAATGAAATAGCCGAAGTTCGGGACAATGAGCGCTGAGATGTAGTTGCGCTCATCGCCGATGAAAAAAACCTGCTCGACGGCGTGCGACAGGGCAAAGAGACTCTCCAGCTTGGCAGGAGCGACGTTCTTGCCCACCGCGGTGCAGATGATGGCCTTCTTCCGGTCGAGGATGCGGTAGTAACCGTAGTCGTCCTTCTCCACTACATCGCCTGTCTTGAACCACCCGTCTTCGGTGAAGGAGTCCCGCGTTTCGTCCTCGAGATTGAGATAGCCCTGGAACACGCCGGCGCCCGATATCTCGAGCTCGCCGTCTCCGGCTACCCGGGCGAGCGAGCCGTTGGCCTCGATCCCCATATAGCCCGGCTTGCACGCCGTGATGGGGTTGAGGATGCAGGCGCTCGCACTTTCTGTGGAGCCGTACCCCTCGACCACAGCGAGACCCAGGGTGTAGTAGAACAGGAGCAGATCGGGCGAAATGCCCGCGCTGGCGGAGAAAGCGAAGCGGAAGCGGCTGCCGAAGAGGGCCCGGACCTGGGCGAACAGCCTGTCCGCCAGCCTGTACTGAAGCTTGAGCATAGGGGGGAGCCGCCCTTCAAGATCATAGCCCGGAGACATATTGTAGCAGCCCCGATGATCTCTCCGGTAGTCCAGCGCCTTTCTGCCCACGTGGAAGGCCAGGTCGAAGAGGGCCTTTTTCACCGGGTTCTCCGCCATCTTCTTCTGGAAGGAGACATAAATCTTCTCATACAGGCGGGGCACGCAGTTGATCCAGGTGGGATTGTACTTCTGCATGTCGTCCAGCAGGGTGGCGGGCTTGTCCGCATAGGCGATACAGGCCCCCTGGCTGATGGCGAGCAGTTCGCAGGAGCCCCGCTCGAAGATGTGCGACAGGGGCAGGTAGCACAGAGTGACGTCGTTCTCGTCGATCGCCATGCCGTGGCGGGAGAAGAACTCCCTTACCCCTTCCAGCCGCGAAGACACACACCAGTGGGTGAGCACCACGCCCTTGCCCCTGCCCGTGGTGCCCGAGGTGTAGAGGATCGTGTACCAGTCTTCCAGCGCAACGCCGTCCCTTCTCTCTTCGAATGTCGGCCGGTTGCTCTTTTTCCACTGCCTGCCCTGTTCCATGAGGTCCCACAGCCCGATGGTGCGCTCGTCGCGAGTTCGATAGCCGAAGTCCATCACGATGATCCGCTTCAGAGCGGGGAGCTCCCCCATCCGCGGCAGGATCCTTTCCAGGTTCTCCGATGAATCCACGAACAGGTAGCGGCAGTCCGAATCGGAGAGAATATGAGCCACCTCGCCGAAGGAGAGCGTGGGATAGATGGTCACACTCACCGCGGCGCAGCTCGCGATCGCTATGTCGGCCTGGGTCCAGTAGGGGCTCGGCCGGGACATGAGCCCGATCCGCTCCTGTCTGCTCAGCCCCATGCTCAACAGGCCGCACGCGATGTCCTCGACGCGGGAGCGCATCTCGGTGTAGGTGAAGCGTCCGTTGTTGTCGCCGTGGTACAGCTCTGCGTTGTACCGCTGGGCGGGCCGGGAAGGGAAAGAATCGCAGGTCTGATAGAAATATGCCGTGACCGGCCGGAGGTTCTGGGTGTGCTCTTTCACGATGTACTCCTCGGGTGCGCGAAGATTGTCCATGTGCATGGGATTTCTGTACCAAAAAAAACGGCCCGGGATCAATGCGAAATCCCGGCGGCTCTCGAGAGGAGACCCCCGGGCCCTGACTATCCCTTTCTCCCGAGGGAATCTCACACCATTTTACAAAGCATTGCACCTTCGGTCAAACAGTCGAACAATAACAATAATGCGAAGCGAACGTACTCATACATGGAACAGGGATTTTCCGGCGCGTACAGCCCTTTCTCTCAAGGGCTGATATTTTCCTCACCGGACAGAGATCCTTCTCCTTCTCGTTTCATCCATACTGATATGCAGCAGGGTGAACACCGCAGGCAGGCGCATACTTTTCATCTGACCAACGCCCTCCGTTACTCGTGTGCCGAGGAAGCGGCGTCATGGACAACCCCATGAAGACAAAAGCGCACTTGGAAAACGCGCTGGCCGAAGCGCAAAAGCGGATTGCCGAGCTTGAGCGGCATGCCGCCAGGTGCGGACGGGCAACGGAAGACTCGTTTGAGGATAGCGACAATGCATCGGTGTATATGACCCTGATGCACGAGGCCTTCAACGCTTCACCCATCGGCCTGGCCATCTTTGACACCGATATGCGCTATGTGACGATCAACCGCACCCTCGCAGACCTGAACGGGAAACCTGCACAAGATCACATCGGCAGGAGAGTGCGGGATATCATACCCGATCTCGCTGGTGAGATCGAATCTGTCATGCGCAGAGTGCTCCATACCGGGCAGCCCGTGCTCGATATTTTCATATCAGGTTCCGTCGCCTCCCAGCCCGGGATAACACGCTACTGGAATCAGCACTGTTTTCCTCTCAAGGATAATCGCGGACGGGTGATAGGAGTCAGCATTGTCGTAGAAGAGATCACCGCCCGCAGGCGGGCCGAAGAAGCGCTGAAGGAGAGTGAGAAGAAGTACAGGACCCTCTTCGACTCGATAGACGAGGGCTTTGTTCTCGCTGATGTCGTCTTCGATGAAAACGGCCGGCCCGTAGACGCGTATTTTGCCGAGACGAACGATGCCGCTGCCAATATGCTGGGACAGGACGTGACCGGCAGATATTTCCGCGATGTCTTCTCCGAAGGCAGGGTATATTTGCTCGACGTCGCGGGACAGGTTGCCCTGACTGGCAGGAATGTGCGGATGGAGCATTTTCTGGAGCCGGACAAGAAGTGGTACAGCTTTTTTCTCTTCAAGATAGGAGGCCCCGACAGCCGGAGGATCGGAACCATATTCCAGGACATCACCGAACGCAGACGCGCCGAAGAGGAGCGCGCCCGGCTTCTTCAGGATACCGACGAGCAGCGGGGCCGTCTTCAGGCCATCATAGACTCTCTGCCCGTGGGTTTGTGTATCACTGACAACACGGGAAAAATAATTTTCATGAACGATATCGCAAAAGGCATCTGGATCGGCAGAGCGCATTATGCGAAAAACATCGAGGAGTTCTCATCGGATAAGGCGTGGTGGTCAGACACGGGAGAGCGTATCGCTGCCGAAGACATGCCCGTTGCCCGCTCGCTTCGGGGAGAAATTTGCAAAACTCTGGCAGTCGATTTTGAGCGCTCCGACGGAACGCGCGGCACCCAGCTCGTTTCCTCGGCGCCCATAAGGACTTCCGACGGCTCCATTACCGGCAGTATCGCCCTGGTCCAGGATATAACCGAACAGAGGCGGGCGCAGAGGGCGCTGCGCGAGAGCGAGGAGAAGTACCGTTCTCTGTTCGAGAGCAGCATCGACGGCATCCTGCTCACCATGCCCGACGGCAGGATTACCGCAGCCAACCCCGCTGCGTGCCGGATTCTCCAGATGACCGAAGAAGAGATCGTCCAAGCAGGCAGAGACGGAGTGGTCGACACCTCTGACCCGAGACTCCGACTCGCGTTGGAGGAACGGCGGCGCAAAGGCAAGGCAAGGGCGGAGCTGATCTTCAGGCGCAAGGACGGCACCACGTTCCCGGCCGATATCTCGAGCTCCGTTATATCGGACCAGGAGGATCACATCAGGTCATCGGTCGTATTCAGAGACATCACCGAGCGAAAAGAGGCCGAGAAAAGAATACGGAAGCTCAATGAAGAGTTGGAGCAGAGGGTGAAGGAGCGCACCGGGGATCTCATCGAGACGGTGGACAGGCTCGATAAGCAGCGCGAGGTGCTGCAGACCATCATCGACAGCATCCCGGTGATGCTGATGTTTTACGATCCCGCAGGAAAGATATACCTCGTCAACCGTGAACTGGAAAAGGTTCTCGGCTGGTCGAAGGAGGAGATGCAGACCATGGATCTCATGGCCGCCGTCTACCCCGATTCTGGGTACCGAAGAGAGGTCCGGGAGTACATGATAGAGGCCGAGCCCGGATGGAAGGACCTGACGATGACGACACGATCCGGCACTCGAGTATGTAGCTCCTGGTCTTATGTGCGGCTTTCCGACGGGTCTCAGATCGGCATCGGCATCGATGTGAGCGAGCGCAGAAGGATCGACCAGGACATGAAAAGGCTTGCCACGGCCATCGAGCAGTCGGGAGAGGGCATCGTGATACACAACCCGGATTGGGTCATTGTGTATGCAAACCCCGCATTCGAGGCATTGACCGGCTACGGCAGGGAAGAGCTGATGGGAAAGGGGATCTCCGACCTCGCCGAATATTTCCATGGAAACGACTACCGGGATATTAGCGAGTACATCTCCGGGCACGGCAAACAGTGGAGCGGCGTGCAGAAGAGGAAAAGGAAGTCCGGCGAGGTCATCGACATCAACCTGACAGTCGCTCCGGTGCACGATCAGGAAGGCAGGATCATGAACTATGTCTCCGCCGTGCGGGACGTCACCGCCGAGCTGAGGATGCAAAATCAGCTCGCGCAGAATCAGAAGCTCGAGGCCATCGGAACGCTCGCAGGGGGCATTGCACACGACCTGAAAAACATCCTGACCCCCATCGTGATCAATACCGAGGTTGCGCTCATGGATATCGAGGAAGACCATCCGGTGCGGGAGCTGCTCGAGGAGATCGGGCAGGCGGCCAGGATGGGCTCGGATGTGGTGAGCCAGATCGTGACATTCAGCCGAAGGAGCCTGCAGGAGAAGAAGCCGGTCGCCATCGAGAGCGTGGTGAAGGAGTCGGTGGATTTCTTGAGGTCTGCGCTTCCTTCGACCATCGACATTCGCCTGCAGCTCTCCGCAGGGAATGCCCGGGTGCTGGCCGACCCCACCCGGATCAAGCAGGTGATGGTCAATCTGGGCAGCAATGCGGGTCATGCGATGAGGGAGAACGGAGGGAATCTGTTTATCGAGACGGCACAGGAGCGATTGAACGAGGAGAAGGCGAACGTGGTATCGCCTGAGCTGAAAGCAGGCCGATATGTGAAGATCATGGTCAGGGACACCGGGGTGGGTATGGACGAGCAGACCAAGCGCCGGATATTCGAGCCCTTCTTCACCACCAAAAAGCAAGGGGAAGGAGCGGGCATGGGGCTGTCTGTTGTACACGGCATCGTCAAGGACCACGAGGGCGCCGTCTCTGTCTGGAGCAAGCCGGGAAAGGGCTCTGTCTTCACCGTCTTCCTGCCGGTTTGGCGGGACAGCGGCGCAACGGGCGATGAACCCTCGCCCCTTTCGGCGCCGGGGGACGCATGACGCCCATATCATTCCAAGGCACTGCGAACGAGGCCCCCTCAGCAGGGCAACCTCGTTCGCCACGGCAGGCCCAGGTCGTTTCGTTCGGGACCGGAGAAGGGCCCGGCGAAACGGGTGCGGCTAGAGAATGCCCGCCTCCTTATGCCTGTCGGCGATGGCTCCCGCCAGTGCGTCGACGGCATCCAGATCTGCCTCTCTGGGCAGGCCCTTGCAGAGCACCGGGGGGATGATCTCGGCCTTGAGGTTCGGTATCATGGACGAGAGCTGCTCGACGACCCTGGTGCCCCACCCGTACGAGCCGATGATCGATGCGAACCTTGCCTTGGGGCGCAGCGCGTTGGCCAGGAACGCGGCATATGCGACTCTCGGATGCGCCCCCGTGAGCACGGTGGGGGCCCCGATCACGATCGTGGCCGCATCCACCAGCGCCATGGCCAGTTTCCCGATGTCCGTGTCCGCCAGGTTGAACTGCTCGACCCGCACGCCTCTGTCCGTGAGGCCCGCTACCAGGTGATTCACGAGCAGGGCGGTGCTGCCGTGCATGGTTATGTACGGGATGACCGCGATGTTTTTCGGCGATGAAGACACCCAGTCTTCATACGCGCTGATGATGAAATCCGGCTCGTCGTATACGGCGCCGTGACTCGGGGCGATCAGGCCGATATCGAGCTTCTTCACCTTGGCGATGTTCTTCTCGATGACATTCCTGAAAGGCATCATGATCTCGGCGAAGTATCTCTTGGCCGCCTCGTACACACGGCCCTTGTCCGTCACGTAGAGCTCGTTGGTGGCGATGTGCGAGCCGAAGAAGTCGCAGGAGAAGAGGATCCTGTCTTCCGCGAGCCAGGTCACCATGGTTTCGGGCCAGTGAACCCAGGGCGTATGGAAGAACTGGAGATTCTTGTCGCCCAGGCTTATGCTCCGGCCGTCCTCCACCTCGATGAACCTCTCCGGGGATATCCCCAGGTGGATCATGAGCAACTCCTTGCCCTTGGGTGTCGCGACGACCTTGGCCCCGGGGTATTTCTCCAGCACGACAGGGATCGTCCCCGAGTGATCCTGCTCGGCATGATGGGCCACTACAAAGTCGATGCTCTCGACACCCTCGAGCTGCTCCATGAGCTGCCCTGTCATGGCCGGATCGACCGAGTCGATGAGGGCCGTCTTGTCGCTCCCCCTGACCAGGTAAGCGTTATAGCTCGTCCCGTCCGGAAGGGGAATGAGCGAATCGAAGAGCCTCCTGTCCCAGTCGACAGCACCCAGCCAGAAAACCTTCTCTGTGATTTTTCTCATGTTCATCGTCATATCTCTATCTCCTTCATGCTCTGTGTCGAAGAACTCGACACGTCATAATTGCCGTGTCAGAATCGCGCCGGCTTTTTTATGATTATCTCATTATTCATACCCGGGAATTGACGCCAGTCAAGAGAGGGGCGTTTTTCCATGAGGCCGGACGCGAGCGGGAGGTTCTTTCCAGGCCCTTGGGAACATGGTGATTGGGGAGATTGCCGCTTGACACGACTGTCTGCAGCCGGATGCGCGCGGCAGGAGATTTTTCTGTGAAGGGTACGGCCCACAGACTTGAGGTTTTGCGCCCTTCCCGATGAAGAGTGTAGCTCGCGGGCAGGATATTCATTGTTTCGGGCATTGTATTATATCATTGAATTGACACGCAAACAGGACGCTGATATGGTTTTTCACTGAAGGAATCTCGCGTTCCATGGAATGTTGAACAGGCCGGCTGCAGCAGCAGGCCAGAGGAAACCGACACGGCATGATAAGGATGTCTGTCTCTCCTGTGAAAAGGATTCCCCTTTTCATCCCGAGGATATCGTCAGGATTTCAGCCCTGCGTTCAATTTTTTCCCGAAGCATTGAAAATCTATTGTCACACGGGTATATGCCGAAATATATACGAACCCGTGACCGAGGTCAGCTGTTTGCATCAGGGCATGGGCAGTGCATACGAAAACTATTTGAGGAGATGATATGAAGACTCTGCTGAGGAGCATTGCATGGTTCACGCTTCTTGCCGCGCTTGTATTGCCGGCGTGCGGCGGGGGCGGTGGAGGAGGCGGCGGAGGGGGCGTGAAGGCGCCCGCCTACACGGTGACCTACAACGGCAACGGAAACACCGGCGGTAGCGTCCCCGTGGACACTACCAACTACGAGCAGGGCGCGACAGTGACCGTGCTCGGCAACACCGGCAGCCTGACGCGAACCGGCTACTCCTTCACCGGCTGGTGCATGAACGAAAACGGCGAGGGCGACATCTACACCCAGGGACAGACCTTCACCATGGGCACCTCAAACGTCATCCTCTATGCTCGATGGACGGCAAATCCCACCTACACAGTGACCTACAACGGCAACGGGAGCACCGGCGGGAGCGTGCCCGTGGACACCACCAACTACGAGCAGGGCGCTCTAGTGACCGTGCTCGGCAACACCGGCAATCTGATAAAAGACGGTTATTTCTTTGCAGGCTGGTGCGTCGCCGAGAACGGCGAAGGTACCACCTACACGCAGGGGCAACCCTTCGTCATGGGAACTGCAAACGTCACCCTCTATGCACGATGGTTTCCTTACAGTACAGGAATCCTTGATATAGACTTCGGCGAAGGTGGGATCGTCACCACACCGCTGGGGGAAGATACTCAAGACGAAGCGCGAGCCCTGGCCATCCAGGCTGACGGGAAGATCGTGGTTGCAGGATCTTCATTTGGTGATTTTGCACTGGTCCGCTATGACGAAAACGGGGATCCCGACCCAACCTTCGGCATAGGTGGGAAAGTAGTAACGTCAATAGGTGAAGGTACTAGTGACGAAGCCTTTGCCCTGGCCATCCAGGCTGACGGGAAGATCGTGGTTGCAGGATCTTCATTTGGTGATTTCGCACTGGTCCGCTATGACGAAAACGGGGAACGCGACCCAACCTTCGGCGCAGACGGGATCGTAACTGTGGACATAGAGACTGAAGATATCGCTTATGCCCTGGCCATCCAGGCTGATGGGAAAATCGTGGCAGCAGGTTATTCACTCGATGGGGCCAACGCCGATTTCGCACTGGTCCGCTGTGACGAAAACGGGGAACCCGACCAAACCTTCGGCACAGACGGGATCGTAACCGTGGACATAGATACTGATGATAGAGCTTATGCCTTGGCCATCCAGGATGACGGGAAGATCGTGGCTGCAGGTTATTCATTCGATGGGGCCAACACCGATTTCGCACTGGTCCGCTGTGACGAAAACGGGGAACCCGACCAAACCTTCGACACAGACGGGATCGTGATCACACAGGTGGCGTCACCGGTGGTGCTGATGAGATTTGACGAAGCGCGAGCCCTGGCCATCCAGGCTGACGGGAAAATCATAGCAGCGGGAAAATCATATAATAGCACGGACGATGATTTTGCTCTGGTCCGCTATGAATAACTTCTCTATAACTCGCACTCTCTCCAAAAGTTGCTGAGATACGGAGTAGCGGCTTCGGTCGTGACTGAATCATAGATACGACCGAAGCCGCTACCGGCATTCAAATACACAGTGCCGGATTTCCCTTTAGATGTATGCATACATAATCTTTTTGGCATGACCTGTGCGGCTGTTATTGGTATAATTTTGACAGTCGGCCAAATGAACCCATCTCTATGTAAATACTGCCTTTATCTGAGAATATTAAATTAAAGTAGACCTGATCGAGGTGTCGGTATATTTTACGATTTATTAATACCATAACAATGGGCATTATTAATAGTAACTTGTATGGTATTGAAATATCTGGTTAATTTTCATTATATGCGCTAATGGCCTGTTTTTTGCAGTATTTTTGGTCACTACATGTTTCTACACAGCTTCAATGGAGGAAAAAACTATGAGAACGACATTAAAGGCATTCATGATATCGATTTTCCTTTGTTTATTTGCAAGCTCTGCTTGGTCTCTCGCAATCCTCGACGGTACTGTCGAAGTCGGTGAGGTGGACACGCTGCTGGCATCTATCTCTCTCCCAAAAAGTGCAGATAAAATGGAGCTTAATTGGGTCAAGAGTGTACTCGGCAGGGATGATATAACCCTGGATGCAAAATATGATGACATGAGCTGGCATCCAACAGATCAAGCTCATACGTATGCAATAGATTTTGCCACGTACAATCCCGAGTATTTCCTTATAAAAATCGGCACAGGCGGTTTGAGCGCATCTACCAGCCATTTCCTGTACCTGAACACTCCGGAGCTGGGTTGGGGAGTTGTGGATCTCGCGAACCTCGGTATCGCAGAGATCATAGGCATCGGAAGAGTCAGCCATATCGACGAATTCAACGGAGGCGCTCCGGTTCCCGAACCGGCGACACTGCTGCTCCTCGGATCAGGGCTGCTGGGACTGGCGGGATTCAGGCACA
>ENA-UPTA01002281-UPTA01002281.1-activated-sludge-metagenome-genome-assembly--contig:-NODE-2281-length-19956-cov-9.673936_pt1 | contig 19956 bp, 16 predicted proteins | sample MGYA00238184_ERZ773361 | MGnify/ENA primary metagenome ERZ773361 (study PRJEB29100, sample SAMN05720205) | activated sludge metagenome | isolation source: anaerobic digester from wastewater...
CGGCACGCTGTTCGAGCACTGCGACGCGGTGGTGCTGGCCGCGCCGTCGACCCCCGAGACGCGGCACATGGTGAACGCCGACGTGCTCGCCCGGGCGAAGCCGCGGCTGCATCTGATCAACATCGGCCGCGGCGCGCTGATCGACCACGACGCCCTGCTCGCCGCGGTGGAGCGCGACGGCCTCGGCCGCGCGACGCTCGACGTCACCGATCCCGAGCCGCTGCCCGCCGGGCATCCGCTGTATGCCCACCCGAAGGTGCGGATCTCGCCGCACACCTCGGCGATCTCGACCTACATCCAGCACGCGATGATCGACAAGTTCCTGCGCAACCTGCGCGCGTTCGAGACCGGCGCACCGATGGAGGACGTGGTGGACCCGGACGCGGCGTACTGAGGCGGGCCGGGCACGAGGCTCGGCCTTCGGCGGTTCAGCCCGGGAAGTCGAAGCGCCCCTCGGCGACCAGCGCCGCCAGCGGCTGACGCTGGTTGGGCATCTCACGCGCGCGCTGCGCATCGGTCAGCACCGACGGATCGCCCTGCCGTCCGATCGCCACCACGGCCTCGACTGCGTGATCGGCCGGCACGCCCAGCGACGCACGCACCCGGTCGCGATCGAAGCCTCCGATGCCGTGCACGTGCCAGCCGAGCATGGTCGCCTGGAACGCCATGCTGGCCCACGCGGCGCCGGTGTCGAACGAGTGCGAGCGCAGCGGTTCGACCTCGGTCTTGCCCGGTGGCACCCACTGCGTGCGCGAGACGATCACGATCAGCGCAGACGCGCGGTGCGCCCAGCCCCGGTTGACCTCGGCCAGCGCGTCGAAGATCGGCGCCCACGCCGGCGTGTCGCGGTGACCGACGATGAACCGCCACGGCTGCGAATTGAACGAGGACGGCGCCCAGCGCGCGGCCTCGAGAACGGTCGACAGGGTCTCGCGGGGGATCGGCTCGCCCGTGAAGGCCCTGGGCGACCAGCGGCGGGTGAACAAAGGGTCGATCGGATGGTCGCTCACGCGGGGCGAGGTCATCGAAGCTCCATGGGGTCGGTGAGTGGCACGGTGTGCCGGGCGGTCCCGGTCAGGCCGGGACGGTGGATCGGGATGCGGCGGATTCCTGCGCTCGATGGAACGGTCGGTCCCCCTGGATCGTCACGCGGTATCCGCTGCGCACCTGCGGGTAGTAGTCCCACATCGCATGGTGCTGAGTGCTCCGGTTGTCCCAGAATGCGATGGAGCCGGGCGCCCAGCGGAACCGCACCTGGAACTCGGGGCGTGCACAGTGCGCATAGAGGAACTGAAGAAGCGCGTCGCTCTCGCGGCGCGTCAGGCCTTCGATGTGGGTCGTGAAGCCCGTGTTCACGAAGATCGCCTGCCGGCCGCTCTCCGGGTGCGTGCGGATCACCGGATGCCGCGCCTGCGGGAAGGCGGCCTTGCTGTCGGCGCGCTGACCTTCGGCGTACTTGTAGTAGCCGCGGTAGACGTGCTCGCCGGAGTGCACCGCCGTCAACCCGCTCAGGAAGTCCTGCATCGGACGCGACAGCGCATCGTAGGCGGCGAACATGCTCGCGAACAGCGTGTCGCCGCCGCACGGCGGCACGGTGTGCAGCCGCAGGATGCTGGCCATCGGAGGCTCCTCGTCGCAGGACACGTCCGTGTGCCAGGCCTCGCCCGCCACACGCTTGGAGCGCGCGTCGGCATGGATGGGCAGCACCTCCGGATGGCCCTCGGGCGACGGGCTGGCCGGATGCACGTGGAGCGCGCCGAACCGGCGTCCGAACGCCTTGTGCTGATCGAGCGTGAGGTCCTGGTCGCGGAAGAACAGCACCTGATGCTCGACCAGCGCGGTGCGGATCGCCCGCACCATCTCGTCGTCGAGCGGCAGGGAGAGATCCACGCCCGACACCTCCGCACCGATGCGCGGCGTGACCGGGCTGACCCGGAACGATGGTTGCGACATCCCGTCTCCTCCTTGCTTCCAACGCCCCCGTTCGGGCGGCGATTGCGGCCCGCGATCGGGCCATGGTTCAACGACGGGCGCGCGCCGGCACGGCGGCGCCCGCGCGGATCAGCGCTTGCCTTCGATCGCGATCTCGACCAGCCGCGGCCCGCCCGCGGCGAACGCCTGCGCCACGGCACCGGCAACGTCGTCGGGATTCGTCACACGCACGCCCGGCACCCCCATGCCCGCGGCCATCTCGACGTAGCCGAGCGCCGGTCCGCCGAGGTCCATCTTCGGATACGGCTTGTCCGACGCCGCATCGAAGCGCTGTCGGTAGATGTCGAGGTTGTGCTTGAGCACGCGGTATTCGCGGTTGACCAGGATCACGAACACGACCGGCAGCGCGTGGTGCGCCGCGCTCCACAGCGCCTGGATCGAGTACATCGCCGAACCGTCGCCCGACACGCACAGCACCGGCCGGCCCGGGCTGCCGACGCTGGCGCCAATCGCTCCCGCCAGGCCCTGACCGATGCCGCCGCCGCGGGCGCCGAGGTACTGGTCGGCGCCGTCGAACGGGAAGGCCGCGGCGAAGTCGACGCTGGCGGTGATCGACTCCTCGACCACCAGCGCGTTCGCGGGCGTCGCCTTGCGCAGCTCGGCCATCACGCGCGGCATCGAGATCGGCGTGCGCGCCCAGGCCTTGCCGAGCCGGCCCTGGTAGGCGGCGGCATCGGCGGCCTTCTGCTCGGCGAGCCGGCCGCAGCGCGCCTGCGCGGCCGAGCGCCAGGCGTCGTCGGACGCCGCCGCAACGGCCGCGTCCAGCGCCGACAGCGCAGGGCCCATGCCGGCGACGAGCGCGACGTCGGGCGCGTGGTTGAACGACAGCGGGCCGGCCGACGACTCGATCTGCACGACCTTCGCCCCCTCGGGGAACGGCGAGCCCGGCGAGAACCACACCTCCTCGAAGAAGGCGCCGCCCACCAGCAGCACCAGGTCGGCGCCGGCCAGCGTCTTGCGGATGGCCGCCGCGTCGAACGGCAGCCCCGCCCGCGCATGCGGATGCGCGCTGGGGAACGACACGTGACCGCGGATGCCCTCGAACCACACCGGCGCACCGATGCGCTCGGCCAGCCGCACCAGGTCGCCCATCGCGCCGGTGCGCCCCACCTCGTCGCCGACCACGATCACCGGTGCCGACGCCGCACGCAGCAGGGCGCAGGCCTCGGCGACGGCCGCCGGATCGGGGGCAGGCAGGCGGAACGCGCGCCCGGGCGCGATCGGTGCATTGGCCGTGTCCTGCTCCATCACGTTGATCGGCAGCGACACGAACACCGGCCCGTAGGGCGGATCGTTGGCGACCTTGAACGCGCGCCGCATCACCTCGTCCATCTCGTCGGCGTCGCGGACCTCGGTGCTCCACTTGGTGACGGGCGCGGCCATCGCCGCGAGGTCGTGGCTGAGGATGGGCGCGCGGCGCAGCATGCGCGTGTCCTGCTGGCCGGCGGTGACCACCATCGGCGCGTTCGCCTTGAGCGCGTTGTAGATCATGCCGATGCCGTTGCCCAGCCCGGGCGCGACGTGCAGGCTCACCACGCCGGTGCGGCCGGTGGCGCGCGCGTAGTAGCTGGCCGCGCCCACCGCCATGCCCTCGTGCAGGTGCACGATGTAGTCGATCGACGGATAGTCGAGCAGGGCGTCGAGCAGCGGGCTCTCGGTGGTGCCCGGGTTGCCGAAGATGTGCTCGACGCCGTGGGCGACGAGGCTCTTCATGAAGACTTCGCGTCCGCGCATGGGGGTCTCCTGTGGATTTGGAATTGGAATCGGGGTCGGGATCGGTGGTGAAGCGGCGACGGGGTCCGGAGGCGGCCCGACGTCGTCCGCGGGGTCAGCGTCCGCGCGCCTTCAGCTGCGCATCGAGCCTCGGATAGACGCGCCGCGCATTGCCTTCGAAGATGCGCGTGCGGTCGGCGTCGGACAGCCCCGCCGCCTGCAGCAGGTAGCGCTTGGTGTCATCGTAGTGGTGCCCGGTCTCCGGGTCGATGCCCTGCACCGCGCCGATCGTCTCGGACGCGAACAGCACGTTCTCGACCGGGATCACGCGCGTGAGCAGGTCGATGCCCGGCTGGTGGTACACGCAGGTGTCGAAGAACACGTTGCCCAGCAGCAGGCGGTCGAGCGTCGGCCGGCCCATGTCCTGCGCCAGCCCGCGGAACCGTCCCCAGTGGTAGGGCACCGCACCGCCGCCGTGCGGGATCACGAACTTGAGCGTCGGGAACCGCGTGAACAGGTCGGACGTCAGGAACTGCATGAACGCGGCGGTGTCGCCGTTCAGGTAGTGCGACCCGGTGGTGTGGAAGTTGGGGTTGCACGAGGCGCTGACGTGGATCATCGCCGGCACGTCGAGCTCCACCATCTTCTCGTAGAGCGGGAACCACCACGGGTCGGTCAGCGGCGGGTCGTTCCAGTGGCCGCCCGACGGGTCGGGGTTCAGGTTGCAGCCGACGAAGCCCAGCTGGTTCACGCAGCGCTCGAGCTCGGCCACGCAGGCGGCCGGCGACACGCCGGGCGACTGGGGCAGCTGGCACACCGCGGCGAAGTGGTCGGGGAACATCGTGCAGACGCGGTGGATCAGGTCGTTGCACACCTCGGACCAGGCGCGGCTCACGCCCGCGTCGCCCAGGTGGTGCGCCATGCTCGCCGCGCGCGGCGAGAAGATCGTCAGGTCGATGCCGCGCGCGCGCTGCACGCTGAGCTGGCGCGTCTCGATCGTCTCGCGGATCTGGTCGTCGGTGATGTGCGGACGCGCCACCCGCGCCGCGGCGTCGAGGTCGGGCAGCGCGGCGACCTGCGCCGAGCGGTAGGCCTCGAGTTCGCGCGGGGCGGTCGTGTAGTGTCCGTGGCAGTCGATGATCATGTCGGTGTTCCGTTCGAGGGTTGCGTGCGACGGGTCGACAGCAGCATCAGCACGCCGGCGATGGCGGGCAGCACCGCAACCGCCGCGTACACGCTCGCGAAGCTGCCGGTGCGCCCGACCAGCCAGGCGAACACGCCGCCGCCGGTCATGCCGCCGAGAAAGGTCATGAACTGGGTGGCGCCGGTGGCCTGCGCCACGGCCGACGGCGGCACGTGACGCACCAGGTCGGCGTAGAACACGCCGTTCCAGGACACGACGGTGGCCGCGCAGAACATCGTCACGAGCAGTGTCGCCGGCCAGGGGGTCGACGGCGGCAGCAGGCCCAGCAGCGCGATGCCGCACGCCATCAGCAGGCCCAGCACGCCCATCAGGATCGTGGGGTCGAGCCAGCGGTCGGACACGTGGCCCCAGCCGATGCGCGCCACGACGCTGACCGCCTGCGACGCCGACAGCAGCCCCGCGGCGAGCGCCAGCGGATGGCCGTGCTCGAGCTTGAGCAGGGACACGAGGAAGGTGAGGAAGCTCACCTGCGTGAACGCGTACACCAGCGACACCAGCGCCAGCCTGCGCGTCGGCGCGAAGACCAGCACGTCGCGCAGCGGGACGATCAGCCGCGTGCGCAGCACCTCGGCGATCGAACCGCCGCCGCTGCGCGGCGCGGCGTCGGTCGTCACCTGCAGCGCCCCGCGCGCCGCGCCGAGCGCCACCGTGATGCACAGCAGGGGCGCGGCCATCACCAGCAGCGTGGTGCGCCAGTCGGCCAGGCCCAGCAGGGCCGGCACGATGAGGCCGCCGAACGCCACCCCCAGCGGCACGCCGGTCTGCTTGATGGAGAAGAACAGACCGCGACGGTCGGGCGGCGCGTGCCGGCTGAGGATGTCGGCCGCCGTCGGATTGGGCAGTCCGTAGCCGACGCCGATCGCGAGCGCCGCCCCCAGCAGGGCGAGCGGATGCCCGATCGCCAGCAGCACCAGGCCGAGCGTGCAGCCGAGCAGCGCCCACTGGCTGAGGCGGATCGCGCCGTGGCGCTGCACCAGCGCGCCGCCATTGAGGCCCGACAGCATGGCCATCAGGTAGATGCCGCTGATCAGCCAGCCCACGTTCTGCGCCGGCAGCCCGAGGGCCGGCGCCATCACCGGTGCGATCACCGACGGCACCGACAGGGTCACCGCGGCCAGCGTCTGCACCAGCAGCGTGACCGACAGCGCGAGCCGGGGCGCGCGCGCCGCGCCCATCGCCGCCGTCAGCGCACTCATCGCAGCGTCGCGAGCATCCCGCGGTCGTAGGTGCCGAGCGCGTCGAAGCGCCCGTCACGGACCTTGGCCGCCCACTCGGGATCCGCGATCAGCGCGCGGCCGACCGCGACCAGGTCGAAGTCGCCACGCTCCAGCCGGCGCAGCAGCTCGTCGAGCGACGCGGGCTTCGACACCTCGCCGCCGAACGACTCGACGAACTCGCCCGTCAGACCCACAGAGCCGACGGTGACCGTGGGCAGCCCGGTGAGCTTCTTCGCCCAGCCGGCGAAGTTCAGGTCGGAGCCCTCGAACTCGGGCTCCCAGAACCGCCGTTGCGAGCAGTGCAGCACGTCGGCGCCGGCATCGGCCAGCGGCTGCAGCCAGGCCTGCATCTCGTCGGGCGTGAGCGCCAGCCGCGCAGGGAAGTCCTGCTGCTTCCACTGCGACAGCCGGATGCCGATGGTGAAGTCGGGCGCGGTCGCGGCCCGCACCGCACGGATCACGTCGCAGGCGAACCGGGTGCGCTGCGCCAGCGTCGCGCCGCCCCATCGGTCGGTGCGCGTGTTGGTGCCGGCCCAGAAGAACTGGTCGATCAGGTAGCCGTGCGCGCCGTGCAGCTCGATGCCGTCGAAGCCCAGCCGGTGCGCGTTGGCGGCCGCCGACGCGAAGGCCGCGATCGTCGCCTCGACGTCGGCCTCGGTCATCGCCACCCCCGAGGTCTTGCCCGGACGCGACAGGCCGGACGGGCTTTCGAAGGGTGCGGGCGGGCGCCAGTCGGACCCCATGCTGCGCAGGGCCCCGACGTGCCACAGCTGCGCCCACATGCTGCCGCCCTGCGCCCTCACCGCGGCCAGCACGCGCGCCCAGCCGGCCAGCGCCCGTTCGCCGTACAGGTGCGGCACGTGCTCGACGTTGCCGGCGGCCGGGCGGTCGATCAGCACGCCTTCGGTGACGATGAGGCCGACGCCGCTGGCCGCACGCCGCGCGTAGTACGCGACGACGTCGTCGCCGGGCACGCCGTCGATGGCGAAGGAACGCGTCATCGGCGCCATCACCACGCGATTGGGCAGCGCGATCGTGCGCGATCGGAAGGCGCGGAACAGCGCCGAAGCGGACGGGGGCATCGGGGGGATTCCTCTGGACTATGATCGGATAATAGCCGCGGATGTCCGGCCGGACCGGGCACGCAGACGGCCCTCGGACGCGCCGCCGGTCCATTCCGTGCCGACGCCCCGGCGGCACGGCGCGCGGCCCGCCCGACACCACCTGGAGACGACGATGCCCACCATCACCGCCGACGACGGCGTCCGCCTGTACTACGAGGAAGCCGGCACCGGCACGCCGATCGTGTTCGTGCACGAGTTCCTCGGCGAGATCCGCTGCTGGGAGCCGCAGATCCGGCACTTCTCGCGCCGCTACCGCTGCATCGCCTACAACGCGCGCGGCTATCCGCCGTCGGACGTGCCCGATCGCGTCGAGGACTATTCCTTCGAGCATCAGCGCGCCGGCATCCGCGCGGTGCTCGACGGCCTGGGCATCGAGAAGGCGCACATCGTCGGACTGTCGATGGGGGCGTTCGCCACGTTCTACTTCGGCATGAAGTGGCCGGAGCGGGCGCTTTCGCTGACGCTGGCGGGCATCGGCTCCGGCGCGATGCCCGACGCCCGCGCGCAGTTCCGCCACGAGTCGGAGGCCGCCGCCGACCGCCTGCTGGCCGACGGCTGGGAACGCAGCGCCGAGGCGCGCGCCGTCTCGCCCACCCGCGTGCAGTACCAGAACAAGGACCCGCGCGGTTTCGCCGACTTCGTCGGCATGCTGCGCCAGCATTCGGCCAAGGGCTCGGCGCTCACGCTCAAGGGCTACCAGGCCCTGCGTCCGGCACTGGGCACGTTCGCCGAGGAGATGGCCGCCTGCACCGTGCCCACGCTGATCATCAGCGGCGACGAGGACGAGCCCTGCCTGGATGCCTCGCTGATGCTCAAGCGCGCGATGCCGTCCGCGGGCCTGTTCTTCATGCCCCAGACCGGGCACGCATGCAATCTCGAGGAGCCGGCGCTGTTCAACGCGGCCTGCGAGACGTTCTTCCACCAGGTGGAGTCGGGCCAGTACCGGATGCGCGATGCGCGCGCGCTGCCCGGCCGGATGATCTGAGGGGCGGCGCATGGAGCACTTCACCCGCGTCGTGCTGTTCACCGACACCGACGGCCGCGCGCGCTTCCGCGAGGACGCGGTGGCCCTGTCCGAAGGCAGCCCGCAGTCGATGCTGAGCCGTCTGGCGCCCAGCGGCGGCTACCAGCTGCGCCGCAGTCCGGTCGGCTTTCGCAGCCAGTTCCACTGCACGGGCGCTCCCCAGTGGGTGTTCATCCTGCGCGGGCGCATGGAGATCGGCCTGCAGGACGGCACCTCGCGGGTGTTCGGCCCCGGCGAGCACTTCTACTCGGCCGACACGCTGCCCGCCGGCGCCACCTTCGACCCGGCCGTGCACGGGCACTGGAGCCGGCAGGTGGGCACGGAGCCGCTCGAGACGCTGTTCGTGCGCGACTGAGCGCACCGCTGACCGGACGCCACACCGAATCGATCGACGAACGCTTCATCGCACGCTTCACCGGACGATCCACCGGACACGCGCGCAGCCGCGCGATCCGGCACCCACAGGAGACGACATGGCTGCAACGATCCCCATCATCGAGCGCCGCCGCATCGAGGCGGAACTGCTCAAGGAGGTGTACGAGACGGTGCGCGCACGCCACGGCACGGACGAGGCCCGGGCGGTGGTCAGCGAGTCCGTGCGCCGCTCGGCGATCGAGCAGGCGCGGGCGTTCGCGGCCGCCGCGCCGGGCGGCACCAGCCTGCAGAGCTTCGTCGACATCCAGCAGCACTGGACGGCCGAGGATGCGCTGGAGATCCAGCCGGTGCACCGTGACGCCACGCGCTTCGAGTTCAACGTGACCCGCTGCCGCTATGCGGAGATGTACCGCGAGATGGGCCTGGCCGAGATCGGGCCGCTGCTGTCGTGCAACCGCGACGGCTCGTTCTGCGAAGGCTACGACCCGAAGCTGAAGTTCACCCGCACCCAGACCCTGATGCAGGGCGCGAGCCACTGCGACTTCCGTTACCGCTACGAGGACACCCCATGATGACTCCCGTCGAACGACACGCGGCACGTGCCCGCGCCGTGGCCGAGGCCGTCGACCGCATCCGGCAGATCGAGACCCGCGACGGGGTCCACCGCGACAGCCTGGCGGCGATGAAGGCGGTGCTGATCGAGCTGGCCGGCCGCACCGAGCTGTTCCCGATCGAGGACTTCCCGCCGCCCGGCCCCGAGATCGCGCGCAACAATGCGCTGTACCGGCTGTCGGAAGACGCCGACCACCGCTTCGCGCTGTACGCGCAGCGTTCGCAGGGCGGCACCGATACGCCGGCGCACGACCACACCACGTGGGCGATCATCGTCGGCGTCGACGGCGACGAGCTGAACCGGCTGTACGTGCACGAGGCCGGCGGCGTGCGCAAGACCGGCGAGCAGGTGGTGGGCCGGGGCACCGGCATCGCCTTCATGCCCGACGACCTGCACTCGATCCACATCCCGCCGCAGACCCCGGTGCTCAACTTCCACATGTACGGCCTGGCGCTCGAGCAGTTGCACGGCCGCCGCTACTACCGCCCGGCCACGCACGACTGGGCGCACTTCCCGGCCAGCGAAGGCATCCGCGACCTGCCGGCGCCGGCTGCGCGGAGCGGCGCGTGAGCGCTGCCGCCCCCACCCCGGCGGGCCGCCCGGCGCCGGCCGTGTCGCCCGCCGCGCTCCACGCGATGCTGCAGGACGGCGCGGAGATCGCCCTGGTCGACGTGCGCGAGGAAGGCGCCTTCTCCCGGAACCACCTGCTGTTCGCCGCGTGCGTGCCGCTCAGTCACCTGGAGCTGCGCATCGACGCGCTGGTGCCGCGGCGCGACGTCCGCATGGTGCTGACCGACGGCGGCGCCGGCGACGCGGGCCTGGCGCAGCGCGCGGCGCAGCGCCTGCACGGCCTCGGCTACACGTCGGTCGCCGTGCTCGACGGCGGGACCGCCGCCTGGCAGGCCGCGGGGTACGAGACCTTCTCCGGCGTGAACGTCCCCTCGAAGGCGTTCGGCGAGTTCGTCGAGCACTGGTACGAGACGCCGCGGCTTCCGGCGACCGAGGTCGAGGCGATGCGCCAGCGTGGCGACCGGTTCGTGATCCTCGACAGCCGCCCGCTGGCCGAGTACCGCCGCATGAGCATTCCGGGCGGCATCGACTGCCCGGGTGCGGAGCTGGTGTACCGGGTGCACGAGATGGCGCCCGATCCCGACACGACGATCATCGTGAACTGCGCGGGGCGCACGCGCTCGATCATCGGCGCGCAGTCGCTGATCAACGCGGGCGTGCCCAACAAGGTCTACGCCCTGAAGGACGGCACGATGGGCTGGACCCTGGCCGGACTCACGCTCGACCACGGCCGCGACACGCACGCGCCGCCGCCGGGCGACGAGGCGCTGGCGCGGGCCCGGGCGCGCGCGGCCGAGGTCGCGCGCCGCTTCGGCGTGCAGCGCGTCGATGGCGCGACGGTGCAGCGCTGGCAGGACGATCCGCGGCGCACCACGATGCTGCTCGACGTGCGCACCGAGGCCGAGTACCGCGACGGCCACTGGCCGGGCGCGCGGCACGCGCCGGGCGGCCAGCTCGTGCAGGCCACCGACGAATACGTGGCCACGCGCGGGGCGCGCCTCGTGCTGGCCGACGCGCCCGACGGCGTGCGCGCGACGATGACCGCGCACTGGCTGATCCAGCTCGGCTGGTCGGACGTGCACGTGCTCGTCGACGCGCCGCCCGCACCCGAACTCGGCATGCCGCCCGCCACCGCCCGGCCGGTGCCGGTCGTGCCGGCGATCGACGTGGCCACGCTGCGCGCCGCGATCGACGGGGGATACGCGCCGGTCGTCGTCGACCTCGCGTCGAGCCTCGCGTTCCGCAAGGGCCACCTGCCCGGCGCGTTCTGGGGCGTGCGTGCACGCATGGCCGACTGCCTGGGCGCGCTGACGACCGCACGGCCCGACGCGCTGCGTGCACCGCAGGGCGCCGCCGCGGGCCAGGCACTGCCCGCGCTCGTGCTCGCGTCCCCCGACGGCGTGCTCGCACGGCTGGCCGCACACGACCTCGCCGCCACGCATCCGGCGCTGCCGGTGCGGGTGCTGGCCGGCGGCACCGACGCCTGGTCCGCCGCCGGCGGGCCGCTGGAGTCCGGCCTCGACCGGACGCTGACCGACGTCGACGACGTCTGGTGGAAACCGTACGACCACGCGGGCGGCGCCGAGCGCGCGATGAAGGAATACCTCGACTGGGAGGTGGGCCTCGTTGCACAGATCGAGCGCGACGGCCTCGCACGCTTCCGCCGCTTCTGAACCCGACCCCGAGGTGAACGCTTGACCCTGCCCCCCGACCTGCCCGCGCTGCCGCTGCCGGAAGGCATCCGCACGCGCCACGTGGACAACCACAACGGCCTGACCATGCACGTGCTCGAAGCCGGCTGGCAGGACCGGACGCGGCCGGCGCTGCTGCTGCTGCACGGATTCCCCGAACTCGCGTACAGCTGGCGCAAGGTGATGCTGCCGCTGGCGCAGGCCGGCTTCCACGTGATCGCGCCCGACCAGCGCGGCTATGGCCGCACCACCGGCTGGGATCCGCGCTACGACGGCGACCTCGCCCCGTTCCGGATGCTCAACCTCGCGCGCGACGCGGTCGGCCTGCTGCACGCGCTGGGACGCCGCAGCGTGCACGCGGTGATCGGCCACGACTTCGGATCACCGGTGGCCGCCTGGTGCGCGCTCACGCGGCCCGACGTGTTCCGGTCGCTGGTGCTGATGAGCGCGCCCTTCGGCGGCCCGCCCGCCCTGCCGTTCGACACCGCCGACGGTGCCGGTGCCGCGCCGGCGCCGGCCCGTGCCGGCGCCTCCGACCCGAGCGCCGCGCTCGCCGCGCTGCCGCGTCCGCGCAAGCACTACCAGTGGTACTACTCCACGCGCGAGGCCGACGGCGACATGCGCAACTGCCCGCAGGGCGTGCACGCGTTCCTGCGCGCCTACTACCACCACAAGAGCGCGGACTGGGCGGAGAACCGCCCGTACCCGCTCGCGGGCTGGGAGGCCGCCGAGCTCGCGAAGATGCCCACCTACTACGTGATGGACCGCGACGAGACGATGCCGCAGACGGTCGCGCACGTGATGCCGACCGACGCGCAGATCGCGGCCTGCACCTGGCTGACCGACGCCGAGATGCGTGTGTACAGCGCCGAATACGCGCGGACGGGATTCCAGGGCGGGCTGCAGTGGTACCGCTGCGGCACCAGCGGGCGCTTCGTCTCCGAGATGCAGCTGTACGGCGGCCGCGCGATCGACGTCCCGTCGACGTTCATCGCCGGCAGCAGCGACTGGGGCGTCTACCAGAAGCCCGGCGAGCTCGAGCGCATGCGCACGACGGCCTGCACCGACATGCGCAGCGTCGACCTCGTCGACGGCGCGGGCCACTGGGTGCAGCAGGAGCAGCCGCAGGCGGTCGTGTCGCTGCTGCAGCGCTTCCTGTCGCGCGTGGCCTGAACGCGGGCGCGCGCCCGGGTGCGCTCCGGCCCGACCGGCCGTCGCGCGGCGTGCCGGCGTGTCAGACCGCCCGGCCGTGTGCCGGCGCGGCCGATCAGCCGACCAGCGGGTCGCGCAGCCCGGCCTCGGCGAAGCCCTTCGCGCGCAGCAGGCAGGAATCGCAGCGTCCGCAGGGTGCGCCCTCCGGACCGGGGTCGTAGCAGCTGCTGGTGATGCCGTAGTCGACGCCGAGCTCGGTGCCGCGCCGGATGATCTGCGCCTTGCTCATCTCCATCAGCGGCGCGTGGATCTTCAGGCGGGTCGTGCCCTCGACGCCGGCCTTGGTCGCGAGGTTGGCCATGCGCTCGAAGGCCGCGATGTATTCCGGACGGCAGTCCGGGTAGCCCGAGTAGTCGAGTGCGTTGACCCCGACGAAGATGTCGGACGCGCCGAGCGTCTCCGCCCAGGCCAGCGCGAAGCTCAGGAAGATGGTGTTGCGCGCCGGCACGTAGGTGATCGGGATGCCGTGCGACATCGCCGCGGCGTCGCGATCCTTGGGCACCTCGATGTCGGCGGTGAGCGCCGAGCCGCCGAACTGGCGCAGGTCGACGTCGACGACGACGTGTCCGGCGGCGCCGAGCGCCTGCGCCACGCGCCGCGCCCGGTCGAGCTCGACGACGTGGCGCTGACCGTACCGGAAGCTCAGGGCATAGGGCGCATAGCCCTGCGCCTTCGCGATGGCGAGCACGGTGGTCGAGTCGAGCCCGCCGCTGAGCAGGACGACGGCGGGCGGCAGGCGCGGGGATTCGGTCATGACGGAACTCCTGACGGGTGCGCAACCGGCGGCAGCCGGTGCACCACGTATCGGTCGGGGGCGAGCACCTGCGCAGCCAGCGCCACGAGGTGTTCGTGGTGGGTGAAGAACACGACCTGGGTGTCGCGGGCGAGCTCGGCCAGCACCTGCAGCGTGGCCGCGCTGCGCGCGTCGTCGAAGTGCACCAGCAGGTCGTCGATCAGCAGCGGCAGCGGCTCCTGCGCGCGTACGGTCTCCACGATCGCGGCCAGACGCAGCGCGAGGTAGAGCTGGTCGACGGTGCCGCGGCTCATGCCGGACACCGGCACGCGCACGCCGCCCGCGCGCACGCCCATGATCACCTGGCCGGCATCGTTGAACTCGGCGGAGAGCCCTTCGAACGCACCGACGGTCATGCGCGCGAACAGCGCCGACGCGCGGCCCAGGATCGGCCCCTGGTGCTGCTCGCGATAGTGCTGGATCACGTCGCCGAGCACCGCACGCGCCAGACGTGCGCGTGCGTAGCGGCGCGCGTGCTCGACGATGCGCGCGCCCGTCTGCTGCAGCGCCTGGGCCGCGCCCGCCGCCGCGTCGCCGCCGTCGATCGCCTCGTACGCGCGGCGCGCCGCGATCTGCGCCTCGAGCGCCTCCTCGGCGCGCCGTTCCAGCGCCGGCAGCACCAGCGCAAGGCGTGCGATCTCCTCGTCCACCGACGCAGGGTCACGGCCCTCGGCGCCGGCCCGCACGCGTGCGAAGTCGCAGGCGTTCAGCCGCACGAGGTCGTCCTCGATCGCCGTGATCCGCGCGGTGAGCGCACGACGCTCCTCGTTCGCGGCCTCGACCCGCATCAGGGTCTCGACGTCGTCGGTGTGCGCGGCGTCGAGCAGCGCCTGCAGCGCATGCGCGGCCGAGGCCTGGCGCGTGCCTGCGTCGCTCGTCGTCTGCGCGAGCCGCGCCTGCTCGGCGAGCAGCTCCGCATGACGCGTCTCGGCACTGCGCGCCGCCTGCAGCGCGTCGTACAGGCGCGCGGCCTGCGCCCCCGCGTCGAGTCCGCCGGCGGAAGGGTCGAGCACGGCGGCGAGCGCGTGCACGCCCGATTCGAAGGCGTCGACGGCGCGCCGCGCATCCGCGAGATCGCCGTCGACCCGCTCAAAGGTCTCGAGCGCGCGCTCCAGGCGCTGGAACTCCTGCAGCCGCGCACGCGCCTCGAGCACAGTGGCCTCGCCGTCGAGGCCGACCGCGCGCATGACGTCGCGCCAGACGGCGTGCCAGGCCGCCCGCGCCTCGGTCAGCGCCTGGTGCTCGGCGCGCAGCCGCGCGCGGGTGCGCTCGTCCCGCGCAAGCCGCTGCCGGGCTTCCTCGACGCGCGCGCGGGCGTCGGCGGCGGCGTCGACGGCCTCGCGCAGCCGCGCGGCCGATGCGGCACGGGACTCGTCGGGTCGGCGCGGCGGCAGGCCCGCCTCGGCCAGTGCACCCGCCAGCGTGCGGTCGGCGCGCGCGAGTGCAGCCTGCAAGGCCTCGAGCTCGGCCGCATCGCGCCGCGCGGCATCGGCACGATCGAGCAGGCGCGTGCGCTCGTCGAGCCAGGCGCGGGCCGCCTCGGGCATCACGCCCGGCGCGCGCAGCGGAGCCGCGGCGGCGTTCCAGTCGGCGAGGCGACGCGTGCGCTGCGCCTCCAGCGCCGCGCGCACCGCGTCCTCGCGCTCCAGCGCCGACGCCATGTCGGCGATGCGCACGGACAGCTCCTCGCTCAGCGCGGCCCGCTGGGCATCCGCATGCAGCAGGTCGGCCAGCCGGTCGGCCTCCCGCACCGACGCCACGTAGGCCTGGGAGGACGCGGACGCGGCCGCTGCCTGCCACGCCCGCTCGAGGTCGCCCCACTCGGCGTCGCGGCGTGCGCGCGCCTCGACGACGTCCGCGCGTCGCACGACTTCGCCGGTGGCCTGCAGCACCCGCAGCTCCGCGCGTCGCGCGGCCAGGTCGGCGCGCAGGGTCTCGCAGGCCCGCTCGGCATCACGCACCTGCCGGTCGATGGCCTCGAACGCGGCACGATGCTCGTCGACCAGCGCCGCGTGCGGCACGTGCATCGCGGCGAGCGTCTCGACGTCGACGCCGGCCAGTCCGACGGCGGCGCGCTCGAGTTCGGCCTGCGCCAGCGCGCGCGCGCGCCGGCCCTGCTCCAGCCGCCGCTCGAGGTCGGCGAGCCCCTCCAGACCGGAGAGCGCCGCGCGCAGCGGCACCGGATCGAAGGCCGGTGCCTGGGCGTCGAGCACCGCATGGGCCTGCGCGATCTCGTCGTCGAGTTCGTCGGCACGTCGACGCGCATCCGCATCCTGCGCGTCCAGGCGCGCGCGGGCCTCGATCTGCGCATCGATCCGGGCGCGCAGCGTGGCGGCGGGCAGCAGCGCGCGCACGTGCGTCGCGTCCGGATCGACGACCTGCGGGCTGGCAGGTGCAGGATCCACGGCCCCCCCGCAGGCGCGAGCGCCCGGCCCCCGCCTCCCTGCGTCCGGAGGCGCGATGCCGGCGAGCATCGCGCGCAGCGCGGCGACCGCCGCCGCACGCGCGGCCTCCAGCCCGGGCAGTCGATCGCGGGCGTCGCGCCACTGCGCCGCGCGATGGAAGGCGGCCTCGATCGCCTGGCCGTGCTCGAGCAGGGCCGGGGAACGCCGCAGCTGCGCGCGCTCGGCCGCGATGGCGTCGCGCCGGCCGCGGGCGGCCTCGGCCGCTTCACCGGCAGCCGACGCGAGGGTCTGCGCCTCGACCCGCCGCGCGGCCGCATCGACGGGCAGCACCGGCACCGCGTCGAGCTCGGACAGACGCGCCGTCCGGGCGCGGTGCTCGGCCAGCAGCGGCAGGTTGCGCGCCAGCGCCTGGGCGGCCGCCAGCGCCGTGCGGGCGTCGAGCACCTGCGTGCGCGCCTCGGCGAGCGCGGCCTCGGATTCGCGCAGGCGGCGCTCCGCCGACTCCCATGCGTCGGGGCGCACACCGGCCTGACGCAGCGCCGCGCGCTGCTCGGCCAGCTCGCGCAGCGCGGCATTGAGCGGCGGCTTCTGCCCGCGCGGGCTGAACAGCGCCTCGGCCTCCTCGTCGAGCCGCCGCAGCAGGTCCTGAAGCTCGGCCACGCCGGCGGCGGCCTGGAACAGGCTCTGACCGAGCTCGCCCTCGCCCCGCAGCAGCGCGGAACTGCCCTCCTCCAGCGACCGCAGGTCGAGCGCGTACATCTGCCGGTACAGCGCCTCGTCGAGCCCGCCGAGCGCGCGCAGCAGAGTGTCCTCCGACACGACGCGGTCGGACTGTTCGGCCCCGGTCGCCGGGTCGAGTCCGATCAGCGTGTTGCGATTGCCCTTGCGCCGCATCGCCGACAGCCGCGCGCCGTCGGCCAGCACGAGCGTGGCGCCGACCCGCATCGATTCGTAGGGATGGAGGAACGCGTCGTCGCTGCGGGCCGGAATCCCGAACAGGAAGCCCGACAGCGCGCGCAGGGTCGTCGACTTGCCGGCCTCGTTCGGGCCGAAGACCAGGTGCAGCGCATCGCCGCCCGCGTCGAAGTCGAGCCGCCGGCCGGTGAAGGCGCCGAACGCGGCGAGGTGCAGCTGCGCGATCCTCATGCGCGGCCGCCGCCGCGGGCCGCCGGCCCGGCGGTGATGCGGGCGACGAGTTCCGCCCGCGTCTCCTCGAGCAGCGCCGACAGCGTCTGCGGCGCGGCCAGATCGATCCCGCCGTCGCCCGCGCGAAGCTCCGCCGGCAGCTTGGCCTGCAGCTCCGACAGCGCACGCGCACCCAGCGCCGCCCGCGCGGCCTCGTCCGCCGCCAGCGCATCGAGGCTGCGCAGCAGCATGCCCAGCGGGTCGTCGCGGCGCGCGAGCGCGTCGAGGTCGAGCTCGGAGGCCGTGGCGACGTGCAGCTTCTCGACCCACGCGCGCCCGCCGAAGCGTTCGTTGACCTGCGCCCGCACCTCGCCGGCGAACTGCTCGTGCCGCCCGGCGACGTCCCGATGCACCGGCCCCGCGCCCCCCACCTGCAGCCGGACCGCCAGCAGCCGCCCGTCGGCAGCGTCGAGCGCGTCCTGGATCGCCGCCGACACCCGGACCAGCACGGCGTCGGCATCGGCGAGCCCGCCGATGTCGACCGACACCAGGCTCCAGCGCAGCACGTCGAGCGCCGCGAAGCGGGGTTCGGCGCGCACGCCGTCCCAGTCGACGAGCATGCACCCCTTGGGGCCGGTCTCGCGCGCGTGGCGCCCCTGCGCATTGCCGGGATAGACCACCCAGGGATCGGTGCAGACGAACTCGCGCGCGTGCACGTGCCCCAGCGCCCAGTACTGGTAGCCCCGCGCCCGGAGCACGTCGAGCGTGGTCGGCGCATAGCTCGCATGACCGGGGCGCCCGGTCAGCGACGTGTGCAGCAGTCCGATGTTGAACAGCCCCGGCACGGCCTGCGGATAGCCGGCGGCGAGATCCTCCGACACGGCCCCGGTGGCGAAGCTGCGGCCGTGCACCGCGATGCCGAGGTCGTCGAGGATCACGGTGCCGGCCGCACGGTCGTCGAACACGTGCACGTTCGCCGGCAGACGCAGCGACCGGGTGATGCGGCTCGACGCGTCGTGGTTGCCCTTGACGACGAAGACGCGGATGCCGCCCTCGGCCAGACGGCCCATCTGGCGGGCGAAGAACAGCCCGGTGTTGAAGTCCGGCCAGTCGTCGTCGTAGAGGTCGCCCGCGATCAGCACGAACGCCACCCGCTCCGACAGGGCCAGCGACACCATGTTCTCGAACGCGCGGCGGGTGGCCGCGCGCGCCTCGTCGACCGGGGCGCCCTCATAGCGCTCGAGACCGCGCAGCGGGCTGTCGACGTGGAGGTCGGCGCAGTGCAGGAACTTCATCGGGGGCGCAGGCAGGGCATGAGGGCGTGGACGATCGGGGCGCAGGCCGGCGTGGGCACGCGCGCCCTGCATGGTACCGTTCCGACCCCTGCATCGCCGACCGCATGCGGGCGTCGGCCCGCCGCGCGCGCCGGCGCCGCGCGCCGCTGCCCCCATGTCCCTTCCCGGCACCCGCACCGGCCTGCTGATCGGCCTGTCCCTGCTGGCCATCGTCAGCCAGTTCTTCCGCTCTTCGATCGCGGTGATCGCCCCGGAGCTCGTGCGCGACCTGGCGCTGAGCCCGCAGCTGCTGGGGCTGGCCGGCGGGGTCTTCTTCTTCGCGCTGGGCTGCGCCCAGGTGCCGGTCGGCATGAGCTTCGACCGGCTCGGCCCGCGTCGCACGGTCGCCTGGGTCAGCACCTTCGCGCTCGCGGGCTGCGTGACGATGGCGCTCGCCGATTCGGCCGCCACCCTGATCGTCGGCCGGTTCCTGGTCGGCTTCGGGTGCGGCGCCAGCTTCATGAGCGGGGTCGTGCTGCTGATGCGGTGGTACCCGTCGGAACAGGTCGGCACCCTGTACGGAAGGATCTTCGCGGTCAGTCAGATCGGCAACGTCATGGCCGCCACCCCGATGGCCTGGATGAGCGGGTCGGTGGGCTGGCGCACCGTGTTCGGTGCGATGGCGGTGGTGACGATCGCGGTGGTCGGCTTCTTCGTGTGGGCGGCACGCGACCACCCGCCCGGGAGCGCTCCGCCGGTGCGCCACGGCGAATCGCTGGGCGCGACCCTGCTCGGCTTCGCGGCCGTGCTCCGGCAGCCGCACTACAAGCGGATCGTTGCGATCCACATGGTGGCCTATGCGACGATGGCGACCCTGCTCGGCCTGTGGGCCGGACCGTATCTGCACGACGTGCACGGCCTGGATGCGGTCGCCCGCGGCCACGTGCTGCTGGCGATGAGCGGCGCGCAGGTGGCCGGCATGCTGTGGCTGGTGCCGCTGGAGCGACGCTTCAACACCCGCAAGCGGGTGGTGATCGGCGCCGCCACGATCGTGGTCGGCATCGTCGCCCTGCTGGCCGTGCTGACGCAGCCGCCGCTGTGGCTGGCCGTCCTGCTGCTGGTGGGCGTGTGCGGTTTCAGCGCCTACAGCCCGATCATCATCGCCCACGCCGCCAGCATGACGCCGCCGGCACTGCTGGGGCGGGGCTCGGCCACGGCCAACATCGGCCAGGTGACGGGCTCGTTCCTGCTGCCGGTGGCCTGCGGCGCGATCGCCGGCCTGTTCTCGCGGAGCGGTGACGGCTATCCGCCCGACGCCTACCGGCTGATCTTCGCCTTCCTCGCGCTGGCGCTGACGGCCGGCATCCTGGTCTACGCGCGCGCGCCGGACCTGCGGCCGCGCGCGTGAACCGGACCGGCACGGCCGTGCGCATGCGCCGGACCGGCGCGCAGAGGGACCGCATCGGCACGCGGTCGACCAGGCGCTGCGCACGTGCGCGCCGGCCCTGGGGTCGCGCCCGGGCCGCGGCAGGGTGCCGACCCGTGGGCCGGGTGGGGTAGAGTTCACTCCCGGCCCGGACACGGGCGCCGGCGCAGAACTACCGAACGTCCGCCGGACGCCGCG
>ENA-UPTA01002285-UPTA01002285.1-activated-sludge-metagenome-genome-assembly--contig:-NODE-2285-length-19933-cov-8.242882_pt1 | contig 19933 bp, 17 predicted proteins | sample MGYA00238184_ERZ773361 | MGnify/ENA primary metagenome ERZ773361 (study PRJEB29100, sample SAMN05720205) | activated sludge metagenome | isolation source: anaerobic digester from wastewater...
ATTTATTGCCGATATCGACTCGAAATCACGCATTCCGTTCTTGTCAACAGGAGTTCTGTCCCTGTCAATGAAGTAGTCGTCAAGTGAAATGAGGAACGGTTTGATCCCGTTGACCCTGAGCTGAACCGCAAGCCGGTTTGCAGTTGTCGTTTTTCCGCTGGAGCTTGGTCCTGCGATCGAAACGATCTTTATAACTTTGTTCCTGCGGTAGACTTCATCAGCTATCTTTGCAAGTTTTTTTTCGTGAAGGGCCTCGCTCAGGAGTATCAGCTCACGGCTTTTTCCTTCCCTTATCAGGTCGTTGAGCTTAGCACAGTTGTCCATTTCAAGGATGTCCAGCCATTCCGCATGTTCTTTGATGATGTTGAAATATTTAGGACTGTCCTTGAACGCAGGCAGAACGGACGGATTTGAAGGATCAGGTGCGACAATAACGATCCCCTTATTATAGAAACTTATCGAAAAGCGATCGCAGTATGATGTTGAAGGGACAAGATATCCTGAGAAATAACCCACAGTTGATTCAAGCATATAAACACTTGTGCATTTTTCTTCCCTTATTTTAAACAAACTGACTTTATCCATCAGCCCGTTCTTCCTGAATTCTTCGATCGCACTCCAAGTCGGAACCCTTCTTCTTGAAAACTGGATGTCCGCTTTTACGATCTCTTTCATCCTGGCTTCAAGTTTTTCTATCTCTCCCGGCTCTATCCACTCGAGCCCTTCAAACCAGCAGTAGTATCCGTTTCCGATGCTGTATTCAATGTGCAGTGTCGCATGAGGGAACATCTCGGACGCGGCCTTTATGAGAATGAAGAACAGACTTCTGAGATAAAAAAGATAACCGTCCTTGTCCCTGAGCGTTATCAGTTCAAGATTCCCGTTATCAGACACTTCTTTTTTAAGTTCGCAAAGTTCGTTGTTAAAAACGGCACCGACTATTTTGCAGTCAAAGCTCTTTTGATATTTTATTGCCAGATCAAGAAATGTCGTACGCTGCTTAACCTCAATAGATTCAATAATGTTTTCAGGTAGATGGAGATTGATTGAATAAGTTTTCATTGAAACTCCTGTTTGTTAATATCAAAGATGTCTGAAACTTCTTATACCTGTGAAGACCATTGATATGCCGTGTTCATTGCATGCAATAATTGAATCTTCATCCTTTACAGAACCGCCCGGCTGAATAATCGCTTTGATACCGTGACGGGCCGCCATGTCTACGCTGTCTCTGAACGGAAAGAACGCATCGCTTGCCAGCACACATCCCTTCACTGGTAAATTGGCCTTTTTGATAGCAATTTCAAGAGCGTCGATCCTTGACATCTGGCCCGCACCTATACCAACTGTGGCACCGTTCTTTGAAAGAAGAATGGCATTGCTTTTTACATGTTTCACCAGATTCTGTGCAAAAAGGAGCTCTTTTATCTCTTCAGCGGAAGGTTTTTTCTCAGTAACGAACTGAAGATCATTTTCAGTTATTATCCTTCTGTCGGCATCTTCAATAAGAAGCCCTCCGGAAACTTTTTTCAATTCCCAGTCCATATCAGGCCTTTTTGCAAAAGTCCCTGTCTCTATAAGGCGTATGTTCTTCTTTTTCTTAAGTATTTCAAGTGCTTCTTCGCTAAAGGAAGGTGCTATTACAGCTTCAACGAAAAGCTCTTTCATTACCATTGCGGTTTCAGCATCAAGCTCTTTATTGACAGCAATTATCGAACCGAAAGCACTGACAGGGTCGCAGGCAAGTGCCGATTCATATGCCGCCTTTAAAGTTTTTCCGATCGCCGCTCCGCAGGGATTTGTATGTTTCACAATTGCGACAGCCGGCTCATCAAAATCTGCAACGATGTTTTTTGCACTTTCCAAGTCCATGTAATTATTGAAAGAAAGTTGTTTTCCGTGAAGCTGTTTTGCCGAGGCGACTGTTCCTGTGATCCCTGAATTGTCAACATAGAACGAAGCTTTCTGATGGGGGTTTTCACCGTATCTCAGATGCTCTTTTTTCGTAAACTGAAGGGTTATTATCCCCGGATCTTCATTGAGTATCTCGCCTTTATGGTCTATCTTTGAAAAATAAGAGCTGATGTAGCCGTCATAAAGTGCAGTATGGGAGAACGCTTTTGTTGCGAGCCGGAATTTTGTCTCAATCGAAACAGCTCCGTTATTGTTTTTCATTTCTTCGATCACCGCCGCATAATCTTCGTGCGAAGTTATCACAACGACATCTTTAAAATTTTTTGCGGCACTTCTTATCAAAGTGGGGCCGCCGATATCAATATTTTCAATAATATCAGCCATTTCCCCGCCTTTTTCAACGGTGTTTTTAAAAGGATAGAGATTTACTACGACCATATCGAACATTTTTATTCCGTGGTCACGAGCCGACTTCATGTGTTTTTCATCATTACGGCAGGCAAGGATCCCTCCTGCGATCTTGGGATGCATTGTCTTTACACGGCCGTCCATCATTTCCGGGAAACCGGTGTAATCTTCGATTTTTACGGCACTGATTCCTTCCGAGCTTATCATTTTATGTGTTCCGCCTGTTGAATAGATGCTGACGCCCATTTTATGAAGCTCTGAAACGAAAGCCGTAAGCCCTCTTTTGTCAAAAACGCTGATGATAGCACTTGAAATCACTGGCATTTGATTCTCCTTATAAAAAACAGCAACTTGCGGTTAAATATCAGAAGTTCATTTTAAAGGCAACTTTTCTTGACTCACAGAAATCAATCTGTTAGCTTCAAATTGTTTTCCGGGGAGGTGTGGAATGATCACTGAAACAATGGTGCTTATAGCCCTTAAACAGAAGAACTGGATGCAGGCGGAATCAATGTCACGCGAGATCGCATCTGAAAAAGGATCAGATGTAATGAAAGTGATAAACGGCGCATCAAAAGCGGCTCAATCAAGACCCGATGCGGCATATCTTCTTTCGCTGTGGGCACAGATAAGGTGGAATGAAATAAATGACGACGAGGATTTCATATGAAGATCTGCATTATTGAAGGTCCCCTTCTTGATAAAGTCGGAACAAGAGAGCCCTCTGTCTACGGTTCTTTTACAAGGGATGATCTTGTAAGAACAACCCTTGAAAAAGCGGGACAGCTTTCGGTAAGTATCGAATTCATGAACAGTTATCTTGAAGGAGAGCTCGCAGGACTGATAGCAGGGTGCAAATGTGACGGAATGGTTCTGAATCCAGGAGCATACACACATACAAGCGTTCTTATAAGGGATGCCGCACTTTGCAGCGGAATTCCATTTGTTGAAGCCCACCTGACAAACATATTCGGCAGAGAGGATTTCAGGCACCGTTCCTTTCTGAGCGACATCGCTTCCGCTTTTATCTGCGGGCTCGGGATATATACTTATGCTTCTGCAGTAGAGGCACTATATTTAATTTTAAAAAATTATGAGAACAGAAGTTCTAAAACTTGACAAAGACACGCCTCAACATTAGTATTTGGTGCTTTTTCGTTGAGGGGTTGTTTTTTTAACATAAAGGAGATTGAAAATGGCAATTCAGACTTCAGAATTCAGAAAGGGACTGAGAATAGAAATTGATGGAATTCCTTATCAGATCGTTGAACTTCAGCATATACAGCAGAAAAGGAGAGCTGTAATTAAAGCAAAACTTAGAAATGTGCTGTCAGGTTCTATCGCGGAAAGAACATTTCTCTCCGGTGAAAGGGTTGACAAACCTGATCTTGAGGAAAAGGTTATGGAATACCTGTATACTGACGGAGGCCACTACTATTTCATGGACAGCGAATCATTCGAACAGATATCAATAGACGAGAAAGTAATTGAAGATGCCATCCCATATATGAAGGAAAACGAAAAAGTTACGGTTCTTTTCTATAACGGCTCGCCGATATCACTTGATCTGCCTCAGTTCATTGAGCTCGAGATCGTTGAAACAGACCCCGGCTTCAAAGGAGACACTGTTACAACTTCATACAAGCCGGCAAAGCTTGTTACAGGAGGACAGGTGATGGTTCCGCTTTTCATTTCAACCGGAGATGTGATAAGGATCAGCACTGAAGAATTCACTTACATTGAGCGTGTTAAAAAGTAAAATTAAAGGTAATCAAATTGGCAAATACAAATCCCGGACGGTTTCTGCTTAAAGGAAAGAAAAACGACACAGAAATTCAGCAGTTCGAAGATCTTATAAAGAAAAGACCTGATGATGACAGGGCCTATGTCCGCCTTGCGGAGCTTTATGCGAGGGCGGGGAACGAAGACAAAGCTATCGAGCTTTATGAAAAGGCGGCGATACTTTTTGAAAAGAAAGGTTTTCTTAACAAGGCAAAGGCAGTTCTCAAACAGGCATTGATGATAAATTCCGAGCATGGCAAGATAAATGTTCTTCTTGCCGACTACGACAGACAGAGCGGTTTGATCAAAGATGCGACAATGAGATATCAGACTGCTGTCAATTACTATGCAAAGATCGGGAACAAACTTGCCGCGATAAACATTTTAAGAAAAATGATCGAAATGTTCCCCGGCAACATTAACTTTTCAATCAAGCTCGGCAACATGCTTGTTGCCGAAAAAATGTATCACGAAGCTGAAAAACTTCTTCTTCCGGTCGCCGAGTCTTTAAAAGGCACCGATAAAGTGAATGAATATGCCGGTGTCCTGAAACTTCTCTATACAGCAACGAACAGTGAAAGTGCGATAGGAAGAGACCTGGTCAATCTTTATCTTAAGAGCGGAAGTTATTCAAATGCTCTGGCAGTTCTTCAGAAACTTATAGTCGACACACCGGATTCGATAGAATTTCTTGAAAAACTGGCATTTGTTTTTGAAAAACTCGGTGAAACCAAAAAACTCATATCGACATATAAACAGATCGCTGTTGCCTGTGCTCAGAGACAGGACATTCCTGAAAGAGACAGGATATACAGGAAAATTCTTGATATTGATCCCAACGACAGAGAGGCGCTTTCCCTACTAAAGGAAGAGGGCAAGCTCAGGGACCTCATTTCTGATAAAATTGATTCCAGCATGATGAATATGGGCGAAGATGATGAACATATAGATCTCGTTCTCGACATAGACATAGAGACTGGTGAAACAGAGAATGAAAAAGATGAACATCAGGTTACAGAAACTGAAGAGTCCGCCCCTGTCATAGATATCGAGACCGCAATAAAGGAAGCCGGAGTTTTTTTAAGTTATAGACTTTTCAACAAGGCAATAGACAAGATCCAGTCATGTAAAGAATGGCAGACCTCTCCTGAAGCCATAGATGTTCTTATCCAGGCAAATATCGAGTCGGGAGAAATAGAAACGGCGGGTGATCTTATAATGTCGCTGATAGATCTTAAGATTAGTACGGGGGCATATCAGGAGGCAAAAGAACTTCTGGTCGATGCAGAAAATATAGTCGGTACGGACGATCCGAGGATCAGCAAAAGACAAGGATTGATCGTTGAACACATGAGGGATCTGGACAGTGACATCCAGAACAATGATATTTTTGACGGGATACCCGATCTTCCGCAGAAAGAGACCGTCAGTGCTGTTTCTGAAAACGAAGACGAAGACGAACTGGTTGAACTTATAGAGCAGGAAGAACGCTCAGAACCTTTTGAATTGACAAATGTTGCCGATGAACAGAGCGGCACTGAAAAATCTGAATTTGAAAACATGACGATGGATATTCTGTCTGAACTTCAGGAACCGCCTCAGGTACAGCTTGATGAACTTGAATTCTATATAAGCATTGAAGATTTTGCAAGTGCAACCCAGCTTCTTCAGGAACTTCTTATCAACTATCCCGATTCCCGTTTTCTAAGCGGCATAAAAGACATTCTTCCGGTAAGAAAGGAGGACAACCTTTCCGACACAATGAAAGAGATGAAAAATGTTCTTGAAAATTCATCTGAATACGGCGGAGGAACGGAAGACCTTTATGATATGGCGTTGAGTCACCTTTCAATGGGAATGTTCTCTGAAGCAATAACTCTTTTCAATAAAATACTTTCAGCAGACAGTGAAAATCTTGCATGCCTCACAGGGCTTGCCCAGGCATATACTATGGCAGATAAACCGGATCAGGCAGTTAAGGTTTTGAAAGAAGCGGAAAAGCTTACAGAAGATGATGAGATTTTAAGTTCAATAAAAGAGCAGATAGATGAATTGGAAAATTCAAAAAAAAGCAGATCAAAGAGGTAATGTGAACAATTTGAAAAGAACAACCTGTTTTGTTGTCGTCATTGTTTTCCTGATACTTCATCCTTTCAATGCAGAAGCAGGAATGCTTAAACTTCTTGTGAGTTATAAAAAAGGCATTGAAAAGGCAGGTCACAAAACAACAGAAATAGTTGACGGTTACTGGCGTTTTCCGGTTCTTGAAGTCCCCAAACCTCTGGAAAGAGAGAAATATTCATTTGTAATAGAAGGATATCAGACTATTAAAAATGTTAATGAAACCCTTGAGCTTATAGGTGCGGGAATAAGCAGAAGCAATATTCTGCTTCCGACTGAAGGAGTTCTGACGATTGAGAACAGGGAGGATTTTCCAAGAAAGATAAATATTCTCAAAGAAGGGGAAAACAGCGAAAAAGTCGAACTGACGGTCCCCGCAAAAGGTTCAATAACGCATGTGTTTTCTTCTTCCGGCGACTATACTCTCGTTGATACATTGTTCCAGTGGAATACGGTTTATGTGAGGGTTCTGCAGAGCACATATCTTTTTGTGGTGAATGAAGGTTCAAGCAGAATAGAAATCCCCGACATAGCTCCGGGGACATATACTGTCAGGGTCTATTACGGTATAAGATGGGTCTATCAGGAAGATTTTGTAATGATCTCAAATGCAGCCCAGAATATAGGATACAGAATAGAGGACGGTACGGTGTACAGCATAAATTCGACATCATATTCAACAACAATATCGATGCCGGGAGACTGATATGATCATTAAAAGTTTGGAGATATAAAAATGTTCAGCAACCTCGGTTTAAAACTAAAGGTGTTTTTCTTAATGGCCGTTGTAATTTCGGCTCTTTCAGCGGTAAATTTTACTCTTTTCAGGTCATTTATTGCTAAAATCGATATTCAGCAGGGTCCGAAAAACAGTGTTAAGCTGGTAGAGGAAAAAGTTAAGAATACAACATATTCTCTCATCGCCAACTCTTTCAATGTCGCCAGACAGTTGAAATTTGAGAAAGCATCAAGGAACGCACCTGTCAGGATAGCCGAAATAAAATCACTTACTGAATATGTAGTCGTAGACCAAAACGGTGATTTTGTCGCGGGTGATATAAAACTTATGTCTTCACAAAAAGGAATCCCTGCCGTTGAAAGGGCATTGAAAGAAGGTTATGCATCTGACGGATCAATATTTGTAAATGATACGATGTATCTTCTCGGGGTTGTTCCCGTTATGACAGAAGTGCCAGGTGAGGGGGAAAAACTGTTTGCGGTTATAAGTGCAAAAAAATTGACGCTGGCTTTCAATGTCAATGATTTTCCAATGCCTGTCAGAGTTTTCATGGGTGACAAATTTATTACTGAAACAATGAATTCCAAATGGAGCGAAATTGAAAATTCATGCGGGAACGAAAAAGTAAAGAACGCCGTTGAAGATCTTATAAAGTCTCAAGGACAGAAAGAACTCAACAGATGGACCCATGTGCACAGCTACTTTATGCCCTATGATATGCTGGGTGGCGAAAAGGTTGTATTTATAACTTTAGTATCCACAATGCCGGGATGGGAGGATTATACCAAAGTAGTCCTATATTCATTGTTGTATACACTTGCCGGAATAATGATAACGCTTTTCTTCACCTTCATAGTAACTCATACGATAGACAAGGTCTTCAGAAATCTGGCGGCTGATATTTCAGTTATGAAGGTCGGTGAAAAGCTGGTAATGAAAAAATATTCTCACGGTGCAGATATTGCTGTTTCTGCATTAAACACCCTTGTTTCAAAATATTTGAGACATTTTGAAAATGCCGATGCATCATCAGGCCCGATCGGGAATGCCGGTTTAAGGAGGGAAGATGCGGTTTTAAATAAGAAATCAGACTTTGAGTCGCAGATACCTGATCCTTTCGGTGTAGATGACATAGAGAACACTCCCAGAAAACCGGTACAGTCCCTTTCGGAAAACAGAAGCACGGTAAAAAGTACTGCCAAAGCTCCTCCTCCATCACATTTTGACAGTGATGATAATGAAAAAACTCAGATAATGGAAGTAGGAAAAAACCAAGAAGGTTTGATAACAAACAGCATTGCGCCTGAGCCGGAACCGCTGGATCCCATGGAACAACTCTGGCTGGATTATTGCAAAGTAAAGGAAAGGAACGGTGAAACAGTAACGGAAAATGAAAAAAGATCGTTTATAGGAAAAGTTAGAACTAACCGCGCCTCGATAATGGCCAAGTATAAATGTTCGGATGTCCAGTTCTCAATTGAAGAAAAGGAAGGGAAACCTGTAATAAAAGCAAAACCACTGAATGGGTGAGCTATGAAATTTATTTGTAACAACTGTGGTTTTTCAGCAGAAGTTCCTGATCGCAGGACCACATGTCCAATGTGTGCCAGTGATAATGTTTCTGTTGTTTCTATGACAGAACAGCTTGCAACACCTGAAAAACCTGTCGAAAAAAAGGAAGCCGACCCTGTTCAGAAAGAACAAGCTGAACAGCCGGTTGGTAAAGATCAGGAAAAGAAGGGAAGAGGTCCGACTGAAAGGATTACTTTGAATGACGAATTCTTTTCTTCCAAGCCGGACAGAGAGCAGCAGGAGATAGCAAATATTATCAAAGAGCTCTACCCTGAAGCAGAGGAAAAAGGCAGGGCCGGATTCAAGATGCCTGACAGAAAAATATTGATAGGTGCAGCTGCTGCGGCTGTTCTTTTCATTGTTGTTCTGATTTTCGCGCTTATTCCGGATGACAAAAGCGGTGAAGACAATGTTGCATCCATAAACGAAACAGAAGAAAAAAATCCTGCTGTTCCGGATGAAGAAGATATTGAGGATATCGATGAAGAGAATATTGAGCCGATATATAAAAAAGAAATTGTAAAGCCGGCTGAAAATGTTGAAAAGAAACAGGATGAAAAACAAATAGTTGAAAAACAAATAGTTGAAAAACAAATAGTTGAAAAACAGGTTCCAGTACTTAAAAAGAAAGAAGCACGGAAACAACAGCCGAAAGTCGTGAAAAAAGCAGAAACTGTCCGTCCTCAGAATGATTCAAAAGGCACCTTTGACAGTTATGTGAAGGCAGGACATAAAGCTCTTGCAGACAAAAAATATACCGATGCTTTACATGAATACAAAAATGCGTCCAGAATAAATCCGACAAACGGTCCGGTATATAAATTTCTCGGAATAGCTTATGCTTATCTTCAAAATCAGAAACAGGCGTGTGTAAATTATAAAAAATATATACAGTATTCTCCATCTGCTCCTGACAGGGCACAGGTCGAAGCCTTTCTTAAGGCCTGCCAGTAAAAATGTTTCTTCGAATTTCTTCAGGATTTTTAAAAGCAAGAAAATTCCGGGTTCCGTCCACATCTTTGCGCCCCACATGTGAAAAAGTCAGGGCGGCATTTTTCAACTCACTCTTTTCTGTTATAAATTTTGAAGACAGAAAATTCCTTGACATCTTTTCCGGGACCGGAGCTTTTGCTTTCGAATCTGTCAGCAGGGGGTTTAAAAGCGCATGTGCAGTAGAGGTGGATTCTAAAGCGGCGGAACAGATAAGATCAAATTCAAAAGAACTGGGCCTGGAGGATCTTGTCAAAGTTATAAACGGAGATGTCTTTTCCATTGATCTGAATTGTTTTTCCGGAATGAAATTCAACGCTATCTACATTGATCCTCCTTATTCAATGGGTGAAAAGATCCCCAGTCTTCTTGAAAGAATTTTGAGTTCAGATATTATAGACGAAGTATGTGTAATATGTGTCGAAGGAAGCAGTTTGACTGAATGGAGCAGACATGGATGGACAAACAGAAATAAAAAATTCGGAGACACATACCTTTCGTTCTTTTATAGCTGGGAGGATTGAAAATGGATAAAAAAGCGATATATCCGGGCAGTTTTGACCCTTTCACTTTAGGCCATCTTGATATTGTCAAAAGGGCACTGAAGATCTTTGACCACATTTATATTGCAGTCGGAGAGAATAAGAACAAAACAACTCTTTTCTCTACGGAAGAGAGAAAAGAACAAATATCTGAAATATTTAAGAATAATCCGAAAATAACTGTGACATCATTTAATGAATTGCTTGTGAATTTTGCCAAAAAGATCAATGTTTTCACGGTTATAAGAGGTCTCAGGGCAGTTTCTGATTTTGAATTTGAATTCCAGATGGCACTTACAAACCGTGTCATAGAGCCCGAATTTGAATCAATATTTTTTATGACTTCTGAAAAGTATTCATTTCTTTCATCAAGTATTGTTAAGGAAATAGCATCAAAAAGCGACACAGAACTATCCCAGTTTCTCACACCCAATGTTGAGAAAGCACTCAGAAAGAAGCTTAAATGTATTTAGAAACAAAGACACCTGCAAAAATAAATGCTTTTCTTAAGATCACCGGAAAGGACGAAGTTTCCGGCATGCACTACATTGAATCGCTCATGATCCCTGTAAACCTTTATGATGTTTTAAAAATAAAGGAAAATCCGGAATTTGAAATTGAAACAAGCGGCATTAATGAAGTTATTCCTAAAGAAAAGAACATAATTTTCAAAGCTTTTAACAGTTTTAAATCTTATATAAATATGCCCGTTCCTGACTTCAAGATAATACTTGAAAAATCCATACCGACAGGTGCCGGTCTTGGGGGAGGAAGCAGTAACGCGGCAGGATTTATTATGTTCTTAAACAAATATCTGGGTTTAGACCTTTCTTTAAAACGGCTTAACGAAATTGCATCATCTGTCGGAAGCGATGTTCCGTTCTTTCTTTGCGGCTCCCCGGCTTTTATAAGTGGAAAAGGGGAGATTGTAGAGCCGGTAAAACTGGAGCGGATAAATAAATATCTTCTTCTGTTATACCCTGAAATTATTGTGAATACACGCAATGCATATGCCCTGTTCGATAAAAAAAAATTGACAAAATCGGGTGCTGTAAATATAAATAGCGTCCGTCAAACTGGGACTGGTTCTTTAAAAGACTGGACAAAAAGCATTTTTAACGATTTTGAGGATGTGATTTTTGAAGAATATCCGCTGCTTGCTGATGTCAGAAATCGCTTAATGCTGAGTGGCGCCGAGAAGGTTTTTATGTCAGGAAGCGGTTCTTCTCTGATCGCAATATTCGGCACTGACAAAGCAAGAGAGAATGCGCTTGATGAATTTAGTGATAAATTTGCAACAGTCAGGAAAATTGAATTATTAACAGGTTAATGGGGCGTCGTCAAGCGGTAAGACACCAGGTTTTGGTCCTGGCATCCGGGGGTTCGAATCCTCCCGCCCCAACCAAATGTCATATCGGAGGTTATTATGAAAACTTTCAAGCTCATAGTTGAAAAAAGAGACCAGGGCAAGAAGAGTGTTAAGGCAGTGAGAACAAACGGTTCAGTACCTGTAGAGATTTACGGCAAATTTATGGAAAGCAATATTAGCGGAGCCGTTTCAAGGAAGGACCTCGTCAAAGGGCTTCATACATCTCAGGGCAAAAATATCATTTTCGACCTTGAGTATGAAGGAAAATCAATTCTTGCTGTTGCCCACGATATGCAGATACATCCTGTCAAAACAAACATAATTCATGTTGATTTCATTGCTGTAAAGGAAGATCAGCAGATAGTTGTTACAGTTCCTGTTACAAGGTCAGGCAGGTCGCTGGGCGAGATCGCCGGCGGAAAAGTTTTTCAGGTATTAAAAGAAGTTAAAGTTTCCTGCAGACCTGCAGACATTCCTTCTGAAATAAATGTTGATGTCACTGAAAAAGAGATCGGCGACCGTATAAAAATATCAGAACTTCCCTATCCTCAAGGTGTAACTCCTGTTTTTCATCAGGATTCTCCTGTAATAGTTGTCAACAAGGGAAGAGGTCAGTCCGCCACTGAAGAAGGCGAAGAGGAAAAACCTGCTGCAGAAAAATCTGCCGCTGAATAATTCACTCTTTGCTTATCAATAAATCCGGTATCGTTCTTGTTGCTGCACTGGGAAATCCTGAAAATAAATATTTAAAGACCAGACATAACGCAGGATTTTTATTTGCCGACAGCATAGCTCAACAATTTAATTTTTCTCCGTTCTCATACTGCGTGAAAATGGAAGGTCATATTTCAGTTGGAAATATTTCAGGGAAAACTGTTATCCTGCTTAAACCTTCAACATACATGAACCGCTCAGGCATTTCAGTTTTAAAAGCAATGAACGCTTTTAATGTCAGCCATGAAAAACTTATTGTTGTTCATGATGACACTGATATAAATTTCGGCAGTCACAGGATAAAGAAAGGTGGTGGTGACGGAGGACACAGAGGCGTAAGGTCAATTTCAGGGGAGATCGGCACACCCGGTTTTGCAAGGATCAGAATAGGAATCGGAGCCCCTTTGAAAAATTTACCACTTGAAAAATATGTATTATCGGATTTTCTTGACGATGAATTGAATTTAATAAATAATTCAATAAGTTCCAAGTGGAAAGATATTTTATTGAAGATGATCGGTGAAGGGGTTGAAGAATCGATGAACGCATTTAACAGGAGGAATGGATGATGAAAAGAAATGCCGCATTTTTTTTCCTGATCCTGTTCATCTTTCTTTTTGTACACAGTACGGAAAACAAAGATAAACCTGTTGAACTGGAAAGTGTTTTCTTTAATGAAAATCATGTAAGTTGCCAGAAGTATTGTTTAAATGACCCTGAATGTGTTAAGTGCGTAAAATCGAGCACCTGCGATGTTAAATTTGAAAAGATCAAAACTTTTAAAGGTCCCGGGAGAAATTATACTGCATGCAAGCCGGTAAAAAGTGAAAATTATGAGGAGTGCGTTAAATACTGCGATTCAAATTATCGATGTGATCATTGCGATTCAACAATGAACTGCGGAGTTTCTTTTGTAAATATAAAATCATTCCGTGGAAAAGGGACAAACTGGTATGCCTGCGAAAAAATCAGGGATATCAACTCTTTCTGGGCTTCAAAAGTAAAAATTAAACCTGAACACCGGTATCTTGTCGTTGCAAACGGGGGCTACGGCGGACTTTTCGGTCATGACGGAATAGAATGGTTCTGTGAGAAATATCTGACACCTGAAATTGCCCCTGAAGCACTTTGCATCGGTGCTTACGGAAGACCGAGGACAGCAACATGGATGTTGAGCGAGAATATAAAAAACACTGTTATGCTTATGGAAAAAGTTACCGGTGTAAGGCCGCAGGTGATAATGCTCGGGAAAAGTATGGGCGGCTGTAAGCTTCACCATGCTGTAGCCGGAGAAAAGGGGGGAAGTCGAGGAGGACTTGAAAAGCTTGATATATCACTTTTTGTAGGAGTTGATATGTCATGTCAGGTTAAAAGACATTTTGAAGATCCTGAGGACATTCTTGAGTTTAAAAGTAATATCAAAGAACTATGGAATTTTTATCAATTAAATGTTGATACTTCTCAAACAGGCCACCGTGCCCATTTTGAAGGTCAACCGTTTGATGACTCAATTCACATAAATGTAAATGTTGAAAGTTTTGATACAGATAAAAACGCAAAAATCGTTAAACCGGAAAAACCCCTCTGTGAAAATGCGGCGCATCTTAATGTTGATGAGTGCGTTCCTCTTCTTGAAACAATTCAGAAACTTGTTTTAAAGAAGATGGGTAAAATAAAATAGAGATCTTTTTGATACTAAAGCTTCGAACTATTTTTCAGGAGGAGATAAATGAGCGGTTTTTCAGTTAAGCCGGTAAAAAATTATAAGCCCGGTTATCCGGTAAAAGGATTTTTCAGAAGATCTTTTGTAATTGCAGTTCCGATAAAACTGTTTTCTCTTCTTGTTGTCGGATTTCTTTTTTTCATAACGGTTCCGGGTTGTTTTGAGCAGGAAATGAGAACTGATGGAGTGCAGGTTCCTGATTTTGATACGGTTACTGACAATGATAACAGTGCTCCCGATGAAATAATCGGACTGCCAGACCCTCCGGATGATTCTTTTCTTGATAATGATACTGCCGATATTGAGACGAATGATTTTGATCAGATAGATGGTGGAGCTGTTCCTGAATGTCTGGAAGATAAAGATTGTGAAGAAGGATATTACTGCGACCTCACAACATATACCTGTGTTGAGCAGCTTTTGGGAGACCCTATACCTGATCAGGAAGTTGCAGACGACATTTCTGACGACACGGAAATTCCTGATGAAGAAGTTCCTGATGAAGAGCTTTCCGGCTTTGCCCCTCCTGTGATAAAAGATAAATAATGTCAAGGTGTTAAATAATGGACATGATCCTTTTTATGACACGGGAATGCACTCTGAAGTGTCATTACTGCTATGTCGAGCATAAATATGATTCATTTATGAGTAAAGATATTGCAATGAAAGCGGCTGATCTTTTTGTCAAAGAGAACAGCGAAAGGGCAAAATTCAGTTTTTTCGGCGGGGAACCGCTTCTTCAGTTTGAGCTGATAAAAGAAATTACTGAATATGTGGTTAAAATTGCTGATAAAAAGGGCTTCGCACCGCATCTTTCAATTGCGACGAACGGAACTCTGATAAATGAAGAAGTGCTTGATTTTTTTGAGAAATATAAGTTCCGTGTTGAACTTTCACTTGATGGAGATGAGTTCAGTCATAATCTTAACAGACCGATGCGTGATGGGGGAAATTCATACAGAAGCGTTGTGAAAAACATTCCGGCGCTCCAGAAACGAGCAGGGCATCTTGCGGTTGTAGGTGTAATAACTCCTCTAACTTCCGCTCATATTGCTGAAAACGCAAAACATGTCATGGATGAGCTGAATATCAACAGCTATATCATGGCGGCTGATTACACAGCTCCCTGGACCGAAGACGATCTTTCAAAGGTAATTGAACAGTTTCTGATCCTTGAAGAGTGGTATCTTGCAAAAAGTCGAAATGGTGACAGCTTCTATTTCTCAGCGTTCGATGCCCACATTGCCGCCCATATCAAAGGCGGTTTCAAACCGGGAGATTTCTGTGATGTCGGTAGAAAGATCTGTGCGGTGGGTGAAGACGGAAGAATTTTCCCCTGTGTTAGATTTGCAGGCAAGCCGGAAAAGGCGAAAGACTATGTTCTGGGTCATGTAGATACCGGGTTCAACTGGAGAAAATGTTCTGAAGTATCTGCCGAGAACCTTAAACCGAGAACGCAGTGCAGTGAATGCTCGCTTGACGGAAGATGCATCACTTACTGCCCGTGCCTCAACTGGGATACCACAGGCTCGATGTCGAAGATACCCGGAATACTCTGTGCGTATGAAAGCATGATTGTCCCAATAGCAGACCGTATCGCAAGGACACTGTTTAAAGAAAAGAACAGATCTTTCATGAAAAAGCATTACTGAATACTATCAATTTTTTTCTTGACACATTGAGATAATTTAATACAACATGAACTGAATTTTGGTGGAACATAAAAATGACAAAAATTTCAAATAAAGCTTGCTTTTCCTGTTTTAACGGGATGATTTTACAAGACAAGACAATCCTTTAATTTTTCCAAAGAAATTCAATATATTTCAAAAGTTTTTCAGGGGATGTTTTTATTATTCTTTGTTGGGAGGGGTGAGATGAGAAAAATTTTATTGTTATTGGCTATGTCGTCGTTTTTATTGCAAAATATTTTTGCATGGAATGTAACAAGTTTTCCTAAAGACAACCGTGGAAACCTGAGAAATTATCAATACGATGACAATTTGGAAGGACATCAGTGGATTACAAAGATTGCGTATGATGAACTCAAAAAAAGGGGAATTAAGTTTAGAGCATTGAATGATGAAACTATCAGTTATGTTTTTTATGGGGGCAAATTTGCAGACGATCCATGGGTGGGCAGACCTGAGAAACCTGGAGATTATGTAAGAGGAGTTTTAGACAATATAAATGATGATATTATTGACATTCCTTATTCTGGGCAGTCTTACGATGTTCATGAAAATAAGATGTCACATGTGAAACTTTCGTTTGTAAATCGGAAATCTTTTGACAGACCGAATATATATATGGAAATTAATTCTTTTATAGATTGGTGGGGAAGTTCAGATCCTGGCGACAATATTTTATCAGGATAGACACTATGCTGCTGATAACTATTTTCATTTTCCAAGTAAAGAAAATGGAGGAGATGGTATTGTTGGCTTATCTAATTTCTATCAATTTGATTCAGGCGTTTATATGCCAGTTAAAGGAGGATGGGTGTTCACTGGATCCGATGTTGGAATAATTAATTATGGAACACTGCTATATGGCATCGCGAGAAAATTCTGGAATATAAACAGAGGTGCAATGCCATCAATTAATCAAGATTTTGAATTTGCATCAAATTGTGCAAATAGTGATTTAATCCCAAACACTGGAAGTGCAATAATGGATACATATGAGTGGTGGGGAGCAGCTTATGACCGACTATGGGGATCATTGCCATCAACATATCTTGGCGGGCAACCATTTATATGCGATCCCACATATTCGGGTTATAATCCGCATGATGAAAATTGCCAATACAGAGATTTGTGTTTCAGAGGTAATCCGACATGGCCGATATGGGTTCCAGAAAATTATGATAAAAATAATCCCATTCCATTCCAAAAAGAATTAAGAAAAAGTGAACAAGAAAAAAACGATAGAGTGTCGTTAATTTATCTCGGATGGGCACTTCACATGATTCAGGATCTCACAATGCCGCTGCATGCTCATAATATTTCTGGCAACGCACACTCAGAATATGAAACAAGAGCGGATGAAATAATTGCAAGTGATCCTGAGAGTATTATTTTTTTTGATGGGACTAATCAATCCATTGATTCTTTATTTGGAACTGCTGAAAATCCTCGAAAAAACAAGGAAGTGTGTCAGCAATTTGAAATATATGATGAATCAGGCAACTATGATAAAGATAAAGTTAAAAACTTATTTATTTCAATCAGAAATTTGGCCAAAGATCAAATAGATTCTTTCCCTTTCCCTTCTGATGATAAATATGATAGGGCAAGATTTTTGTTTTGGCATGATGATGTTATAAAATATTCTCTTCATCAGGCTATACAAGCTTCAATGCTTTTAATGGCCTGCATCCAGTCGGATTTTGATGATGATGGTGACGGAATTGATAATGATGAAGATAATTGCATCAATGTTTACAACCCCGAACAGGAAGATTCTGATTTTGATCCGTGGGATAAAACTGCGAAACCTGACGGAATAGGCGATCTTTGTGATAACTGTCCATTTATTTATAATCCGGAGCAATTAAATTCTGATAGTGATCCGGTTGGTGATGCCTGCGACAACTGTCCAACAGTCGCAAACAAACACGAATATCTTGGTGGCGAAAAAATGTACGGAATAAATGTTGATTCATCTCAGAAATTTTATAATTCTGGTGCTCTGGAAAATTATATAACCAGAAATTATGTAATGGATTCAAATACATATGAGATGATCTATGGGGAATGGGTGTCCGGACATTACTGGCAGCCCGACAATGATTTTGATGGAATTGGAGATGCGTGTGACACAGGAACACGGCATTCAAAGATTTTAATGTCCTCATCATATAATACAGGACAGATAGATGACCGGATAAAAAACGAATATCTTGAGATAAACATGAAGATGTTTGCTGAAAAAGATGGAATAAGCGATTCCAAACCTCAAAGTTTGAGATATTGTAATATTCCGCCAGACCAGGTTCTTCAATGGGGTGAAGCAGGAAAATGCACAAAAACTGAAAAAGTGAAAAAATACAGCGACGAAATTAAAAACAACCAGCATTATTCATTCAGCCACGGATCAGAACCAGTGCCAAAAACAGGAATAAAAGATACTTGGCGTGAACCGAAATGGACATCCAAAACAAGCTGTCTCAGCACACAAATAAATAGCAGCAACGATTGTTTTAAAGGCGGATTTCCGAATGCCGACACAAAAGGATCAACAATTTACTGGGATTGGAGGAGTGATTTCTACGGTGATTTCGGAGATCTTTACAAAGATCAGCTTTATCCTGTTGAAATACCTGAAGTGCAGTATGGTGGAGGGAATGATTTTAAATATACACTTTCTGTCGGATTGAAAGGGAATCATACTTCCTACACGAGCGATGGCCAGGTTGATCCGAAATATTTCTATAACACTGAAAGATATGCAAGAAGTGCGAGATTTTATGACCGTTATGTCGGATTCTATAAATTTATCCCTTTATATATTCCAATTGATGAAGCGGAACTTATGATTTACTTTGATGGCTGGTTAAGAGAACTTATGCTTAGGGAGATTGTATCCAGACCATGGGAAAACAATGATGAATATTTTAAATGGACAGGAAACTGGAAAGAAGATATTACGAACAATCCGGTTTATATAACTGACGATGTTTTCAGCGCAATGGCTGAGAAAAACGTATTTCTTTTCGGAATGTCAAAAAACCTTATGGAAAACACTGTTTCGATTAAATATAACCACATAGAGAATTCATCCGGATGGATAACAGAATCAACTTTTGAGAATATTCCAAGACACCTTAATCCTGCCGGTTTTTCAATAGGAAATGAAACAGTTTTTGTTTTAATGAAAAATGAAGATTCCGGTGAATATTCACTTTATAAAAACGCTGGCAGATCACTTGAGGAAATTGCAGGATTTGACAATAATATCGTTAACATGACATTCATTGAACAGAACAATAATGTTTACATCGCAGGAAACTCGGAAGGATACATTGAAATGTTCGAGATATATCAGACAGAAAATAACGGATACGCTGTGAGATCAATTGATTCGGCCGAGAAACCTTCATCAAGAACTCTATTCAATATTTACAGTGATGACAGCGGAATATATCTTGCCGGAGGCGGAAATAGAAACGAACAGACAATTGAAATAAAGAGAGACATCTGGAAATTTGACAAACAGAACGGCTGGCAGATTGTAAACAGTGACACAGGGCGAGATCTGTTTAAACTGTTCATCAGAAAACAGGGTGAGAATCTTCTTCTTGTCTCACAAACAGGGATTGTTGATGTTAATAATGCTCCGTACATGATAATAAATGTAGATACCGGAAATATTGAAGAAGAGGGCGTTGCTGAAATCAAAGGTCCGGGATATGAAAGAGGCTATACATATAGTCCGGAATTCTGTATTTACGAAAACAACAGTTCGATTTTTCCGGGATCAGTTAATTCTGACGGAAGCTGCCTGCCGGTCTATGACTACAACTATGAAACCGTTTCATATCTTGATTACAAGCTCACAGTTGCGGGGTTTGGAAACAATCTCTATCTCGGTGGGCTCACGGGTGTTAGAAGAGTTGAGATCAGAAATGACGGGTCACTGGTCAACAGGGATATGCTCTATACCGGTGAAACGAATAATCTCGCAGTTTACGGAAACACCATGTACGGAGCGAATTACGGTGAAATAGATGTTTATTTAATAGCTGACAGCGGCTCTATTTCAAGAACAAGGGGAATAAGCTCATCCTCATGCGGAAATGTCAGGGTCTATGATAACAAACTTTTTACAGCTGAAAACAAGAGAGTCAGGATCTTTGACCTGACAGATCCGCAGAATCCGACACTCATTAAAACAATTTCAACTTCAGGAAAAGTAATTGATTTGGAAGTTGTCGGTGAAAAACTCTATATTTATGAAGAAACAACAAGCTGGTTCACCACGAAGGGATTTACAGGTATTTATGACATAAGCAATCTGAACTCACCAGTCAGAACGAAATACTTTGAAAAGAGATG
>ENA-UPTA01002290-UPTA01002290.1-activated-sludge-metagenome-genome-assembly--contig:-NODE-2290-length-19914-cov-10.721084_pt1 | contig 19914 bp, 13 predicted proteins | sample MGYA00238184_ERZ773361 | MGnify/ENA primary metagenome ERZ773361 (study PRJEB29100, sample SAMN05720205) | activated sludge metagenome | isolation source: anaerobic digester from wastewater...
AAATCTTTGCCACCTCTGGCAGAAATAATTAATCTTACGCTGAATAGTTACCTATTTTTTAAATCTTTAGGCCGAAAGGCGAATTGCATCTTGGCGGCTGCGGATGAATCAGCCATCGCGGATATGAAACATAGGGCAGGAGATATATTAAGAGAGAAGGACATTGTTTCATTCCCTACACGTATTGATACGGAAATTTATTGTCCTGGAAATAGGTTATTATCTCGACAGAAGCTTGACCTTCCTAAAGATGCGATTATAGCCGTCACGACTGGCCGAATACACTGGGCAAAAGGGTGGTCATTTCTGATGGATTCGTTCAAGTTGTTTCTTGAAAATTTTCCAAAAGCATTGCTTATTTTTATCGGAGATGGTGCTGAACGTGAGGCACTTGAGGCAAAAGCATTGGCCTTGGGCCTGAATAAAAACGTTATCATTGCCGGTTATCAGTCACCCCCTGCCATTGCGGCTTACCTTCAAGCTGCCGATCTGTTTGTCATGGGTTCATTTAAAGAGGGTTGGAGTACCGTTCTGGTAGAGGCATTGGCCTGTCATCTGCCCATTGTCAGCACACGCTTCAGTAGCGCCGATGCCATCGTCTGCCAAAATGTCAACGGTTTTGTTGTGGATCGCGACCCCATAATATTTTCAAAAGCTATGGTAAGTGCACTAGATCTTCCAGGTGTTGGCAAATATACAGATAGTGTAATTGATCGCTATGCGCTTAAGAATCTTGCTAGTGATCTCTTAAAGGTTTGGCCTTTGATCAAAAAAGTGACTCTCTAAGTCTTATCCATGACATAGATTCTAGACTAGGGCTTGGCTTATGCAATTTGTATTTTTGCATTTTAATGTGACAGTTCAAAAAGTAATTTTTAGGAGGCAATCATAATGACTTATCTTCTCGCTTTCATTAGATATCTCAGAATTAAAATAGCACTTTCAAAAAAGTATATTACCCATGGCGACGGAATTTTTATCGGGCGTAATGTTAGCATATGGGCACCGCACCATATTCGTCTTGGAAACCACGTCACAATAAGTAGTGATTGCCATGTCGTAGCCAATTGTACCATCGGAGACTATAGTGGCCTTTCGAGTCGCGTATCCCTACTTGGCCGTCTCGACCACGATTATAAAACAGTCGGTGTACCTTTTCGTTTCGCCCAATATGTAGGCAGCCGCAACATGAAAGGTACCTATCTGCAAGAGGTAGATGAGGTAACAATTGAAGAAGATGTGTGGGTTGGACATCAGAGCATCATCCTGACAGGTGTGAAAGTTCGTCGCGGTACCGTGGTTGCCGCCGGTTCGGTTGTTGTACATGATACCGAACCCTATTCGATTATTGCTGGTGTACCAGCCAAAAAGGTTGGTATGCGATTTACAAATGAGCAAATTCCAATTCATGAAAAGAAAATTGCAGAAGGAAAATTCAAACATTCATTACGCGGCTTTGATTATGACCTGATTAATTCAGTCAGGCGTTCACGGCAAATCAGTTAGTGAAAAAAAACCGGTGTTTAAAAGAAAAACCATGATGTCAATAATCCGTAATATATGGAATCACAAATCATGCACAAAATAGTATCCTCAAACATAAAACGCATTTTGTTGGTGCTATGCATATTTCTGATATTTGCAGTTGTCACTGTTGATATGTCTATAATGAGGCGGCTAGCATACTCAGCAAATCCTGCACGGATTTTTTATGTAGCAACAAATGGCAATGATCAATGGTCCGGTAAACTTGCAACACCTGATTCATCGGGAAATGATGGCCCTTTCGTAACACTTAAGCGGGCACGCAATGCCATTAGGGAATTACGAGCAAGAGGTTATGATGGTCCTTTTACAGTCCTGGTTCGTGACGGGATTTATGAATTAGACGAGACCTTTATTCTGGATACGGAGGATTCGGGAACACAATCAAAGCCTTTCGTAGTGAAAGCCTATGATCGGGAAAATCCAGTTCTCAGTGGTTCTCGAAAAGTGAACGGCTTCCAGCAACACAAGGAGCATATTTACAAGGCTGATTTAAGCGGAATTATTAAAGCCGGTTATGTTCCCAGACAATTATTCGCCGCCGGCAAGCGTCAGATTCTCGCGCGTTACCCAAACTTAGAGCCGCTTGATCCAATCGGTGGCGGGTTTCTTTACGCTGTGGGGATCGCCGAAGCTGGAAGTAAAAGAAAAATTCGGTATCGTGCGGGCGATGTCCGACCTTGGTGGGATATAGCCGGTGCAGAGATATTTATCTTCCCGGGTCATAATTGGGGTGGCGGTATTCGTTCTGTCGAATCAATAGACGAAAAAAGACAGACCATTGTGCTCGGGCAGGATGCGACAAATGAGATTCTGCCCGGAAACCGGTTTTATTTTCAGAATCTTTTAGAAGAACTGGATTCGCCTGGGGAATGGTACTATGACCGAAAAACCAGCATGCTTTATTTCTGGCCGCCCACTCCGGCAGATTTAGAGTCAGTTTATATCCCCGTTGTAAAAACAACGGTCGAGATCCGGGCAAAAAAACTGGCGAAACGTAATTTTGGAAATCCGTCATTCATCACATTCGAGGGATTCACTCTACGAGATTGCGACGGCGGTGCAATAATTTTGCGCGGTGCAAAGGACGTGAAAGTATCTCAAAATACGATTTATCACGCAGGTGGTCACGGTATCGAAATTTCCGGCGGATTTAACAACGAAGCCTCAAACAATTCCATATACAGCATCGGCGGCACGGGCATTGTTTTGATTGGCGGCGATATGGATACGCTTGTGGCGGCAAACCACCGTGCCATAAATAATCATATTCACGATACAGGTGTTTTTGAAAAAAGCGGTGCGAGCGGTATTTTGTGCTGGGGGGTGGGCAATACCGTGTCGAATAACTATATCCATTCCATGCCGCGCGTCGGCGTCTGGCTGGATGGTAATGATCATTTGATTGAGTATAATCATATCCACCACGTCAACCAGGAAACCCAGGATAGTGGCATCATATACTTTGGCAATGTTGACTGGACCAAGCGGGGCAATGTGATACGCTACAATTACCTTCATGACAGCGGCGGATACGGTCGTAAAAATGCCAAAGAACCATGGCAGGCACCATTTGAAACATATGGAGTTTACATGGACGACTGGACGTCCGGCACACATTTGTTCGGCAATCTCATTGTAAATACAGTCAACGGCGGCGTATACATTCACGGCGGGAGAGACAATATCATAGAAAACAATATCATTATTGATGGTGGCCGCGCCGGCCAGATGGTCTATTCTGCATGGCCCGCCGACCGACAAACCTCGAAGATGTTGTTACCCGTCATGTATGCAAAATCACGGACAAAGGCCTTCACGAAAAAATATCCCGCGCTCGTCTCCATTAATGATATGGAAACAGGCGCTAAAATGTCCGGTAATCAGTTCATTCGCAACATAGTTTACTATACCGATGCGGAGTCTATTCTTTTCGGTATCTATAATGGCATTGACGAAAGGACGACGATTTCAAACTTCAATACCATTTATTCCGGAGGAAAGCCGATAAGGATTCCTTATATAAAAGCGCCCGTGAATAAGCAATGGGGGATATGGCGTAAGATGGGGTTCGATAAAAATAGCATCATTGCCGATCCTAAGTTCATCAATGCGCCTGACGGAAATTATAGCTTGTCGCCTGATTCACCAGCGTTTTCAGTGGGTTTCAAGCCGATCCCCCTTGAGAAAATTGGCCAATTCAAAAAAACCATGCGGGCAAGCCAGCCGATGTCTGCTTCAGAAAGCAAAGCACAGTCGGTATCAATTCAATAATTATTTCAAGATAACCAGTATTAATACATATGAACAATTTTTTTAATATCAATATTGCGTTTAATCACGATGCAGTTGAATCTGTTATACAAGAGCACGTTAGCCGAAAGAAAAAAGGCTTTGTCTGTGTTGTTGATGGCAATATTGTCTCCGTAGCGCATAGAGATCCCCATTATCGCAATGTGGTGAATTGTTCTATTGTTAATCTCTGCGACGGATCGTATCTGGCATTGCTCTATAATTTACTGAAAAAGAAAAGCGTAAAACCTTATATCGGCGGTGATCTTTTCTTGAAGATGATCGGTTCAAAGCAATATCGGCATTTGTTTCTGGGTTCAACATCGGTTGTTCTGGATGCTCTCGAAATCCGCCTACAGAGGATCGATACGAATATCGAGTCAGCAAATTTTATGCCGCTTCCTTTTTTACCCGCTGCGGAATTCGATTATCCAGGTATTGCTAGTGTGATCAACAGACAAGGTCCGGATTTCATCTGGGTGTCTCTGGGTGCGCCAAAACAGGAAATATTCATGCATCGTCTTCTACCCTATCTGGACAAAGGAGTCATGGTAGGCATAGGTGCAGTATTTAATTTCCAATCAGGCATCAAATCCCTCAGAAGGGCCCCTGATATCATCGTTAAGCTTAAATTGGAATGGCTCTACCGCCTTTTTCAGGAACCGAAGAAACAATGGAGAAAAAATCAATCTTTTCTGAGAGTACTTCCAATGTTATTGATCGCTGAAATGAAGAAAAAATAATTCATGATAATGCCCAAATCATATGCGCTTACGAAATTGCAGAATCAAAGTAATTTATTATCAGAGCCGCAGCTCTATTGCTATGATAATGATACGGAAATTTGTCGGCTTTTTGAGGCTGTTTTTGGCAAACCTATGGGTAAAACGGAGAGCCATAAACATTTTCAATGGGAATACCTTGAAAATCCTGCGGGCCGGGCAGTCATATTTGTTGCTAAAAATGATGATGGCCAGATAAGCAGCGCTTACGCTGTGCTGCCAATTAAAATCAAAGCAATGACAGATGTCGTTTACGGCAGTTTATCCTTCGACACCATGACACATCCCTACTACAGAGGGCAGGGATTGTTTCCAAAACAAGCGCGCGAAACATACACATATCTAGCTAATAATCATAATGTTTTTACTTATGGTTTCCCCAATAAAAACAGTGAAATGATATTTATCGACAAGCTTGAGTGGTTCAATATTTGTGATTTTCCGCTCATAATAAAGATTATAAATTTTGAGCCATTGTTATTAAAATACTTAACAAATAAAATATTATCAAGATATCTTGGATTAACTTTTAATTATATCTCTAATCTTATCTTCAGCAATAAAATAGGTCATATTGAAGATCTGATCATTGCGGAAACAAAAGGATTCGATGCAGAATTCGACAAATTCTGGAATCTCAATAGATCATTGTTTCAGATTTGCGTTGAGAGAAATTCAACATATCTCAAATGGCGTTATTCGCGTCCAGAAGAAAATTACATAATTTTAAAAATGAAACAAAATGATGCGATGGTCGGTTACGCTGTCTTAAAAATTGAAGACCGTTTCAATTTGAGAACCGGGTTTATCCTGGATTTTGTTGTTACTCCTGATAAAAAATATATGGATGCGCTACTCGCCAGCATTACGGACAGATTCAGGCAAGAGGCTGTGGCACTCATTAGTGCGCTGATGATGAGGCATACGCCATATGCTCCTTTGTTTGGTCGGAATGGTTTTTTTAGGCTGCCGCCCCGTCTCCATCCGCAGGAGATTAATTTTGGCGCACGAATAAACATCGATAATGAAAAATATGAAGGAATTCGGAATCCCCATAACTGGTTCATTACATGGGGAGATACTGATTTACTTTAATCACCATTTCATTAGGATCTAAATTCAAGGCATGAAGAAATCATCAAATATTATCACAATTGATGTAGAAGATTGGTTTCATATTTTGGATAATCCAGCGGTTCCGCCCATAAATAAATGGGATATCTTAGAATCACGGATTGAAAAAAATGTCAACATATTGATAGATTTATTAGATAGATATGGCGCAAAGGCAACTTTCTTCTGGTTGGGTTGGGTTGCCGAAAGGAATAAAATACTTGTACAGCGCTGCAAAAGCGAAGGTCACGAAATTGCCAGTCACGGTTACGCCCACTTGTTGATTAATGAAACGAAAAAAGAGGACTTCAAAAAAGACATTGTGCATTCTAAAAAGCTACTGGAGGATATAACTGGCGCCCCCATACATGGTTTCAGAGCATCAGGATTTAGCATCACTGAGGACACACCATGGGCCTTTGATGCAATCAAAGAAGCAGGTTATGGCTATGATTCAAGCATATTTCCTACAGCACATGGTCATGGCGGCATACCTGGTTCAGAATTAGTCCCGTATACAATCCAGACTCCATATGGCCCGCTTATCGAATGCCCCATGTCTATTGTAGAAATCGTAAACAAAAGATTCTCTGTTTTTGGTGGTGGCTATTTGCGGCTTGCGCCGCTGTGGTTAATAAAATGGGGTATACGGAATTTACAGAAAAACAACAGACCGCTTATTATCTACATCCATCCGAGGGAAATTGATCCTAGCCACCCGCGCTTGACGCTTAGCCCGATCCGCAGGTTCAAATGTTATGTTAATTTATCTACGACGATGCCAAAGGTTGAATGGCTTTGCCAAAACTTGCAATTTACAAGGATGTGCGATTACGCTGACACATTCACTGGTCGCTAATTATTTAACCGCCATCAAGATGTTTGATGATTTTGTCTGCTATAAATCTCTGATAATATTGATTGTATTCAACATACCCAGGGTGATTGTACTTGACTGACGTTTTGAAATATTTGAAGATGATCAAGCCGGCAAGCTGGCTGAAAGGCATTTTATACGGTTTCATTATTTCGGCAACGTATTATTCTGCTCTCCAACATCTGATCCTGCATGACTGGGTAAGAGAGGATTACTCCCACTGTTATCTTATTCCTTTTGTGTTTTTGTATCTCCTATGGGAAAAGCGTCAGGAATTGGCAGCGATCCCGTCCTCTGCATCATGGCTTGGCTTTATTCCCTTTATCATTGGAATATTTATGTTCTGGCTGGGGGAATTGGGTGGTGAGTTATTCTCTCTTTACATCGCCCTGTGGCTTGTCGCCATCGGCCTTTTGTGGATGCATTTGGGATGGCAAAAAATAAAGTCCATGGCTTTTTCCCTCTTAATTCTCTTGGCCGTGTTTCCTTTACCAAACTTCATAAACGTCAGACTGTCCCTTTACCTGAAGTTGATCTCGTCGCAGCTCGGTGTCTGGATGCTGCACCTCTATGGCATGTCGGCCTATCGCGATGGAAACATTATTGATCTTGGATTTACACAACTTCAGGTGGTGGATGCGTGCAGCGGGTTGAGGTATGTCATTCCCCTGCTGGTCTTAAGCCTTTTGATGGCCTACTGGTTCAAAGCAGTCCTGTGGAAGAGGTTTGTCCTTGTTCTTTCTTCTATTCCTTTAGCGGCGGTTGTTAACAGCCTGCGCATTGCGATAACGGGCATTCTATACAATACTTGGGGCGTCCGGGTGGCAGAAGATTTTTTTCATGGATTCTCCGGGTGGCTGATCTTCATGCTTACCATTCCCATCCTTCTTCTTGAGATGTGGATATTGAAAAAGATGGGCGGAAGACAAGAAAAAGGGGGAAAGGAACTGGATTCCCGCCTTCGCGGGAATGACGGAAAAAAAGCGAATGGCAAGGAAAGAGGGAATAGCGGGGAGAATGGGAATAAGGAGGGGAATGGCGATGGCAAGGGAAATGGGAATAACAAGGAAAAACGCAGAAGCGATAGTGCTGTTAAAATTCCCTTTAGTACCCCTCGCGCCACCTCATACAGGTGGTTAGAAAATTGGATGGGGATGCTACGTCTACCCCAGTTTATTGTTGCGGTTGTTTTGCTTTTGCTGACGTTGGGGATTTCACATGGCGTTGAATTCCGTGAGAAGATTCCCGTCAGCAAACCCTTTGTCCAGTTCCCCCTGAAAATCGGCGAATGGCAGGGAACGCCACAGTTGATGGAAAAGCAATTTATCGATACGCTCCATTTCAGCGACTACATCATGATGAACTACCAGAATCCGCAAGGAAAGGATGTCGATTTCTACGTGGCCTATTACGAAAGCCAGAGAAAAGGGGCAACAACCCATTCACCGGAAACCTGCCTTCCCGGAAGCGGCTGGAATTTTGAAGAGTCCGGCACAGCGCATATTGATCTGGGAAGCGGCAAAACCATGAATGTCAACCGCGCCTTCATAGAAAAAAGCGGCTCCCGTCAGTTGATTTATTTCTGGTTCCCCCAGAGAGATCGTATTTTGACAAACCTAGTCCAGGTTAAAATATATTCTTTCTGGGATGCCCTGACCAGACAGCGAACAGATGGCGCATTAATCCGGATCATCACCCCGGTGTATCCGGATGAAGAGGAAAAAGACGCGGAAGCCAGACTGCAAACATTTGCCCGAATGATCGTGCCGGTCACCAGGGATTTTATCCCCCGCTAACCGCGGCATCTCAGGAAGCTTTTAAAATTCACAAAACATGACTGGTTTTAAAACAATATGACGATTATTACCATTTCCGGATTATCATTCTTTCTCACCATTGCCCTGATGCCGGTCTTTGTTCATCTGGCCGTCCGATACAGCGCTTATGACATTCCTGATTGGCGAAAGATTCACAATCAGCCGGTCCCCCATGTGGGCGGGATTGTTATGGCCATCGGAACCTTTGTATCCGTTTTGCTGTATAGCACTCCCGGAAGCCAAATCCGGGCCTATCTTTCGGGAGCACTGATTCTCGCTCTTTTCGGGTTGGCCGATGATCTCAAAGGGCTGGATTATCGGCTCAAATTCACCGGACAGATCCTGGCCTCCATGATCGCCATCTTACATGGAGGTGTCAAAATCATTCACTTGGGTTCCCTCTTACCCGGGGGCATGGTCATTCCGGAAATAACATCCGTTATCTTCACACTGCTCGTCATTGTCGGACTAACCAATGCGATTAACATGTCGGACGGCCTGGACGGTCTGGCCGGCGGCATTTGTCTCTTGAGTTTCCTGTGTATCTGCTATCTGGCATACCTGGAACAGAACACGATTGTCGTGGTTGTTGCCGCCGCACTTGCCGGATCCATCTACGGTTTCCTTCTGTTCAATACCTATCCGGCATCCGTATTCATGGGCGATACGGGAAGCCAGGTTCTGGGATTCTCTGCGGCGTTTTTGTCGCTGACGCTGACACAGGGACATACATCTCTCAGCCCCCTGCTGCCTCTGGTAATCTTTGTTTTTCCGATTCTAGATTCCATCACGGTCACCTGCAAACGCCTGACTTCCGGACGGTCACCCTTTATTGCGGATAAGGATCATTTTCACCATCAGTTCGTGCGCATGGGACTTTTTCATTCAGAGGCTGTTTTTACAATTTACGTCATCCAGTCACTTTTAATCGTTTCAGCTTACATACTGCGTTTTCAGTCCGAATGGGTGATCTTGTCGATTTGTATCGCATTTTCGGGTTTAGCCCTGACTTTCTTCAACGTATTCGATACCAAGAAATTGACAATTCGGCGTTTTGATATGATTGATCAGATTGTCAGAGGAAGAACACGCGTCTGGAGGGAAAATGGACGCTTCATCTGGATAAGCTATAAATCGATACAGCTTGGGGCCCCGGTCCTTTTAATCTGGACGGCCTTCCTTTGTAACAAAATTCCCGGCTACCTGTCCCTGTCAGCGGCTATCGCCGTAGTTCTTTTCGGAGCCATATGGTTGATCAACCGCAAATGGTCCAATCAGTTTCTCCTGATTCTAATCTATCTCTCCGTGCCTTTTTTAATTTATTACAGTGAGAACCACCCGGCTTCCTGGGCAGGAAATTTCATGAACTTTTCCTATCATCTCTTTTTTATCCTTCTCACAGCTTTCAGCTTTTTAACGTTGTGTTTTACCCGCCGCCGGCACGGCTTCAAGGTTAACACACGACATTACCTTGTGCTTTTCATTACGCTGATTCTTTTTGCGCTGCCGGAACCGGATTTGCGTGAACAGTTTGGAACCGTTGCCATCAAGATGATCATGCTGTTCTATATCTACGAAATTATTCTGGGCGAAATGAGGGGAAAAATCGGTTTGCTCTCCTTCATGACACTTTCATGCCTGGTCATTGTAGCGCTGCGCTGGTTTTTCTAAATATGAACATCTGATTTCTCACATATAAGCGTGTCGGGACATTCGGTTTCCCGAGGGAATAATACATGAAAAGAAGCCTTTCCTTTGTTTCAGGAATCATCCTCTGTGCCACATTGATTTTATCCTGCGGTAACCCGCAGGATAAAAAAATGAAATTTTTCAACAAAGGAAATTACCTTTATCATCAAGGCAATTATATCAAGGCGGCGCTGGAATTCAAAAACGCCGTACAGATTGATCCGCAGTTTTCTGAAGCCTTTTATATGCTGGGTATGGTCGAACTGCAGAAAAAGGACCTGAAAAGAGCCTATGGCAACTTCGCCAAAGTGGTAGAACTGAATCCGCGCCATATCAACGCGCACCTTCAGATGGGGAAAATCCTGCTGATGAACGGCATGCCCCTTGAGGCAAAGGAGAAAGCGAAAGACGTCCTGATGCTGGCACCGATGAATGAGGACGCTCTGATACTGAAGGCTTCCTTACTCATGCTGGAAAAAGACAGCGAGGGCGCTCTCGCCCTGCTCACGAAACTTCACCACCGTGGCGTCAAACAAATCGACCTGTTCATTCTTACATCGGCGGCACAGATGATGCGAAATCAAAACCGGGAAGCGGAAAAAGCACTGCTTTCGGGAATAGAAATTTACCCCAGAGCCATGATTCTTCATCAGAAGCTGGCAGAAATTTACCTTCAGAGCAAACGATATGATTCCGCCATCGCCGCAATGCAGAAGATCATCGGTTTGGAACCCGGAAATATGAATTCCCAGCTTGATCTGGCTAATGTTTACTGGCAATGCGGCAGGTCAGACAGAGGATTTGATCTTCTTCAGCAACTGGCGAAGATCAATCCCGAAAACGAGAATCGCCGACTGCGCATTGCCGGTTTCTACATGGCTCGCGGATTAAACCGGAATGCTGAGCGTGAACTAAGCGACGCAATCAGAACCAACAACAAAAGCTTCCATCTGCGATTCGCCCTGGGCGAACTCTATCTCAGAATGAATATGACAGACAGCGCCCTGACGACGGTCAGGGGGTGCCTGAGCCTGTCCAGGGACCCCTCCCGTCCTGACATCATCGAGGCCAAAAACATCCTGGCCAGAATCCACCTGGCCCGGCGGGAATTGGCCGCAGCTGAAAAGTATGTAAATGAAGTCATCAAGGAAAGCTCCATCGATCCCGATGCTCATTTTACCAGGGGAAACATTTTCATGATCCGGGGAGACGGAAACACAGCAGTCGCAGAGTTCCGCAATGTAATACGCGAGAAACATCAGTTTATTCCGGGACACATCCGACTGGCAGACGCGCATTTGCTGAACAAGGAATATGAATTGGCCGAAAGCACCCTGCAATCCGTTTTGAAGCAGGCTCCGGAATCCAGGGAAATCCTCCGGGCACTGGCACGTCTGAGTGCTGAACGGCAGAATTACGAGGAAGCAGGCAGGCGGCTTCTTGAATTCCTGAAGATCAACCCCGATGATCCCGAGATATTGATGGATCTGGGAGATCTTTATCTGATGCAGAGAGACTACCGCCGGGCCGGGGAGGCCTACCGTGAAGTCAGAAAAATGGCACCGCAGATGCCGGCCGGTTATGCCAGACTCGCTAATCTTTACCAAGTTCAGGGCAATCTCAACAAAGCCGCGGAAGAACTGGAACAGGCGTTGAAGCTGGAACCGGAATCAATCGCCCTTTCGTCGGCACTTGTTCAAATCCTGATTCAACAGACAAAATTCGCGCGGGCCGCCGTCCTGATGGAACAGCGGATTAAAAAGAATCCTCAGGAGGTATCAGCCTACAGTATCCTGGGACAGATATACGCACTCCAGGAAAACGGCCGCAAATCGGAAGAAATTTACCGACAGGCGATCCCTGTGTATCAAGATGCGCTAAGAAAACAGCCGCAGGAGTGGAGCATACTCAACGATTTAGCTTTCCTTCTTGCCGAATACGGACCAAAAACGCAGGATCTGGAGCAGGCCCTGTTTTACGCCCAACAGGCTCAGCAGCGAAAGCCGGGTGAGACAGCAGTATTTGATACGCTTGGATGGATTTACTTCAAGAAAGGCGATATACACCGGGCACTGGATCTGCTCGGCAAGGCGCAGTCGGCAAATCCGGCCAGTGTGATAACCAATTATCATCTGGGAATGGCGCTATACAAAGCCGGAAAGCGCGACCAGGCGAAATCATGCCTGAACCAGGCTGTAAAAAGCGGTAAAGCTTTCAACGGCAGGAGCGAGGCGGTTAAGATACTGGAAACGCTATAAAATGAAGGATCGGTTTGCGGGTACCATCAAAAATTCAGAGGTGCATATGAAAAAAAGACAATATCGTATCGTTTGTATTTTCCTGTTCCTGTTCCTGTGCTCGGTTCATGGGTGGGCTGTGGAAAACCATACGGAACAAGTTCCCGCTGTTAAAACCACAGAGAATATAAAAGTCAACGACAACCATTATCTCATCGGCCCCGGTGACCAGCTGGACATCGCCGTCTGGAAGGATGAAGCCATGACCAGAGTAGTGATCGTGTTGCCGGACGGGAATATTCATTTTCCCCTGATTGGAGAGGTTATCGCCGCGGGGAAAACGGTTGGCCAGCTGAAGCACGAAATGGAAGCCCGCATCCTTCCCTATATCCCCTCACTGGTTCTCAGCATAAGCATCAGGCAGGTAAACAGTATGCTGATTTTCGTGCTCGGGCGCGTTAACAATCCGGGACGCCTGGCATTTAACACGAGTCCCAACGTCTTGCAGGCCCTAGCCACGGCAGGTGGTCTGAATCCTTTTGCCAAGAGAAATAGAATAAAAATATACCGGCAGGAGAATCAGGACACGAGCATATTTCATTTCGACTATGACGCTGTTGCCGACGGCAATCATCTGGAACAGAACATTATTCTTAAACGGGGTGACGTCATCCTTGTTCCCTAAAAAGGCTGAATCTAATTTCACCTTCCTGATTTTGTCCGTGGTGACCTTATTGGTTTTCTGTACCTCCATGCAGGCCGGCGCAGCCCAGGAAGCACCGACAAATGAGCTGTATCAGTGGCTGGAATCCTGGCGTAACGTGTGGAAAAAGGGAAACGTCACAGAATATATTTCCTTCTATACCACAGACGCGCGGCAGGATCATCGGCAGGGGTCACGAGCCATTCTTTCCCATAAACAGCATCTATGGAAACGATCAAAACCCGCCAGCATTTTTCTCAGTGATATAAAAATATACGGGCATCCGGAAGGTTTCATGATCGTTTTTGCTCAGCAATATGCCGCAAAAAACGGTTTTTCCGACAGGGGATACAAAACCATGATCATTGTTCCCGCTACGGCGGGACAAAATAAATGGTTGATCGCAGAAGAGCGATGGTATTTCCAAAAACCGGTCATATCCGCAAATGAACTCACCCTGCCGGATGCAATAAACAAACCCGGCGACACAGTAAAGACGCCGCTACAAACCGGACAACCGGCAATGACACCAACCAGAAACAAGGCTCATGTTGCCATGCCGGAGAGCAGAAAATCAGCAACGGATAACGGTCTGGAAAAACAGGACATGAAGTCTGAACTGATTGAATCCGCACAGACGTTAACAGAAACGACAAACGAAGAACCCATCCTCCTACCGTCATGGATCAAGAATTGGAAACTGACACCTTCGCTTGCCGTCAACCAGGCCTATAACGATAATATCTACTTCCGCACAGACGAGAAGATAGGGGACTGGAGAACCAACCTAGCACCAAAACTGGAGATTGCCGCCAAGACCGAGAGGATGAATGCCGCTATCACCGCACGTTTCAATGGCATTTATTACCTGGACCAACGCCATCTCAACACAATTGATCAGTCTTATCAAAGTGAATTTCGCTACGCTATCAATGACACACTGGCGCTCGGAGCCGAAGCCGGTTACATAAAAGACTTTTCAGCGGAGAGAGATATAGAAAAGACCGGTGCGGTTTTCCCGGTAATCGTCAACAGGTATCGTTTTACTTCAGGCGTTTCCGGAGAATGGCGCCCCACAGAAAGACTTTTCATGACATGCCTTGGTAATTATCTGAATGACCGTTACGATGACTCTACGTATTCCGATTTGCAGTCTTACAATGCAGGAATGAACACCGAGTACTCTCTGAACCCTCTGACCAAGGGAAGACTAAGCATGGGCTATGCCCATTACAGTTCAGGCAGCTCCGTAGTGGATAATTACGCAACCACAGTGGGCATCAGCAGAGACATCCATAATTTATGGAGCCTTCTGATTGATGCCGGAATGAGTTATTCTCAAAGCCGCTATGATACCCTGATTCTGATCCCGGTTCCCGGCAGCTTTGTTCTGATGCCGCAACAGCAGAAAAACAAGGAGTGGAGACCGATGGGCAGGGTGGCCTTGGCCCTCAAGCATGAAAAGACGGACGGCAACATCTCTTTAAACTACAGTGTTCTTCCCTTAAGCGGCACATCAACCACGGTAAACCGCTCAAATCTGTCCCTGGATGTAAACCATAAACTTACGTACGAGTTGTCGGGTTTTCTTAAGGCCAACTATTTCATCAACAAATCGGATCGGGGAGAATTTTCCAACAAGCGGATTGATGAAAGTACCTTGTCCATCGTGTTAGGACCACGTTATCATTTCAACAAAGATGTTTTTTTATCAGCTTCATATACCTTCATCAAAGTAGATGACGACCAGAAGGGCACATCGGCCAATCAGCATCAGTTTTTGCTTGCTTTTTATATACAACACACATTGATGGAATAATGATATTGCAACCCGTATCGAAACTTGTTAGCGAATAAATTTGTTCTTTAGGAGCCGGAAGCCATGGAAGAAAATCATTTGGATCTGAACACATTTCTTGCCATTTTCAAGCGCAGGAAGTGGGATTTCACTCTGACGGCAACTGTTGTGTTTCTCATGATAGCCGTCACCGCAATGCTCTGGCCGCCTACATACCGCTCCACTTCAATGATTCTTATTGAGGCACAGGAAATACCGAGGGAATACGTCATGACCACGGTAACGGCATATGCGGATCAACGCCTCCAGACGATCAATCAGCGAGTCATGAGCTATAAAACCCTCCTCGATATCATCAACCGTTTCAATCTTTACGCCGACCAGCGCAAAAAGTTGTCAACCGAGGAAATCGTGGAAAGGATGCGCAGTAAATATATCAAGTTTAATACCATTAGCGCGGAAGTTGTCGATCCGCAAACCGGAAGGCCTTCGACCGCAACCATCGCCTTCACTGTTTCCTTCGATGGTAAAAAACCGGATGTTGTGGTGCAGGTAGCCAACGTACTGGCATCTCTTTACCTGGAAGAAAATCTGAAAAGCCGTGATAAACTTTCGTCCGGAGCCGCCAAGTTCATCGAAGAGGAAACCAAAAATATTCAGGCCAAACTGGTCGAGCTGGATCGTAAAATTGCCGTCTTCAAGCAAAGCAATATCGACTCGCTTCCGGAACTGTCGCAACTGAATCTGCAAACCGTTGACCGGATTGAAAGGGACATTGATCAGTTGAATGACCGGTTGAGGACAGCCAAGGAAAGGGAGGGATACCTGCAAACGGAGCTGGCAAGCATTCCTCCGGACGTTTCCAATCCGGATAAGGCCAGGCTCAAGGAGTTACGGGCAAAGATTATCGATCTGGAAACACTATACTCCAGCCGTTACCCTGACGTCATCAAAACAAAACGGGAAATCGCTGAACTGGAACACCGCCTGGAAAAGAAAACTCCGGACATGATGGTGGGCGGCAGGGCCGACAATCCTGCCTACGTTGCTCTGGCCTCCCAGCTCGCAGGCGTGCAGGCGGATATCGAATCCATCAAGCGACAGATCACAGAAGCCAAGAATAAAAGAGACAGTTATCGCCTGCGCATTCAATCCGGTCCAAGAGTGGAAGAAGCCTACAAACTGCTGTTGAGTGAAAGGAACAATTTGCAACTAAAAAATGACGATCTGATGAAGAAGCTGATGGAAGCCAGACTTGCACAGGGTATGGAAAAGGACCAGATGGGTGAACGCTTCACCCTGATCGAAGCGGCAAGACTGCCTGAGAAACCGGTGCTGCCGAATATTCCCGCCACAATGCTCATCGGTCTTATCCTGGCGGTTGGAGCAGGTGTTGTCACGGCATCCGTCCGGGAATATATTGATCAGTCCGTCCACACCGTCGAAGATCTAGCCAGATTTACGAATCTGCCCGTTTTTGCCAGCATTGCGGAGATAACTACGCGTGACGATGCCCTTCGCAACAGACAGCGACGCAATACCCTGCTTGTGACCGCAGGTGTAATAATGTTGGGCGGGCTTCTAATCGTCCACTTTTTCGTTATGGACATCGATATCATCATCGATAAAATCATGAAGAAACTGATTACCTGGTAACACCGGACGGAAACACAAGCAGGAAGGACAGGAACATGAAACTTCAGGACATTAAACTGGCATACAAAAAACTACAGTGGCTGTATGAATTATGGCAGAAAGACGAGTCGTTCAAAAACTCTTACGCGCCAAAGGAAAGAACAAGACTGGAAAACATCAAGGACAAAACTACATGGGTCTCTCCTGTTTACCATCAGTCACGAAATGTCCGGCTGAATCCGATCACCCTGGAAAAAAACCGTTGCGTGGCGGCTTTTGCCGACAAACCGGAAACCGAATCCTACAAAGTCCTGCGTGAACAGATCGAGATGGCCAGCAGGGAATTCGGAGGCAATACGGTTATGATCACGAGCAGTCTGCGCGGTGAAGGTAAGACGATGACTTCGATCAATCTGGCATTTACTTTTGCGATGGAATTTGATCAGACGGTTTTGCTGGTTGATTGCGACCTGAAAAGACAAAACATCCATCAAGTGCTTGGGTATGAGAGCGACAACGGCCTGGTGAACTTTCTGCTCAATGAATGCGCAATCACGGATCTTATCGTCTGGCCCAATAAGGAAAAGCTGACCATTGTTTCCGGAGGAAAGACGATTGACGAAAGCAGCGAGGTTCTCGGTTCCCCCTGGATGAAGAATCTGGTAACGGACATGAAAAACCGCTACCCGGAACGGTACGTTATTTTTGATCTTCCTCCCGTCCTGGCGGGAGCAGATGCGATGATCTTCTCGCAGCTGGTAGATCATATCGTCGTCGTCGTTGAAGCGGACAAGACCTCCATGACGGATCTTAACGCTGCTTTACAAATGCTTCCGAAGGACAAAATCCGCGGATTAATCCTGAACCGCGTCAACACGCCCACCCCGTTATCTTCTTATCCTTATCAGCGTCAACACAAGTAGTTCAAACACCGGTCTTCCATCGGACAGCCGGTAAAAGCGCAAGTCCGGTTATGCAACCGTTTCAACAATGATCTTCATGGCATGAATTCTCTGCCGGTTATGCTTCCCGCATAAAACCGGTTTTTTTGTTTTTTGCTCACAAATTCTGTTGCAAAGGATAACCGGCTGAGTTATGTGTACGGTTATGCAAAAGGTATATAGTTTATTCATTTCATTGATGCTTCTGATAGTGCTGGGAGCGTGCGACAAGGCCCCGTCTTCAGGCCATAGCAGCAAAATTCCCGTTAAATCCGCCGCCTATGGCGACATTCTGGTACGCGGCGATATCGGAGACGCCAGCAATCTGATTCCGCTTCTGGCTTCAGATTCAGCATCACATGCAGTGGGCGGCATGGTGTTCAACGGGCTGGTCAAATATGACAAAAACATGAATATTGTCGGAGACCTGGCAGAATCTTGGACTGTCAGTGCGGATGGCCTTGTTATCACCTTCAAACTGCGTCGGAACATTTTGTGGCACGACGGAAAACCCTTTACCGCAGCCGACGTGCTTTATACTTACCGGGTAACGATCGATCCGAAGACTCCCACCGCTTATGCCGGAGACTTTCTCAAAGTCAAAAAGGCAGAAGTCTTGGATGATTACACATTCCGTGTCACCTACGGAGCGCCTTTCGCCCCCGCGTTGATCAGCTGGTCATCTGCGATTCTGCCCAGGCATCTTTTAGAAGGGAAAGACATCACCAAAAGCCCCCTTTCGCGTCATCCTGTGGGCACCGGACCTTACAAATTCAAGGAGTGGGTGGCAGGTCAAAAAATCGTCCTGATTTCCAACGAAAACTATTTTGAAGGACGCCCTTATCTGGACGGCCGGATTACCCGCATCATTCCCGACACGGCCACCATGTTTCTGGAGCTACGCGCGCAGAATATTGCCTTAATGGGCTTGACCCCGCTTCAATACACAAGACAGACCGATTCAGTCCTGTTTAAAGAAAATTTCAATAAATATAGGTACCTGGCTTTCGCATACACTTATCTGGGTTACAATCTCAAAAATCCCCTTTTTTCGGATAAGCGCGTCCGGCAAGCCATTTCCTCCGCTATCAAAAAAGATGAGATTATCAGCGGCGTATTGCTGGGCCTGGGAAAGCCGGCAACGGGTCCCTACAAGCCCGGAACTTGGGCCTATAACGACAAAGTAAAAATCTACAATTACGATCTGAACAAAGCGCGCGAGTTACTCAAAGAGGCAGGATGGTCGGATGCAAACGGCGACGGAATCCTGGAGAAAGACGGCAAACCGTTCGAATTTGAAATTCTCACCAACCAGGGAAACGAAACTCGCCAGAAATGCGCGGAAATCATTCAGCGCCAGCTCAAAGAGATCGGCATTGTGGTAAAAATCCGCATCGTGGAATGGTCTGCATTTGTCACAAATTTCATCAACAAACGCCGCTTCGACGCAGTTATTCTAGGCTGGACCATTCCACTGGATCCGGATGCCTATGATGTCTGGCATTCCAGCAAAACCGCGCCGGAAGAACTCAATTTTGTGTCTTACAGCAATCCAGAGGCGGACGAAATGCTGGAAAAAGGCAGAAGCGTCTTTGACCAGGCAGAACGAAAAAAATTCTACAACCGTTTCCAGGAGATTCTGGCGGAAGATCAGCCTTACACCTTTTTGTATGTTCCCGATGAATTGATTATCGTCAGCAACCGCATCCGCGGCATCGAGCCAGCCCCGATCGGCATCAGCCACAATTTCATCAAATGGTACGTGCCCAAAGACGAGCAAAAATTTACCATGACGCGGTAGCCCAAATTTAAATTCTTCACTTTTTGTCATATTTGGCCAACTTTTTTCTCAAAGTTTTCCGAGTGATCCCCAGACGGCGCGCCGCTTCGCTTTTATTACCCCCGCTTGCGGCCAGAGATTCCAAGATGCTCCTTTTTTCCACCTCCTCAAGCGGCAAATTTCCGCTCCCCCCGCAAGGAGTCGCATACATTCCCGGATGCCCATCCAAAGCAGAAAGCGGCTCCGCCATTGGAAAAACCAGATCATCGGCATCAATCATCACCGAGCGCGACAAAACAACGGCTCTCTCGACAAGGTTCATCAATTCACGCACATTCCCGGGCCAGGCATATTGCCCAAGTTTCTGGAGAGCCTGTGGTGTGAACCCTGAAATCAACCTGGCATTCTTCCGGGCAAACATTTTCAGAAAAGATTGCGCCATCAGGGGAATGTCTTCCTGCCTGTCCCGAAGCGGTGGCACAGAAAGCGCCACAACATTCAGACGGTAAAACAAATCCTCCCGAAACCGCCCCTCCCGGATTTCCTTTCGTAGATCCTTGTTCGTCGCAGCCAGCACCCGGACGTCCACTCGCAACACTTCGGCGCCGCCCACCCGCATCAGTTCCCTTTCCTGCAACACCCTCAGCAGCTTCACCTGCATGGCTTGCGACATTTCGCTGACTTCATCCAAAAAAATACTGCCGC
>ENA-UPTA01002291-UPTA01002291.1-activated-sludge-metagenome-genome-assembly--contig:-NODE-2291-length-19912-cov-6.784308_pt1 | contig 19912 bp, 17 predicted proteins | sample MGYA00238184_ERZ773361 | MGnify/ENA primary metagenome ERZ773361 (study PRJEB29100, sample SAMN05720205) | activated sludge metagenome | isolation source: anaerobic digester from wastewater...
ATCTTATTTTTTCATGGGGGCTTAAATCTGTACCCACTAAAATGGTAGTAGAACCGTTTTTATAATGCGTTCATATATACAAGCACCAAATTAAAAATTTAATACTTTTGCGTGCATGACATCAGTAGCTGTAATTATTCTGAACTGGAACGGCGCTTCGCTTCTCAGGAAGTTTTTGCCTTCGGTTGTGAATTACAGTAATATGCCCGAGGTTGAAATTTGGGTTGCTGATAACAACTCTGCAGACGATTCAATAGATGTTATTACAAACGAATTTCCCGAAGTAAAATATCTTAAGTTTGACCAAAACTACGGCTTTGCAACCGGCTATAATAAAGCAATAAAGCATATTGAATGCAAATATGCATTGCTGCTGAACTCCGATGTTGAGGTTACTCCCGGATGGCTCGACCCGTTAATTAGCATGATGGAGTCTGACAATAGCATTGCTGCTTGTATGCCTAAGATACGTAGCTATTATAGAAGAGATTTCTTTGAATATGCAGGTGCATGTGGGGGGTTCATCGACAAATACGGATATGTGTTTTGCAGGGGTAGGCTTTTCGATGAAATCGAGCCTGATAACGGTCAGTACGATACTGCTATCGCTGTGTTTTGGGCAACGGGCGCAGCCCTGATGGTTCAACGCGATTTGTACATTGCCGAAGGAGGACTTGATGAGGAGTTCTTTGCTCACATGGAAGAAATTGATCTCTGCTGGCGACTTAAGAACAAAGGTTACAGAATAATGGTGGAGCCTGCTTCAACGGTATATCACATAGGTGCCGCAACGTTAAAACAGGCAGACCCTTACAAAACCTACCTGAATTTCAGAAACAATTTGCTGATGATGTATAAAAATTTGCCGGTAAGTAAATTCCATTCGGTATTAATTAAGCGGATGCTTCTTGACGTACTGGCTGCAGGGGTTATGGTTTTAAAGCTTAACTTCCCGGGATTTTTCTCGGTTCTGAAAGCACATTACCATTTCCATCGTATGCGTCACCGCAGCTTTCGTAAAAAAAGAAGCGATTTGCTCAAGCAGGTAACGGTGATAAATCATGCTGAAATGATTAATAAAAACGTGGTAATGAAGCACTTCCTGAGGCAATACCGTAAGTTCAGCGACTTTAGTAAAAATCAATAGAAAGAAATTTATTTCTGCTTAGTTTTTCAGCACACATTCCAGTTCGCTCAACACCATTGCGGTAGCACCCCATATTCGGGTATTGTTAAAAGAGTAAAATGGAACATGAAGATTAATATTTCGTACCATGATATTGCCTTCCGCTTTATTCGACAGAAGATTCAGCAGATCGGGCATAAGCACCGATTTTACTTCTTCGGGGTTCGGAATCAGCTTGGGTCTCTCAGGTAAACATGCAATTACCGGAAGTACTGAAAAGCCACTGACAGGGATATTTACCGGACTTAAATGCCCCAAAACCTCTGTAATGTTGCCGTTGATTCCCAATTCTTCATTGGCTTCACGAATAGCCGTGGCAATTAAGCTGGAATCATTGTTCTCGTGTTTACCCCCGGGAAAAGCGATTTGCCCGCTATGAGGTCCGGCATCCTGAGTGCGTTCGATAAGTATTGTGTGTGTGCGGTCGCCAACAGGGAAAAGGCATATAAGCACTGCTGCCTTGCGAAGAGGCTCAACGCTGAAATATCGTATTTCAAGCTGCCTCGAAGCAGGTGTCATAAGACGCTGAGCGTCTTCACCGGGCAAAGGATTTGCAAGTGCCGATTTTAGATGATCTGTGAGTTTGTCGAAATTCAACAGTGCAGTAAATACTTGTTATTTCCGAACTTTCCGAACAAAATCTTCGACTTCAGGAACGCCTCCCTGATAAACGAGGTACCCATTGTAAGGCTCTTTTTCAGTAATTTCATCGTTTACAGGAGTGAGCATCAGTCGCTTTACTTCGGCAGGGTCATCGGTTTGGCCGAGAGCCCATGAAAGCTTAATAAAAGCAACCTCAGGAAGCATGTTTCCCAGAGGAATAATACCTTTCGACATCATATCGCGTCCTGTGTCGTAAACAAACATCTGAACATAACCCCAGATCGTCTGCAAGGTCATATAAATGTGAACGCCCTTTTTCTGCGCTCTTTCGATGGCAGGGTAAAGTTCCTTGTTGACGTGACCAAGACCTGTGCCAACGATTACAATACCTTTATATCCAAGGTCAATCATGGCATCCAGAATATCCGGGTTCATCCCTGTGTAATAATACAACATAGTAACCCTGTCGTTGAAATAGGGTTTCAGTATCATTTTGCGGTCGTTGCGACGGCGGTTGTATTCTTTTTTGATGGGAACAACACCATTGCGGGTAACTGTGGCTACCGGTGTGTCGCCGATTGTACGGAATGTGGAACGATATGAAGAGTGCATTTTCCGAACACGGGTACCTTTATGCAGAAAGCCGTATTCATCCGATGTCGGTCCAAACATACATACCAGAACCTCGGCAATATCACCTGTCCCGGCAGTTTTCATAGCATGCATAAGGTTCAGTGCTGCATCGGAACTGGGCCGATCGCTTGAACGCTGCGAACCAACAAGAACAACAGGAACTGGTAGGTTCTGACACATGAAAGTGAGTGCAGCACCGGTGTGATGCAGTGTGTCGGTACCATGACCTATAACAATGCCTTCGATGCCGTTTTCCACTTCTCTTTGTATGGCATGGGCTAAGGCAATGTATTGCTTGGGTCCCATATTTTCGCTGAAAACAGCAAAGAGTTTTTCGGTTTCCAGATTACAGATATCAGCCAACTCCGGCACCGCACCGTATAGTTCTCCGGGAGAAAAGGCCGGTATAACCGCTCCTGTACGGTAATCAAGTCGTGAAGCAATAGTTCCCCCTGTCCCAAAAAGTTTTACATGGGGCAAGCCCTCTGTGTAGGGGAATTGCTTCTCAGGTATTGCATAATTGGCTTTTTTATAGCCGGTTTCCTGCATCGAAATAATGGTGTTCACATCGACGCCGATATTGTAACCTGTAAAGACTTTGATCACTATGTGCTCGGCATCATCGTTGATAGAACGGGGGAGAACAGTGCCCTTAAATGAGCCGCGGGTGGTTTCCATTTCGGCATAACCCCATACCCGAACATTGTATTTCATTAACAATTCAAGTGCCTTGCCTTTGTATCCCTGAAACAAATCGTTATTGTTCATCTGTTTACGAAATTATTGTGTAAATACTACTTCAAGTTGTCGATTTTCTCACTCACGGCGCGACTTAGCTCGGTAAGCGATATGTTGCCTTCAGCCATTGGTCGCAATTGCCCCATAATCCAGTTAATGGTGTTGTTTCTGGTTTTATTTCTTCCGATGGGTTCAAATTTGCGAACCAGAAAATCAATTTTACTGAGAATATCTTCGTGCGAATACCTTTTAAATTTAATGGTTGTGAGTACAGAATGAAAATCCATTTTCGGATGCTCGAAAACTACCGGAAGCATACGTTGCATTAACGGGCATTCAAGTTTTTCGTCGCATGCAAACTTAATAAGGTCGTACAAACGATCGTATTTGAAATCGTTGGCTTTAGTGTAATGACCTTCAACATATTTCAGGCGTTTTGCCATCATAACCGCAACCCTGCGGGCATCCACTTTCAAATCTTTCTCAATGCGTTTAATCAGAGGAACAAGATTTTTGCTCAAAAGGAATAAGTGCATTTCTTCAGGTACATTCCATGTGTTGAGCATCAACTTCAGTTCGTTGATGTCGGTAGGCAAACCTTTGGCGAGCTCGTTCAGGTGCGATTCAGCAATTGGAATGGGAGCAGTATCGGTATCAGGATACATTCTGTCGGCACCCGGCAATACCCTTTCGAAAATAGTAGAACCGTCTTCAAACGATTTGCGGGTTTCGTTGGGTACACCTAAGAATGCCATGCGACAACGCTCTTCGATGGTTTCGAGAGCTGTTTTAACATCATCGGCAGGGCTCCAGAATACTATAATCGCATCTTTATCGGGGTTCGATTTCATCATCATCTTGAGAATTTCCATATCTGCATCGGTAATTACAGGTTCGAAATCCTCGGTATGTATCATGTGCGGTTTCTCGATGCAAGCAATCACCTTGAGGCGGTCGCTGATTTCATCGGCAAACATCTTTGTGGGTTGGGTAAAATGCGACATAATTCCTTTGAATCCCGGCAAATTAACAGCATACAATTTATCGCCGCGGTCACGTGCTTCTTTAATAGGAGGGTATGTTACTTGGAAGGCATCGTAATCGAGTTGCACTGCTTCAGGTTTCCATGCAGTCGGATCGGGGAAGCGTCGCAGTAATTCATCACGGAGTGCCAACAGTGCATATTGACGGAAGGCTTCTACATGGGTAAGCTCGGGAATCCATTTTGTGTGGGCAACGCCTTTGATTTCGATACGTGTTCCTCCTTTACAACTTACATTTACATCCTGCCTCGATGCACCAATTCCTGTGCGGACATTTCCTGTGCTTCTGTTGATGAATCGGATGATGTCGCAACCTTCTTTAACTTCGTCAGGATTTACAAAGTCGGGATAGGTTACGGTTTCAATCAGGGGCATCCCAAGTCGGTCGGTCTTATAGATGCGCCAGTGCCCGATGTCGGATATCTCACGGCAGGAGTCTTCTTCTATGCTGAGCTGCATGAGCCTAACGGTCTTTTTCTTCAGTTGAATATTGCCTTCTACACCCAGAATGGCTGTACGCTGAAAACCGGTTGGAATACTGCCATCGAGATATTGCTTTCTGATTACATGCACTTCGCCTACCAGATTCATCTTGCATAACATGGTTATCTGAAATGCAATATCAAGGGCTTCGTTGTTGATAAGGAAGGGTGGTGTGTCGTCAACTTCGTAGGTACAGGCAGTTTGGTTGTTGATGCGATACACAATGTTTTTACGGGTTTTGAACTCCATAAGTGCTGTTCCATCATATTCACCAAGTTCGCTCAATGTGGGGCGCATATGCCGTATTACTTCGGCATTGTATTCATCATCGGCATGAAAAATACCTGCCGGACAATGACAAAATAGCTTTTTCTTAGTTTTTAACTGCTGATGAACTTCAAGCCCTGACATAAATCCAATGCGGTCATAGTCGGCCTGGGTAGCGTTTTTGCGGTCAACATAACCAATCTTTTCACGGGTTCTGAGGTAATTCTGATAAGGATCGAATGCTTTTTTCATGAATATCCGTTTTTACGGTTTAAATTTCGACCTCAAAAGTAAATTTGTTTTAGCACATAAACAAGGTATTTTTTTAACATTTTGCGGTAAAAAGTTATTAATTTTAACCGCATAGCTACAGAATTTTGAAAATTATTTATAAAATAAAATTATTAGCTGTTTTAGGTTGCAATAATTAATAATATATCGAAAAATTAATGTGTTTTGTGGGTTAAATACATGCAGTCCTTTTTTTTTCAGGTTAATGAATTTTGGTAGCTAATCATGATTTCTTTGAGGAAACAACAATTTTTTACTGCTTTTTATTAATTTTACTAATCAAATTGAAGGTATGATCAGTGTTGAAAACGAAATAGTTACAAGCGCAAAATCATTGCGCAGCCGTCTTCATGCAATACCGGAACTTTCGGGTGAGGAGATACTGACGGCAGAGGTGCTGGCAGCCTATGCCCGTGAAAATGGAGCCGACGAAGTAATAACCCAATTGGCTGACCGGAGTCTTGCAGTAATAATAAACGGAAAATCTAATGGCAAAACCCTGATGCTTCGCTGCGATATCGACGCTATTCCTTCAGGTAGCAGTGCTGCACATCTCTGTGGTCACGACGGGCATAGTGCAGTAATGGCTGGTTTGATTCCTTTCCTGAAAATACACCCTCCAATGGCAGGCCGTGTAATTTTATTGTTTCAGGCAGCGGAGGAAACCGGACAGGGAGCCAAAGCATTGCTAAATGATACGCACTTTTTATCGATGAAACCCGACTTTATCATCGGGATGCACAATCTGCCAGGTTTTGAAAAGAATAGCATTGTGTTTAAGAATAATGAATTTGCGATGGCTTCGAATGGGGTACTGGCTCGTTTACTTGGAAAAAAGTGCCATGCTGCAGAACCCGAAAAAGGCATTAATCCTGCAGCGGCAGTAGCGGATTTTATTGGCGAGTTGCAGCGTATGAATGAGTCCGTCAATACGGAGGCAAATTTTCAGTTTGCAACCATCACGCATATCAGGGTAGGAGAAACTACTTTTGGAACTGCTGCAGCAGATGCCGAAATATGGATAACTCTCAGGGCTTCCACCGACAGGGCCCTTTTTGCGATGAATAAAACACTTGCCGAAAAACTTTTTTTCGTTTCGGAAAAATACGGGCTTGGCTCCGAAATTTCGGTTTCCGATTGTTTCCCAGCAACCATCAATCATCAGGAATGTGTTACAATTATTGAAAACGCTGTTTCTACGACAGGGCTTCAGATTAATAGATTACAATTACCATTTCGCTGGTCCGAAGACTTCGGGCATTACTCAGCGCTGGCAAAATCGGCAATGTTTGGGCTGGGATCCGGGATCGATCATACACCGCTACATATGGCAGGTTATGAGTTTCCGGACGAAATTATTGCTTCAGGAATTGAGGCTTTTGCTGCTATTATAAAGCAGGTGAACGGTTTATGAAAGATGTTAAAACCACTTTTTCTTTTTGAAAAAAATCACCAATCCTACACCAATTGAAATAATTACTCCTAAAAACACAAAATACCCGTAGCGGGTATGCAGCTCTGGCATATTTTCGAAGTTCATCCCATAAATCCCGGCAAAAAACGAGAGGGGAATAAAGATTGTGGCAACCAGTGTAAGCACCTGCATCACCTTGTTCATTTTCAGATTCAGTTCATTGGTGTAGCTATCCCTGATGCTGATGTTCAACTCGCGCAGTGATTCTATTGTCTGCAGCGAATATTTCAGGTGATCCGACAGGTCTTCCACGTATTTAAAAGCAGTCTTCGAAACGAGCTCATTTTCGGTCTTTTTAAGTTTCGATATCTGCTCATATAGTGGTGCAAGGCTCTGATAGGTGCCTGTAAGGTTTTTCTTGTTGTAGAGCACTTTACGCAGAAAGTCTTTTGCCGGGTTGCGGTATACGCCTTCTTCCAACTTATTTGTGAATGCGTTCAGGTTTTCGCAAAGAACTATATAGCGATCGATAATTACATCGAGCATCTCAAACAGCAGGTAATCGGAGTTTTTTGCCCTAACACGGCTGCTATTCTGGTGCAAACGCATCAGCACAGGGTCAAAAATGCTGTTGCTGCTTTCTGAAAAACAAATAACCAGATGGGGCATGAGGATGAAACTGTATTGGTTTACAGTTATTTTCTGATGACCTTGCTCCATTTCAAGGTCTTTCAGAGTAATGAAAGCATAACTGCCGTAATCTTCAATTTTCGGAATATGATGCGTGTTCAGAATGTCCTCAATAATAAGTTGGTTGATTTCGAAATGCCTACAAATTTCTTCGATAAGTGAAGCATTGTGCAATCCCGAGATTAATAGCAAATGATTGCACAACCCGGCATTGTTAAAACGTGCCAAATCAAAACCCTCAAAACTTTCTATATCGGTTTTGTTGTAACACAAATGGTTTACTGTGGTATTGCCGAAAGGCTTACTGCCAACATATACTGCGCTTCCCGGAGGTAGTCCGGCTTTGTTGACCTGGTTCTCGGTAGTATTCATAGGCATTGGGTTGATTTGCAAATTTACAAAACTTTATTCGCGAAACTTCATTTTCAATAACAAAGTGCGCTATTAAGTTGGTTAAGTTCTGCGATAACTTATTGAAATCCCACTCTTTTAAAATAAATCTCTGAATTAAAATTCACAATCTAAAGGTGCCTATTAGCGTTGAAAAAACTGCAAGGTTTTAGGTAAGCCGTCATCAAACTGATAATTGCAAGCTTTGTGCAATCATATCAATATTTATATTAAATTTGCTTAATAACATGAGTATTTAAATAAATATGATACAAATATTATTAACCAAAATCAACCATCATGAAAAAAATCATTTTACTTATTGCAATTTCGGTGTTTTGTTATCAGCTTCATGCAGCAAAATACAGAGTAAACAACACCGGAGGGAGCGCACAGTTTTCTAACATTTTTGATGCGCATAACGCTGCTTCAGCCGGAGACACTATTTATATTGAAGGTTCTCCTGTTTTATACATAGGCATAACAATTACAAAACCTTTGGTAATTATTGGTCCCGGGTATTTTCTTGAAGACAATCCGCAAACTCAGGCAAATCTTTACGATGCAAGAGTTCAGGGAATCACTTTTAATACCGGTTCAGCAGGAAGTATAATAATGGGCCTGCATGTATGGAATTCCGGTGCCTCGGCAAGTCTGATAACAGTGAACGAAAGCAACATAGTAATCAGAAGAAATTACCTTGACATGACCGGACCTTCGGGGTATTCGCCGAACACAATCAGAATTAACTCAGGGAAGAACAATATTATTATTGAGCAAAATTTCCTTGAATTAAAAACGAACGGCGGACCCACAATAAAGCTTGAGGGGAACAACACCGGTATCGTGATCAATAACAATTTTATCTTTCAGAGTGCTGGTACTCAGGCAATAAATGTTCCCTCCACGAGCACAGCGCAAATATCCAATAATGTGATAGCAGGCAGCATGATTATTAACAACTCAAATGTACATAACAACATCATGACCGGTGGCGGCATTACTCAAACCTCATGCATTTTTACGAACAATATCGGGAATTCTACACAATTCAGCGAACCCGACAATCTGCAAAACATTGATATGAATCTGGTTTTTGATGCTACAGATCCCAGTAGAGACGGGAAATACAGGCTGATTAACGATGTATCGAATCCGGCGTTAGGCTATGGCATGTTTGGTGTTGATTGCGGAATGTTTGGGGGAAACTCACCTTATATGCTTTCAGGCATACCTCCCGTACCTGCGGTTTTCTTTTTCTATACCTCTCCATCAGGATCCGAAGGCTTGGGATTGCCATCAAGTATTAAAGTTAAGACCAATCGCTAAAAACGATGAGTATGAAAAATATAATCTTGTTTTTAGCAGCCACTGGAATGCTTTGTTTTGAACAGTGTGTTATTGCACAAGAAGCGAGTGACACTGTCGTGCAAATAGAGTATTTTATTGATTCTGACCCCGGCTATGGGTTGGGGACTCCTTTAAGCTTTGCCGAAGATCAAATGATAGATATGGATTTTATTGCTGATATTTCAGAGCTTAGTATTAATACAACGCACATGCTGGGCATTCGTGCAATGGATGGCGAAGGCATTTGGGGGCAAACCACCATCAGAATGTTTACAGTAACAAATGAACCTCCTTCTGAGCCGAAACCTGAACTTGCCGAAATGGAGTACTTTATTGACACGGATCCGGGATTTGGCACAGCTTCAAGTTTAAATGTTATTAACGACAGTATTGCCGAATTCACGCATACATTTGATATAATGGATCTCAGCAACGACACGGTTCATTTTGTCGGAATACGGGCCATGGATAATGAAGGTAAATGGGGACAAACCACCCTAAGAATGTTTACAGTAACAGAGAACCCTCCATTTGAGCCAAAACCTGAACTTGCCGAAATGGAATACTTTATTGACACTGACCCTGGATTTGGCGCAGCTACAAGCTTAAATGTTGTTAACGACAGTATCGCCGAATTCACGCATACATTTGATATAACTGACCTCAGTTACGACACAGTTCATTTTGTTGGAATACGGGCAATTGACAATGAAGGTATTTGGGGGCACACCTACTTCCTGCCATTCACTGTGAGTAACGTAGCGGCTGCCCTTCCTAATTTAACTTACATTGAATATTTTATTGACTCAGATCCCGACTTCGGGAATGGTACAAAGGTGTATTTTGATCCAGACAGTGTATGGGATGAAGAAATAGTCATTGATTTGCAATCGCAGTCGTTGGGCAATCATTTTCTTGGAATTCGGGGCTACGAAGAAAATCGCAAGTTCAGCCATACATTTCTTTACGATTTCACAGTTGTGCCATTCTATACTATTGTTTCCAGCTTCAGCGAGGGTGGTGTTATCGACCCTGCAGGCAGCATTATGGTAAACGAAGGCAGCGATGCAGATTTCGCAATCAATCCCGAAACCGGACATCATATTTGGGACGTTGAGATTGACGGACTGAGCGAAGGTGTTATTACAACCTATAATTTTATAAATGTTACAGAAGACCATAGCATTTACGCCTCATTTGTAATTGACACATTAACAATAACCGCTTCTGCCGGCGAAAATGGAACGATAGACCCCTCCGGTACGATATATGTTTTACACGGTTCTGATGCCAGTTTCATCATCACTCCCGACGAGCATTATCACGTTGCTGATGTGAATGTGGATGGCTTTGGTGTCGGAGCTGTTGAAGTTTACGATTTTGTGAATGTAACTGCCAACCACACAATTCACGCCCAATTTGATTTCAATATTTTTATTGAAGAAACTTCGGAAAATTTTTCCGATATAATAATATATCCGAACCCTGCACACGACTACTTTTACCTGAAGTACCCCGAGAGAGCTATCCAGGCGGTTTTGTCATTACATATTTTCGACTTATCGGGTAGAAAAATAATAGACTTGCCAATTTCTTCAGATGAAAACAGGGTAAATCTTTCGGATTGCAAAAGTGGTTTATATCTTATTGAAATTGTTGCGGATAATGAGGTTGTGGCGACTTACAAGCTAATTAAACGATGACCGAATTATGTTTCATTGGGTTATAACACAATAATTAGCAACTAATTTCTCTGAACCACCCTATGGTTTTGTGATTCCCAATTCACGGGCTATTTCGAACATAAAATCGAGAGCTGCCTCTTTATCGTTTGGGATAATGCCATCGAGAATAGCGTCTTTAATTGCGCTCTTAATGTCGCCAACCGTTTTACAGGGAGCCAGACCCAGGGTTTGCATAATCTCTTCTCCACTAATGGGGGGTTGAAAGTTGCGCAAAGCATCTTTTTCTTCTACCTCCCGTAGTTTTTTTCGTACCTTTTTAAAATTCGATAAATATTGAGCAACTTTTTCCTCGTTTTTAGAGGTGATATCGGCTTCACATAATGTCATCAGATCGTCGATGTCGTTGCCGGCTTCAAACAATAACCGCCTTACCGCAGAGTCGGTAACTTCTTCTTCAACGAGGGCAATCGGGCGCATGTGAAGTCCCACAATTTTCTGAACGTATTTCATTTTTTCGTTTAACGGAAGTTTAAGTCGGTTGAACAGGCCTGCAACCATTTTTTCACCAACTATATTATGTCCGTAGAACGTCCACCCTTGCCCTTCGATAAATTTCTTTGTAACCGGTTTGGCAATATCGTGAAGCAATGCAGCCCAGCGCAGCCATAGATTATCGCTCTTACGGGCGACATTATCGACCACTTGCAGGGTATGGTAAAAATTATCTTTATGCCCTCTGTTGTTGTACACATCTATTCCTGAAAGCGCGTCCAACTCAGGAAAAACTATTAAAAGTAAGCCACTGATTTTTAGCAGGTTAAACCCAACAGAAGGGCGTGGTGACATTAAAATTTTATTCAATTCTGTATGAATCCGTTCGTCCGAAATAATACGAATGCGTTCTTTGTTTCGCGAAATTGCTTCAAATGTTTCACTCTCAATATCAAACCCCAGTTGACTGGCAAACCGAATTGCACGCAACATGCGCAAGGGGTCGTCGGAGAAGGTGATGTCAGGGTCAAGAGGTGTACGTATTATTTGTTTTTCGAGGTCATCGAGCCCTCCATGCGGGTCAATCAACAAACCATAATCGCTTTTGTTCAGGCTTACTGCCATTGCATTTATCGTAAAGTCGCGACGATTCTGGTCGTCGGTTATGCTACCGGCTGCAACCATAGGTTTGCGAGATTCTTTACGGTACGATTCGGTGCGTGCCCCTACAAACTCATATTGAACACCCCCGAAATGAAACATGGCTGTACCGAAATTCTTAAACACGGTAACTTCACTAATACCTAGTTTTTTTGCAAGCTCTCTCGCAAAAGCAATTCCATCACCAGAAACAACAATATCAATATCCTGATTCCTGTCGCGCAGCAACAACCTGTCGCGCACATAACCTCCTATAAGGAACACTTTGCTCCCAAGGGCTGCAGATGTATCTCCTGCAATTGCAAATAACTGATTATCAGGAAGTTCTATGTATTTCGAAAAATCATGCATACCCGGTGAACATTATAACAGCTTGCTTGTTTATCATCAAACAAAAATAATAAACTTTACAAAAATGGCAGAACATTTAACAAAGCAAAGCTTTATCGAAAAAGTTTTCGATTATGAAAAGGAAAAAGAGTGGAAATTCAAGGGTAGTATCCCTGCTGTAGTTGACTTTTATGCCGACTGGTGCGGTCCATGCAAAATGGTTGGACCTGTAATTGAAGAATTAAGCAAAGAGTATAAAGGTAAAATCGATTTTTATAAAGTCGACACCGAAGATCAGCAGGAACTGGCATCGGTTTTTGGCATCAGAAGCATCCCTTCGCTACTTTTCATACCTGTTGACGGACAACCCCAAATGGCTGCCGGAGCATTACCAAAGAACTCTTTTGAGAGCGCTTTCAAAGATATTTTTGGTGTTGAAAAAGCCTGATTTGTGCTTATAAAAAAGAATTTGCTTTAGCTACAGCTTTTAGGTTTCAAATCTGAGCTTTTCGGTATATTTGTAAAAACCTTACCGGTATGAAAAAGCTGTTTGTGGCACTTGCTCTTATTCTTTCGGGCCTTGCTGCAATGAGTCAGAAGGTGCAACTGAAGCCCGTTTTCGATGTGAACGAATACATCGATATGCTCGGAATTATTGCACGGCAGGTCGACACGCCCTGGACAGACGTTAAAATACCCCTGAACGATAAATATCAATTCGATTACCGTTCCGGGGTATTTGGCTTTGATAACCGTTGGGATTTGTGGATAAGTTCCGATTCGGTGTTGGTGATCGATATGCACGCCACAACCGGTAGCACCGAGAGCTGGCTCGAAAACTTTTATGCAGCAATGGCACCTGCTTCCGGTTCGTGGCAGGTTTCCCCCGAAAAGCTGTTTATTTACAAACTTGCCCGCGACGAGCGCGCTGCAGTGCATACCGGTTGGCTGAGTACCCTTGCCTTTATGGGCGATGATATTCTCCATAAACTGGATTCCTGCATCAAGCTTGGGTATCGCGATCTGATAGTTACCGGGCATAGTCAGGGCGGTGCCATTGCCTACCTGTGCACCTCATGGTTGCGACATAAGCAGCTCGACGGCAAATTTCCTGCAGATTTCCGCATTAAAACCTATTGCAGTGCTGCTCCCAAGCCCGGAAACTTGTATTACGCCTACGATTACGAAAGAATAACTGCAACCGGCTGGGCTTATAATGTGGTTAATCCCTACGACTGGATTCCAGAAACCCCCTTTACTGTTCAGGCAACCACTGACTTCAGTCCGGGAAACCCATTTACCCATGCCCGTAAAACGATAAAAAAGCAGTCGTTCCCTGCCAATATTATCATGAATCATGTGTATCAACGCGTCAATAAGCCACTGAACAGAACGGTAAGGCGCTTTAATCATTTCCTTGGTAAAAAAGTTCAGCGTATTTCTCAAAAACGCATTTCAGTCAACCCTCCACTTTACGATGGAGGTTTGAATTATTCCCGGACTGGAAATTTCATTGTTCTCGATGCCGATTCGGCGTATCTCGACCGGTATGGTCGCGGAGAAGTACGCACTTTTGCCCATCATATGCTGGGCCCGTATTATTATCTCGCAAAACAGTTACGTCAGAAGGGCATTTTGAACAAATAAGCGCATCAGGGAACAATCTTGCAATATTGCCTTGCGTAATATATCGAACAGGCATTGTAGTGCCACCATTCGGTGGTAGATGGAGAAAAACCGGCACGCTTCATCAGGTTTGCTAGATATAGCCTGTTTTCGTATTGCTGCTGATTGAGCTGACCTGTCTGCAAATAGTAGCTTTCTAAATAGCTGTAGGCCGGATGACCGAAAAAGTCGAACTCGGTTCCCATATCCAATGGGTTTCCGTTCTCATCACAAATGGTAAGATCGACTGCCATACCATAATTGTGCAGACTGCCCCTTGCGGGGTTTGCCAGATACAGATGTTTTTGCGAGGGGTGAATGTCGATGGTTTCCCACATGGTTTGCTGAACACTTGCCGGCCGCGCAGCATCGTAAATCAGTAACCGGTAACCGGGTTTTTCGTTTTGTAACAGGGCTTGTGCCTTGCAAAGTTTTTCCGCAGCAGTAACATGAAGATATGCTTTGGATAAATTGCCATATAAATCTGATTTCCAATAATTATCAATAGTAGTATATTTCAAATCAACACGAATTTCGGGCGACAATTTCTGAACGTCAACCATACCGGCAGCAATCATATTCAACTCGAATTGGCTTATGGCTTTACGTGTTGTAGTTATTCCATTTCGGTGAAACAAAGCAGTCCCCCTATCAGCATCGGTATGGGTGCATGATATTGCCAAGATAAGGACAAGAGATATGACCAAACTATATTTCAATTCTTTCAGGTTTGCAATAACCGATTATATTTGCATAAAAGTTTTCAAAATTAATGATTATGAGTCGTTTTTCAATCATTTTCTTTTCATTTGTGCTGTTTTCGGGGAATGTCCTGCTTGCACAGCAACAACAACTGAGCATTGAAGATGCAGTATATGGCATATACACCAAACTTGCGCCCGACAGGATCAACCAACTGCAGTGGCGGCCGGGGTACGACCAGTACAGCTTTGTAAAAAACAATGCCCTCCACTTATACGATATAACCACATCGCTTGAAACTGAGCCTGTGAACACCGATTCGCTGAATACCAAAATTATTCCCTTACGCGATGACAGCCTGAAAAGCTTTCCTGCAATCACCTGGATCGATACCGAAAGGTTTTCGTTTTCTACTTCAAAAGCGATGTATGTGTATAATCTGAAATCGAATTCACTCGAAAAATCGTTCACATTCAGTGAGACAGCCGAAAACTTCGACTTCAGTCCAGATTGCCGGTTTCTTGCTTACACAACAGGAACCAATCTGAATATAGTTGGCACCGATCACGCAGAAATAAATGTAACCAACGACCGCGATTTGAATATTGTGTATGGCGCTACGGTGCATCGAAACGAATTCGGTATTGAAAAAGGTACTTATTGGAGCCCATCGGGCAAATACCTGGCTTTTTACCGTAACGACGAGTCGCATGTAACCAGCTATCCACTTGTTGACATCTCCCAGCGCATAGCCACTGTCGACAGTATAAAATACCCTATGGCCGGAATGGACAGCGAAGAGGTTGAGCTCGCAATTTATAATACCCAATCGCAGAAAACCATTCGTATTGAAACAGGCAAACCTGTCGACCAATACCTGACCAATATCGCATGGCATCCCGATGAAAAGATCATCTACATTGCAGTGCTCAACAGGGAGCAGAATCACATGAAACTGAACGCCTACAACATAGAATCAGGGAAGTTTGTTAAAACCCTTTTCGAAGAAAAGAACGACAATTACGTTGAGCCTTTGCACCCCATAATGTTTTTGCCCGATAGCAAAACATTCATCTGGCAAAGCAGACGCGACGGGTTTAATCATCTGTATCTTTACGACGATTCCGGGAAATTGCTGAAGCAACTTACCACAGGGCAATGGGAGGTGAACGAAGTTTATGGACTGAACAGCAATGGCAAATTATTGTTTTTCAAGGCCAACAAAGAAAACCCAATAAATTTCGATATCTACTGCCTCGATATGGAAAGCGGTAAGATTCAACGCTTATCAAAAACACCTGGTAACCACAATGCCATCGTTCAGTTTGATGGGACCCATGTGATTGATGTGTATAGCAGCACCGAAACACCTGCCTGTTATGAAATCATCGACTTTAACGGGCAAAAAATAAAAACTCTGCTCACTGCCGAAAACCCTCTGAAAAACTATCGGCTTGGGAACATGCGTATCGGAAGCATTAAAGCCGCCGATAACAAAACCGATTTGTATTATCGCATCATTCTGCCGCCTGATTTCGATAAATCGAAAAAATATCCCTGCATTGTGTATGTGTACGGTGGACCTCATTCGCAACTGGTTTCGAACCGATGGATGGGAGGTGCTGCGGGCTGGGATTACTATATGGCACAAAACGGCTACATCATGTTCACGCTCGATAACCGAGGCACCGCAAACCGGGGATTGCAATTCGAGAACGTTATTCACCGCAACCTTGGGGTAGCTGAAACCGAAGATCAAATGCTTGGCATCGAATACCTACGGTCGCTCAAGTACGTTGACATGGAACGTATCGGCGTGCATGGCTGGAGTTATGGTGGTTTTATGACCATTACAATGATGACCTCCCACCCAGAGATTTTTAAAGTAGGTGTTGCCGGCGGACCCGTAATCGACTGGAAATACTACGAGGTGATGTATGGAGAGCGCTACATGGACACTCCCGATGAGAATTCGCTGGGATACCAGACCACCAGCCTTCTGAATAAAGCCGGCAAATTGCAGGGCAGATTGCTGATCATTCACGGTGCCATCGACAATACGGTGGTATGGCAGCACAGCCTGACCTTTATTCAGGAATGTATTAAAAACAAGGTGCTGGTCGATTATTTTGTGTACCCACGCCACGAGCACAATGTGCGCGGCTACGACCGGATCCACCTCATGCGCATGGTAACCCGCTATTTTGATGATAACCTAAAGGCTAATTATTAGGGCAGACGAGGAAACGGGAATCAGAATACAGGAGACAGAATACAGAAGGGGACGGTAGTTAATTCGAAGGCATTTACCTCTGGCTTGATGTTGCCAGACTCTCTCGGAACAATATGTTTCCCTCACCCAACGTAACGCCCCTTCTGTATTCTGTATTCTGCATTCTGTCTTCTGTCTTCTGTCTTCCCGAAAGCAACTATAAATCATTGCAAAAACAACAACCTCCTATAAACAAAGAATAATGCAACGACCTGTAAAAGTGCCGATGCAAATGGCTTTAACCAAACCGAATACGCTCAAAGACCACCGAGATATTCACCCATGTGAGTACAAAAAGTTAAAAGAATATCGGATCCCCATATAATGAGCTTTAAATATTATTTTAATTTTGTAAATAAAACGAAGACAAAGGTAATGGTATACGCTAAATTTTCACAGGTAGGTTTACTTTTGGTAAGGTTATAAAAGAGTGGGGGTAATTAGGGGTGACACATGATCACTAAAATAAATTCTTAAAATGGATAAAGATCAATATACTGCAAAAAGTAAAAAAAAGGATTTACCTCCAAGATGTCCGCTAATCGGATTTTGTGATAGATGGGCTCAAACGATATTTTTTTACCAATATTATGACTCTAAATCATATATGAATAAATCCATCGATTATATTCAAAGATTATCAAAAGATGGAATTATTCAAGACGACTTCGATGATAATAAAATCGAAGTAATTGGAGAACAACCGGAATTTCTAAGAGATAATGATAGAGTGTCATATAGAAACATGTGTCCAGAGATAAATCTTTTTGATGATCAATTTGCACTTAATTTTGCTAAAAATACCGCCAGTATTTCAGGTGAATATGATAAATATCGCGAATATCATAACAAACCTGGATTTAATAACTATAGTGAAAGACATTATTCTGAATGCTTAGAATTTTCGCAATACATTTTTCAGAATCTTGACAAGAAAAAAATAAGTAAATATTTCATAGAAAGAAAAAAAAGAAGAACACCAATTTCGACAAAATTAAGATTTGAGATTTTTACGAGAGACAAACATAAATGTCAATATTGTGGTCGGACTATTACGGATGGAATAAAGCTAGAAATTGACCATAAAATTCCAATTTCAGAGGGAGGAACAGATGATTATGAAAATTTAATAACCGCTTGTAATGAGTGCAATAATGGAAAAAGTAATAAAATATTATAATGATTAACTACCCCCAACACGCGGTCATAAAACATTGCGCGGTGACGGAATTTTTGTATTTTACGGCCAGTAAAAAACGGGGTAGCGGTTTGACAATGATGGAATGCTAAGTGCGCAACGATTTTATACCGCCAAAACGTTAGGCACAAGCATGAGAGAATACATTCACAGAAAAACATGTCTTTTGGTGAATACATTAATTAAAAGTTATTATCTTTGCAAGAAAAACAATGTACTCAAGATATCTTAGTAACAGAATAAAGAATCGAATCGATTCTGGTAAAGCGATTGTCGTAATCGGTCCACGACAAGTGGGAAAAACAACCCTAATCGAATCAATCCTCGAATCAAAAGATTATCTACTCCTTGATGGAGATGACCCTAAAACACGAACTTTATTAACAGAACCGAATACAGAACAGATTCGAAGGATTTTAGGGAATTATAAGTATGTCTTCATTGATGAAGCTCAAAGAATTGAGGGAATTGGGCTTACTATGAAAATAGTAACCGATAGATTTAAAAACGTTCAATTGTTTGCAAGTGGTTCATCCTCTTTTGATTTATCAAATAAAATCAATGAACCTTTAACTGGTAGGAAATGGGAATATCAGCTATTCCCAATTTCGTGGGAAGAGTATGAGAACCATCACGGTTTTTTATATGCAGAGCAGAGTTTAGAGAATAGATTACTTTATGGGTTTTACCCTGATGTGTTAAATAACGTGGGAGACGAAGTTAGTATCTTAAGGAATTTGGTAAACAGCTATTTGTACAAAGACATCCTTTCATATGCTGGTATACGAAAGCCAGAGGTTCTTGATAAACTTGTTCAAGCTTTAGCTCTTCAGATTGGTAGTGAAGTTAACTATTCAGAATTAGCTCAAACTGTAAACGTGGATAAGAATACAGTTAGTAAATACATTGACATTTTAGAAAAAGGCTATATTATTTTTAAATTGAGTAGCTTTAGCCGAAACATTAGGAATGAAATAAAAACAAACAAGAAGATTTATTTTTATGATAATGGAATAAGAAATATGGTAATTGGTAATTTCAATCCAATAGAACTAAGGATTGATAAAGGTGCTCTTTGGGAGAATTTTCTAATTTCAGAAAGGATTAAGCAGATTGAGTACAAACAAAGTCTTGCTCATACCTATTTCTGGAGAACAAAGCAACAACAAGAAGTTGATTTCGTAGAGGAAAATGGAGGAAAAGTTTTTGGTTTTGAATTTAAGTGGAAAAAAAAGAATAATCAGAAATTACCAAAAACATTCACTGAAACGTACAATGCGGAGACAAAGATAATAGATAGAGAAAATTTTAGAGAATTTGTGAGAATTGAATAATGCCAGTGCCTAATAATTAGGCTTCGTGTGGCTTGCCACACATGAAGCCATGTTGAATGAAATCGAAGATTCGCGAAGGGGATATGGCAAAGCTTGTGTGTGAGAGCAAACCCCGCGCGGGCAACATTGAAGGCCTGGGTACGATATTATGGGGAATCAATAAAAAATAGCCACTATTAAAATTAGTAAGTAAAAAACGTACGAAGTTCTTTAAAACAGAACTACCCCGCTCCTTCGGGGGCGGGGTTTTACCTGTCAATCAAAATAATATTTTCACCTGTGTCTTGCTGTTTGTATAAATTTATTTTAAATTTGTAAAGAGGATAAATAACCTGCAAATTTGTTCAACCAGCACATCTGTAACAGATATTTATCAGAAAACCTTGAACTGAGAACTCAATACGTAATAAAAATAAATATTATGAAAAAACTTGTAATTAGCAACTTTGCAGTGTCAAATTTTCGCAAACAAAAAGTGCCAGTGTA
>ENA-UPTA01002310-UPTA01002310.1-activated-sludge-metagenome-genome-assembly--contig:-NODE-2310-length-19820-cov-5.075285_pt1 | contig 19820 bp, 19 predicted proteins | sample MGYA00238184_ERZ773361 | MGnify/ENA primary metagenome ERZ773361 (study PRJEB29100, sample SAMN05720205) | activated sludge metagenome | isolation source: anaerobic digester from wastewater...
GATTTTCCTGGCAGTAGTCATAAAAATGTTTGACTGTGGCTTTCAGCAGGCGGATGCCGCCGTAATAACCGTGCAGCCGCACGTCCTTCACCAGACCCTGAATACTGCCAAAACAGGATCGATCCTTCTCACTTGGAAGGATCTCCAACTCCGGCGTCTCGTACAGGACCACCTCCGCCCGGAAGTTGCTGAACGCGAAGGAGATCGTCTTGCCAAAGTACCCGTCCGAGGGATTTCCCACCAGTCCCGCTCTGGGGTAAGCCTGCGTCCGAATAATCATGCGATTGTCCTCGCGAAAAGAAAGCCCTGCGGCCGCATTCCACGGCAGACAACACCCGGCCGCACACAATCCTAAGATCGGCCAACTCGCGGTCCCAGTTTGGGCCGGATTTGTGGCAGATGCTGTTTTTGGTGTAGACCTATTGCTTGGTATCCGGCGTCTCTTTCTCGAGGGGCTCGATCATATCCACGTCGATCTCGACGCTTGCGGCCTGGCCCAGAATGTCGATCTGCAACACCAGACGCGTGTCGCCTTTGGTCTGCACGACAATGCCTTCCAGGCCGAGCAGGGGACCCGCGATCACCCGGCACCACTGGCCCTTTTCGAGGTACTTGTGCGGAATCAGCGGCGCTCCCGTCCGCAAAGCCCGCTCGAACCGGGCCAATTCGCTGACGAGGCCGTTTTGATCGCTCACCTCAATGAGATTTGCCACGCGGTTGGTCTTGAGCAGCTCGATCCGCCCGGCCTCATTCCCGCAGAAGAACAAATACCCGGTGAACAACGGCAACAGCGACTTAATCGTCCGATGACTCTGCTGGCGGACCTTCCACGTCATGGGCAGAAAGTAACTCACATCCTTGGCCATCAGATCGTGCGCCAGGGCCTTTTCATTCCTGCTCTTGGTGTGGGCGACCCACCATCGCCCCTCCAACTGGCGAATAGATTCTACCTGGGGCCAGATGACTGGGGGGTTCTCATTCACCTTCAGCACGCGTGTATACCTCTATTCCCGAGGCATCAGGCCCAGCGGGGGCGAGAAAAACACCCCTTACATGGTTCCCAAAGCCTCCGATTCCTAAACCAGCGTTCGCATTCGGTCGATTCTATACGATCAGGTGAGAATATAGGCGTATCTGTTTCGGATGTCAAAGCAAATGGCAGGGCAGGGTTCGAGAGATGTGAACATGGACAAGCCGAGGGGCGACGCGGCTGCGGCTACACGGGACGGGCGATGCGGCGACAGGGGCGCTCGTCCGGATGTGGTCGTTCTATTCACCTGTATCGGCAGGCGGGTTTCACTCCTGCGTAGTTTTCAGCGAGCAGCATGTGAGTTGGGAGTGCGAGCCTTCTTCTGCGGCGCCGATGCGACCCGGCTGAGCCCTGCGCTGCAATTGTGCGACGCCTCGCTCCTCGTGGAGCCGACGACAAGCATCCGATATATCGACCAGCTTCTGTGGATCGTCCGTCGGTATGGGGTGAACCTGCTGGTGCCGACCATCGATCTCGACCTGCGGCGGCTGGCCGAGCACAAGCCAGAATTCAAGGAAGCGGGATGCCGTGTGCTGGTCTCGGACCCCGACGTGATCGACACCTGTCAGGACAAGCGGCGGACATTCGGTTTCCTCAAAAAGAACGGTTTGGGCAGTCCCGCCACGATGAGCGTTCGGACTGCCCTGGCGGCCGACCTGCGGGGAGAGCTGAAATGGCCCTGTTTTCTCAAGCCGTGGGATGGATATGCCAGCCTCGGCGCCACCGTGATCCAGGATCGACGCGAACTGCGGTTCTTCGCCCGGAAGATTCCGAATCCCATCTGCCAGGAATTCGTGGAAGGGACGGAGTACACCTGCGATGTCTACATCGATTTCGACAGGCGTGTCCGCTGCGTCGTCCCGCGCCGACGGATCGAGGTCCGCGCCGGCGAGGTCAGCAAAAGCCGCGTCGTCAAGAATCCGCAGATCATGGACCAGGCCAGACGGATGATCGAGCTGCTCGGCGCCGGTCCCGGCGTCGTCACGCTCCAGTTGTTCGTGACGGATCGCGGCGAGATCAAGTTCACCGAGGTCAATCCCCGCTTCGGCGGGGGGGCGCCGCTCTCGATCCGGTCCGGCGCGGACTTTCCCCGATGGATTCTCCAGGAATTGACGGGCCAGCGGCCGCAGATCGAGTTCGACGGTTTCCTCGACGGTCTTACGATGTTGCGGTATGATGCCGAGGTCTGGCTCCAGGAAGCGGATCTCAAGGGCACGAAAGTCGATGTCTGATGCGTCTGCGGTCAGATCGTGACCGTCAGATACTCTGTATCCTGGTCGAAGCACATGGCTCCCTCGAAGGCCGCCGGGACCACGAGGCAGTCTCCCGCCGTGAAGTCCACCGGCTCCGCCATCTTTGAGAGGATCGTGCCGCTGCCGGTGAGAACGATCAGCGTTCGCATGATGCCTTGCGACAGCAGCACCTGACCGCCTTCGACTCGATGGCCCTTGTCCACCTTGAAGTGCTCGCAGTCCACGAGCCGCCCGACGGTAGTGACAGGCAGTTTGTCCGGCGTGACGTCGAAATGGATGCTTTCGAGGGCCTCCTCGACGTGAAGTGGCCTGGGTCTGCCCGAGTCGTCCAGCCGATTCCAGTCGAAGACGCGATAGGTCGTGTCGGAGGGCGTCTGAACCTCCGCGACGAGCAGGCCCGCGCCGAGCGTGTGCACCACGCCTGCGGGGATGAAATGGCACTCGCCCGGCGACACGGGCACCTCCGCGAGCAATTCCGCGGCGGTCCCCTCCCGGATGGCCTGGGCGAATCGCTCTCTCGTGACCGGAGTCTTGAATCCCTTGTAGATCACGGCTCCCGGTTCGGCGTGGGCGATGTACCAGCATTCGGTCTTGAGGTTGCCCTTGCCCATCCGTCGGCATGCCTCGGCGTCCGGGTGCACCTGCACGCTGAGTTTCTGTTGGGCGTCGAGGAATTTGATCAGCAAGGGGAACGGTCCGGCGAAATTCCTGACGCCGGTGATCGTCTCCCCATGCTGCCGGATGACAGAACCGAGCGTTTGCCCGCAAAAGGCGCCGTTGTCGATCGTGGATTGCCCCTCGGGCAGGTCGGCGATCTCCCAGCTCTCGCCGATTCGCTCTCCGGCCGGCAGGTCTTTTCCAAATGCCTCGCGGATCCGCTGCCCGCCCCAGATGCGGGGCTTGAACACAGGCACAGATCTCATGGGATAGGTTTCCATGGTCGCAATCCTACCTGTTCACAAGTGACAAGTCCACACGCAGGTCCCAAACCTGCTCGATCAGAGGGTTGTGACGCTATTGCAGGAAGGCCTGAATGCCGTCGGCGATTGCCTGGGCCAACCGGTCGCGGAAGCTGTCGTCGGCCAGGCGGGCGGCGTCCTGGGCGTTCGAGAGGTAGCCGAGTTCGATCAGCACGGCCGGGCCGTCCGTTTTGACCAGGACGCGGTAGTCCTCCTCGCGGATGCCTCGGTTGTCCATGCCGGTCCGTTCCATTGCCTGGTTGATTGCCTGGGCGGCCTGATATGCCTGGGCGGAAGCCGCGGGCGCGACGTATATCGTGAAGCCCTGGGCGCTGCTGCTGGGCGCGGAGTCCGCGTGGATGCTCACGAACAGGTCGGCGTTGCGCTGATTGGCGATCTCGGCCCGCTCCTCGAGCTCGGGGTAGCTATCCTGCCAGCGGGTCATGACCACGCCGATCCCTCGCTGCTCGAGCAGCCGCGCGATCTTGGCGGCCACCCTCAGGTTGATGGTCTTCTCCTGGATGCCGGTGGGACTGATGGTGCCGGGGTCGCGGCCACCATGCCCGGCGTCAATGACCACGAGTCCCGTCGCTTTGCGCCGCGGCTTGACGACCGGTTTTTCCGGCGCGCCGCTGCTCAACAGGGGACGGATCTGGTTCACCAGTGTCGTAGACACGTAGAAGACGCCGCCGGATTCTTTGACGACGCCCACCGAGCCGACGGGCTTGCCGTTGACGAAGAACCGTCCATCCGTGTGGGTGAAGAGGATGACGGTATTCGCCGCGTTCTTCATGATGACGAACGTGTCGTCCCGCTTGTCGATCCGCAACCCCAGTTGCGACGCCAACTGTTCGAGGGTTATCGTATTCTCGCCGACAACCACGCCGGGAGCCCCGGGTTGAGGACCCTGGCAACCGGCGATTCCCATCGTCAGACACGCTACTGCAATGAATTTCCAGGTTCTTGTAGTCATATAGATGCTTTTATCGGAGATTCAGCGGCGAACTGTTTAGCCTTTTTCCCGACCGACCAGTTCTTGGCCATGCAGGCGAAGTCCCGGAGGTTCACGACGCCGTCACGATTCGTGTCGGCCCGTTCGCAGAAATCGTTGTGCCGCGAACTCGAAGGCGACAGCCAGTGACGACTCAACTCGGCCAGGTCGGCGATGTCCACTGCTCCATCCATAGCCAGATCGCCCGCGAGCGGTTCGACGTTGAACACGATGGTAAAGGGTTCCGACGGTTTGTACCGGTCGCCGTCCTCCAGGCTGTCGAGGACCCGGAAAGTGATCCATTGCAGACTTTTGCCGTCGGTCGCCTGGTACGACATGTGGATGTGCGAGTCGCCCCGCAGGTTGTGGATATAACTGTGGTCGAACCTCTCCCCCACGGCGTCGATCGTGAACTGGGGGTAGTCCTTGTGGACGGCTCGAAGCCCCTCCGACAGGGCGACGCACTCGACCGTGACGCAATAGTCCAGGTCGGGATCGCCTGCGAGGCTTCGGTTGGGGTCGTAGGTATAGGTCGCGTCGGCGTCGTCGGTCTGGAGCATGTCGAACCCGGGCTCGCCGATGCGGAACCGGTAGCCGGCGAAGATGCTCTCGTGCAGGGGATAGAACCAGTTGGCGTAGGGGGTCTCGTCGCTGTTGCGGTACTTCTGTATGCTGTCGACGAACAGTGTCTTGTCGTCCGGCGTGCCTTCGACGCCGTCGGGATTGCAGCCGATGATGAAGTGATCGAGCGGGCAATCCGCCGCAGCGGGCAGGCAGGACGTCAGCAGGATGGTCAGGCAGATCGTCTTGCGAGCTTCATACGTCTACTCCTTGTTCATGGATTCTCCGGCCACTTCGGCGCGGCCTCGGGATACCAGTTGCATGTGCCGGGGTATTGATACGTCTGCTCGAAGACCAGGCCTTCGGCATGGCCGTCCGCGAAGAGATAATGCGACGTCCCTTTGTGCCGGTCCCAGGCGACGAATTGCTTCGCATAGTCCACCGACCCTTCCCAGGTCTCGGGATGGATGTGGTCGGCCAGGTTGAAGTTCTCCGTGTCCGGGGCCTCGCTGATCCAGATGCACGACATCGGACGACGGATTGCGTTGACGCAGTTGAAGCGATTGGACTTGGCGCCGTAACGATAGTGGATCGGGTCGAGCAGACCGTTGACCGCAAAACTCGAGTACCGAGCGTCCTTCTGCTCGCTGAGCGGCTTGTCCCAGTTGACGAAATCCTTCCCCTTGTCGCTGGGGCAGCGGAACAGGAGTTGTTCCTTGGTGTAGTGCGACAGGACCCGCAGCCAGTGGTCGTTGGGGTCGGTGATGTGACATGAACTGGGCGGCAGGCGGTACTCGGAGTCGGGCAGATACGTCTGCAGCGCGATGCCCATCTGCCGCAGGTTGCTCTGACAGGCGATCTTCTGCGCCTGCTTGCGAGCCCGGTTCAGCGACGGCAGCAAAATCGCCATCAGGATCGCGATGATCGCAATGACCACGAGCAGCTCGATCAGCGTAAACCCGGCCCGGATATCTCCGCGTCCTCGCCGTGACTCAGATGGCTTCCTGTTCATGGATCAGTCCTTGTGGTCGTGATCGTGGCTTCCGGCCTCGTCGTTGTGGTAGACGCCGGATTGGCCCCACTGGTCGATGAGTATCCGAAGGTCTTCGATGTCCACCACACCGTCATTGTTCAGGTCGCCGACGATCGGCCGGATGACCGTTCTGGCGAAGCGGATGGTGAAATTGGCGGAACGCTGGTACAGCCCTCCGGCGTCATGGGCCGACAGGACGACGTAGACCTCGTCATCCGTGTCGTCGAGCCAGAAGTAGAAACCCGCGTGGGCGTGGATGCCCCAGGCGTTTTCGTCGGCCAGCCACTCCTTTTCCAGGAAGTGGATGTCGCCGTCCGATTCCAGGGCCGCGGTGTCGTCGGGCAGGAGCATGAGAAAATCGTCTTCATCGAGATTGTCGCTGACGCGTTCCCGCCGGAGATAGATGTCCCATGCGGGCGCCGTGTTGGCGTCGGCGCTTTCCAGGTTCCAGGCGGCCTGCGGGCCGAAGGCGCTGCTCCAGCCCTCCAGGTGCTCGGCCCCGTGTGCGTCGCCGTAACCTTCGTCTTTGCTGTACAGGAAGTTACAGGTGTGCAGTGTCTTGTTTGGGTCGTCGGGTTTGGCGATACATCGGCCTTCTTCGAGGACCGGCGTCAGGACGAGGAACGTGTTGCCGTTGGTGTGCTCCCACGCGGGCCAGCCGGGAGTGGCTGCTTCGTGAACGGGCGGCATCGAGAAGAGCCAGAGCTTGTTGTTGTCGGTCGGGTCCGGATCGAGAGCTCCTTGGGCGGGTTCGTTCCAGTCGACCGGACGCCAGGTCGGGTTGATCCCGATGTGCGTGTGGGCGACGGCGTCGCCGTGATCGTGCGTCGATCCACTCTCTTGTCCGAGCAACGCGACGGGGACTGCTGCCGTCAGAATCAGTGTCGTGACAATGGGCCGAAACGGAGCTTTCATTGACAAATCTCCTCGCAGTTGTGTTCGTACCATGGATGCTGTTGCCAAAGGGCCGGTGTGGTCATGGGTCGGCGTGTGCGAAGCAGCCAATCGGTCTGTGCAACGCGGGCGCAGACCACAACCGAAGTCCCTCAGGCGGACTGGGATCGGTATGAACAGGGAGGACCGCGAGGCGGGGAGGTCCGAAGGTGGCGAGACTCCACGCGCTCGGTGAGTTCCGGCTCGTCCGTGGGGAGCGAGGGAACGCTGTGCAGGAGTTCAACGCTCGGGACGAGCGTCGCCTTCTGGGGGGTAACCAGGAGTTGCTGACAGATCGAGCACTCGGGCGAATCGTGGTGTTCTGTGTGGTTGATGCTGAGCAGGTGGATGGCCAGCAGCAGCCCGCCCGTCATGGCGACGAGGGCCAGACACGCCGAAACCATCGCGGCGGATCGGATCGAATCTGCGAGTCTTCTGCGGCCGATTCTCATGATTCACTCTTGCCTCGACTGGCGACCGGTCACGCACAGGCCGGGCACAGACCCTCCAGACGCACCTGCTGGCGGGTGATGACGAATCCCTTGCGTGGGATGACCGCCATCGGCAGCGTGATGTCCGTCATGCACTGGGTCACGCCGCAACGGGTGCATGTGAAGTGCGGATGACACTGGTGTTCCGTGCAGTGATCCGCCAGCTCGAAGTGCCAGGCGCGATCTTCCATGAAGGCGCGGTGGACCAGGCCGGCCTCCGCCAGCGACTCCAGTGTCCGGTACACCGTGACTTTGTTCAGCGTTCGGCTTTCCAACTGCCCGCTGATCTGGTCCTGGGACAACGGACCAATGGCCTCCATGAGCACCTTCAGGATGGCGACCCGGGCCTCCGTGCAGTACAACCCGGCTTCTTTGAGTATGTGTCTGGCTCTGTCGTCGAGAGGGTCGATCACGAGCGCACCTCCTGGGGATGGTGGTGACAACCGCAATGCCCTGCGTGCAGGTGCGGCGAACGGACGAAGAGCATCGGGAACACGATATCGCTGACGCAGCAGGGCAGCCACACGGAGATGAACAGGACGACAAAGACCCCGATGAACAGCATGGGGGTCATCTCCCGGTGTGTGTTCATCAGGACATGGAAAGACGAGGCCCACGTGCTGATCAGGATGTGGCCGGCGTGGGGAAACTTGGTGTGCGGCCAGAACCAGGCGATCAGGACGCCGAGGATTGCCGCGGGGTTGACGAGATACCAGTCCTCGATGAAACCCAGGTAGATCCGCGGTCCGTGAGCGTCCACCTCATGCTCGTGTTCGTCGTGGACTGCCGCCGGTTCGGAGGAGTCTCCATGCTCGTGCAGGCTGGCGTGGGTCGGCACGGCTACGCCGAGGAAGTTCTCGCCGAGGAACGGCAGGATCGAATCGCTCAGTGTGGCGACCCCGACGGCTCCGACGTACCCGACGACCAGGATCAACAGAAAACTCCGCTTCTTCTCATGGAGCTTGAACAACGAGGCCGTCACGATGGCCGACAGGACCACATGGGCGGGGTGAAACACCTGAAAGAGCCGCTGGCTCACCTGCGTGGACGCCTTGGCGAATACCAACATGGCTACGATGCCCGTCACGGCTCCGAACAATGTAAAGGGCGCGTGGGCCTTGAGTTCCGAGAGAATAGCATTCAGTCTTTGCCGCATTCTTCCACCTGTTCACTGCAATATGCGATCAGCCGTTCGACAATGGGAACATTATAAGTCTTTACGCCATGATTTGCAACTAAGTTGCATATTTTCTTTCCACCCAGATGTTTTGTACGTTTTATTTGGTGCCGGCCTATACCGGTGTTAAGAAGTATGGCCGCCGGAAAGGGCAATCATTCCGTGTCGGCCTCTGGGCAAGAGACCTGTCTTGGGTTTATCTAAAGGCTTCTATAAAAGAGACTTACCGTGATTCCAAACATGCAGGAACTGGTTGTTCAGTCGAGCGAGGCAACGCTGCTGACCGCCTTCATGGCCGGGACGGCTGTTTCGCTGAGCCTCTGTGCTGTCATCCGGCTGCCCATCGTGTTGGCTTACGTGGCCGGGGCGGCTCGATCCAAATGGCATGGATCGGTCCTCTCGGTCCTCTTTGCCTTGGGGCTCATCGCAGGCACCGTTCTGCTTGGCAAGATGACGGCGGCCGCCGACGGGGGGCTCCAGGGCCTCCTGAGCATGAACAAGTATTTGTTCTGGGCTTTGGGTGCAGCCCTGTTTGTTGCAGGGGTGCTCTTCTCGGGATTGATCAATCCCCGCCTGCTGCCCGAGAGATGGCAACGGGTCGCAGAACGGCTCTCCAAGACCGGTTCGCCGGGAGCGTTTCTGCTCGGCAGCGCCTTCGGTCTGTTGCAGACGCCGACGTGTCCCAACTGTGGAACTGCGATCCAGACCTTGTCGGAGGCTGCTCGCGGTTCTGCGTCGGGCGGATCTGTTCTGTTCATGGCGTTCGCCGCCGGGCAGGGCGTCCTCATGCTGGTTGTGGGCGTTTTGTTCAGCTTGGCCATGCCGAGATTGCTCCTGGCCCTGCGAACGCGGATGTGCTCCGTCGAGCAGCGAATCCAGTTGCTGGCGGGCAATATGCTCATGATTCTGGGTGTCTACTTTGTCATCGTCAGTTAACAGGTGCGCCATGGAAGATCGTCTGCTTGCCTCTCGTCAGCGTCGGGAACGCATACAAGAGTACAAGGATACTGCGGCCAAGAGCTGTTACAGCCTGATTATCGTTGTCGTAGCTCTGATCCTGTTGCGGCCCATCATGGTGAACCAGATCCTCGGACTGGCCAGCGCGTATTCCAACGCCGGACTGCTCGATGAATCGATGCGCCAGTGCGACAAGGCCCTGCTCATCGACGGCAACAGCAGCGGGGCGTGGAGCCAGTCGGCCAGGGTTTACAGGGCCCGTGGCGATCGCTATATGGCTTACACAGCATACCAGAGGGCGGTCGAGGCCGATCCATCGAATTGTTCCGCCAACTTCGAGCTGGCGATGATGTACGTCGAGGACGGCAAACACGCATTGGCCATTCCCTGCTTCGATCAGGTGCGAAGGCTCGGGCCGGAGAAGGCCAGGGTTTCCAGCGAGCCAAGGAATCCCTACCATCGCGCGTCGCTGGAGATGTTGATCCTCTGCTACGAGAAAGAAAACGACGTTGCCAATATGGAAGTGGCGATTAAGGAAGCCAGGATCTTCTATCCCAATAGCGGTGTCGCCCGGGAACATTCGGTTCCGCTGCCCGAGAAATAGCAGCTCCCTGCGGATGTCCTACACGAACCGCTCAATCGTGCGCACAGGGAATTCCCCTGTTCAAAAAGCGTTGCATGTCCGCTGCCTCCGGGTAAACTGATCCGGTCATGAGAACTCTTACACAGCGATCGGAATTGGGGCAGGTGCCGGAGGGATGCGTCCTGACGGTCGGGAACTTCGACGGCGTGCACGTCGGCCACCAGGAGATTTTCCGCACCGCCCGGCAGATTGCCCGCGAGCGGGCCACGCAGATGGTCGTGATGACGTTCGAGCCGCATCCGGTGGCGATCCTGCACCCGGAAAGCGCGCCGGGCGTGCTCACGCCTCTGTCGTTGAAACTTCACCTGCTGGAGGACTACGCCGACAACTGCATCATCGTCCTGGAGGACAAGAAAGCCCTGTTGAAGCTGTCGCCGGAGGCCTTCGTGGACAAATTCCTGATGGCCACGATCCGGCCGGCGGTCATTGTCGAGGGGGACGACTTCCACTTCGGCGCCGGCCGGGCGGGCGACATAAAGACTCTGGCCGAGTTCGGGCGGGCGAAGGGTTTTGAGGTCGTGGTCGTTCCGGCCCGGCAGATCGAGCTGACGACCAGGCAGCACCTGCGGGTTTCGAGCACGATCATTCGATACATGCTCGAAGGGGGCCACGTCGCCGACGCGGCCGCCGCGTTGTCGAGGCCATATCGGCTCTTGGGACCGATTGTCCCGGGATGGGGCCGCGGCAGGAAACTGGGGTTCCCAACGCTCAACATGAGCAAGCCTTCCCAGATCATCCCGGGCGAAGGCGTGTACGCCGGATTTGTGGAGACGGCCCCGACGGAGCAGGCTTTATTGCAGGAACACCAGCATATCCCCGCCGTATTCAGCATCGGGCAGGCCCGGACGTTCGGCGACGAACATCCGCTCCTGATCGAGGCCCATCTGCTCATCCCGAACGTGGGTGACATGACGGGCCGGTGGTTGGCGATGGATTTCGTGCAACATCTGCGAAGCCAGCACAAGTTCGGATCGCCTGAAGAACTCGTAGCGCAAATCACGAAAGATTGCCAACAGGCAAGAACGATCCTTGCAGAAAGTCGCGATAGGAGGTCACCATGAAGAAAGAGGCAAGACACATCGTACTGGGCATTCACATCACGGATCGGGTACACAACGTTCGCGCCGTGCAGGAGGTGTTCACCGAGTATGGGTGCAGCATCAAGACCCGGCTGGGCCTGCACTCCGTCGCGGAAGATTTCTGTTCGCCCAACGGCCTGGTGCTCCTGGAGATGGCCGGACCGGAGAAGCCGATTTTCGAGATGATGGACAAGCTCAAGGCGATCACGGGCGTGGACGTGCAGAAGATGGTCTTCGAGCACGAATAAGGTGTGTGAATCGCGAGGCGTTGCCCGACGGAGGGCTGATTCCGAGACTCATCGTGCCGGTTGTTGCATGCTGGCAAGGTGAAACATGGGAGAGCTGTGCATAGTGACGGACGGTCTCCGGTTCGACCTGTTCGGCGAGATTCGCCGCCGGACGAGGCCAAGAGCTTGTGGACAGAAGTCGGTATGCCGAACCACTGGACAGGCACAAGTTCGTGGATTCTGTCGGGAAGATCGAGTTCGACACCATTTCTTACCTCGATGGAGAACAGGAGACCCTATCCGAAAGAGCGATAGACGCAGATTTGTGCGGATTGGGAGTCGTTCGTGGCCTTCGGCAGGTGCGAGGAGGTGGGAGAGAGAGCACATGTGGGATTCTCTCCGGTACTTTGAGTTTACCGCTTTGAGGCCACCAGCGGGTCTTGGTATAATCCTCGTGCCGTTGCGAGGGATAGGGCTCCGCAGGAGTGCGACCTGAGCACCGCAACGGTGCCAAGCGGCGCGGGGCCGGTTCCCAGAAGGTGCCGGCCCTGTCTGATGAGTACGCTGGTGGCTGCAACGCGCAAAACTCCCGCCTCGGCAGAGGCGGTTTATGACGGGAGCGATTGGGGATGAAGCCCTGGATCCTGTCTCGCTGGTTATTGCAGAGGTAGAAAGGTTTCTGCGTGAGCGATGAAGCGTATCGACGAGCTGTCGAGCTGATCGACGGCTCGAATCACATTCTTGTCACGACGCATTTGAGGCCGGATGGCGACGCGTGCGGGTGCGTCGCGGCCATGACGCACGTGCTGAAAGGACTCGGCAAGACGGTCCGGCCGTTGTTCGTCTCGCCGATGCCCGACTGGTATGGATTTCTCTTCGAGGAGAAGGTCCCCGTGCTGGGCGAGGACGTGCAGGTAGAAGACCTTGCCTGCGGCCGTTTCGGCCCGGTCGATCTCGTCGTGATCCTGGACACCAACAGCAACAGCCAGTTGCCGGGATTTGAGGACTATCTCAAGCAGACAAGCGTGCCCGTCCTCGTTGTGGATCATCACGTCACTTCGGACGGCCTGGGCCGGGTCGAGATCGTCGATTCCACCGCCGCAGCGGCAGGCTTGGTGCTGTTGGAGTTCCTCAAACAGGTCGGCTGGCGGATCGAGAGCGAAGCGGCCGAAGCTCTGTTCGTGGCGATTGCGACGGACACCGGGTGGTTCCATCTTCGCAACACGGACAGCCGGGTGTTCCGCGCGTGCGCGGAACTGATCGATCTCGGCGTCGACACGAACGATCTCTATCGCAGGCTCTTTCAGACGTTCTCGCCCGCCCGATTCAAACTGATGGCGACCCTGCTCGACCGCGTGGAACTGCACCTGGACGGTCGGTACGCGTCGCAATACCTCATGCGAGAGGACTTCGAGCGGACCGGCGCCGCCTATCGCGACACCGAGAACATGGTCAACGAGTGCCAGCGGATCGGCTCGGTTATGGTTGCGGCGCTATTTGTGGAGTTGCGGGATGGAAGAATCCGCTGTTCGCTGCGGAGCCGGCCCGACATCCAACGTTGCGGCGGGGGCGAGGACGAGCAGGCGGTGAGCGTCAGCGAGATCGCAGTGAAGTTCGGCGGGGGTGGGCACAGGATGGCCGCCGGTACGTATCTGCCTGCCCCGATGGAACACGCCATGCAGTTGATTCGCGACGAAGTGGCGAAGCGGCTCGGCTGAGGACTGGAATCGGCCGGCCGGCGATCCTGTAATCGCCGCCATGTGTTCATGGATGTTCCGGCTCAGCGTGGAGGCACGGTTTTGTCAGAATTGATTGCAGGGGCGGCGACGGGTACGAGCGGTTCTCCCCGCAGGTTGCGAGTTGTGGGCATTCTCTTTGCCTCGATCGTGCTGGTGGCGGCGCCGGTCGTGTTCTCCACGTCGTTGTACACGCCCGATGGCATGAGCAGGAATGGTCTGGTCACCCATCTGTTCGTGCCGCTGGCGGATGTGCTCACGATGCTCCTGATCGTTCTCGTGGTCCGGCGGACTGGAGCAGCGGGCGACCTCGACCTCGTGTGGTTTCGACGAAGCCGACTTGACGCGGCGGCGATTCTCCTCCTGCCGATCACGGCCTTGTTGTTGATGCTGCCGGCTGCTGTGTGGACGGACACGCTGGGCCTGAGGCTGATTCCCGATCGCGTGTTCGTGCCGGAAGGGCGGAACCTCGCTTTCTTCGTTGCGCTGACGTTTCATATTGTCATCTTAGCGCCCGCCCTGGAGGAGTTGTTCTGGCGAGGTTTCATTCAACGCATGCTCGAACGAATTGTCGGCCCGGCGCCGGCTCTCTTGGGGCAGGCGATTCTCTTTGCGGCGGTGCATCCGGCGCCCTTCGGCAGGTTTGGTCCGGCGCTGGCGCTCGGCCTGGTCGCCGGGATTTGGCGGTGGAGACGCAGAACCCTGGTCCCGATCATCCTGGCCCATATGATCCTCAACGGTCTCTATTGCGCCGGACAGTGGCCTCACTGGCTGGACAACTCCCGAGTGAAGATCACGACGGACTATGTGGCACAGATGACCGAAGCTTCGTGCCCGCCGGAGTACGACCCGAACGCGGACGCTCGCGATTGTTATGAGCAGGCGTATCGCGCGGCCGTGGCGATGCCGGAGATGCTTGGCGTCTATCGTGGAGGGCTGCCCAGGGACTGGTCGGAGGAGGCGTTCGCGGAACTCCGCACGTGGGTGGCCGCGAACCGGCAGGCGTTGGAGCTGATGGCCCAGGGCGCCCAGAAGCCCTGTTATCGTCCGATCTACGTGGGGGACAGTGCGATGTTCGCTGGCATGCCGGAAGGCGCCGGCCCCCGGCGTTTGGCCTTCGTATTGGACACCCGCATCAAGCTGGAGGCCTTCGACGGCGAGGACGAACAGTTGCTCGCCGACGTGGCGACGTTCCATCGGTTCGCCCGCCATTTCGAAGGCAGAAAAGTCCTGTCGCATCAACTCTTCGGGGTCTCCGTTCGAACCCTGTTGGCGAACACGTTGCGTGGGATCCTCGCCTGCGAGTCCATCGCGCCTGAGACCTTGTTCTCGCTGCAGCAACATCTCGAGCGATTCGAGGACGAAGAGATAAACACGCTGGATTTTACGCTCGAACGACTTGTCTGGCTGGACGGCATCCAGCGGATGTTCACGGACGACGGCGATGGGCAGGGTCGCATTCCGCGGGTCGTCATCACGCAGAGGGACAGCGCGTCCAAGGCATGGAAACTGCTGATCGATGCGATGACTCCCGCCCAGAACACGGGTCTCGTGTCGTTGGATCGACGCCAGACGACAGACTGCGCGGAGGAGTTCTTTCGGCACATCGGAATCGCTGCGGCCATGACGCCCTGGCAGTTCCACGAGGAATCAGACGGCGTCAGGGATATCCTGGACGATCTGATCCGGCGGAATACCTACGTTGGATTGCTCGGAGCCGTGTGTCGGGGAGTGATCGATCTGCCCTGGCGCGCGCGAACGGACCTCGCGGCGCTGGTGGCGACGATCGCTGCGACGCGTTACGAGATGGAGCACGATGAATACCCTGAGTCTCTGATGCAGCTTGTGGAGGCGGGGTTTCTGGGTCATGTGCCGCAGGACCCATACTCAGCCGGTCCGCTGATCTACCGACGCGTGGGCAACGGGTTCCTGCTCTACAGTTGCGGCTCGGATTTCGACGACGACGACGGGACCCCCAGTCAGTGGGGACAGGGCGAACGCGGCGGCGATCAGGTCTTCTGGCCGGTGCGGTAGTTGGGAGTCTTCCCGCGTTGTTGGGAATGCACAGATGGATGTTGCCTATGAATCGGAACGTTGAAATCAAGGCCCGGGCGGTTGACCTGGCTGCGGTTGAGGACAAGGTGCGGAAACTGGCCAATGAAGGACCGATTCTCCTCGAACAGGAAGATGTCTTCTTCCGGTGTCCTCAGGGCCGTCTGAAGCTCAGGCGATTGGCCGACGCCGGAGAGGGCGAATTGATTGCCTACAATCGGCCGGACGCCTCGGGGCCGAAGGAATCCCGATACCTCGTGTATCGAACGAACGATCCCGACGGTCTCTGTGGCACGCTGGCTGAGGCGATAGGGCTTCGCGGAATCGTTCGCAAACGCCGAACGTTCTACAGGGTCGGCCAGACCCGAGTGCATCTGGACCGAGTCGAGGGGCTGGGCGATTTCGTCGAGCTGGAGGTCGTGCTTGGCGACGGACAGGACGCCGGCGAAGGGACCGCGATCGCACGCGAGCTGATGCTGCGGCTGGGCATCTCCGAAGACCGGCTTCTCAAGACGGCCTACATCGACATGATGGAAGTCCGTCTGCCGGCAGCCCGGTGATCGGACTCGCGATCACTCGCCTTCCATGTACTCGTACAGGCTCGTCAGCGCGTCCCGCCGGATCTGGCGGATTCGCTCGCGGGTCAACCCCAGCTTCTTGCCGATTTCCTTGAGACTTAGCGGCCGTTTCTCGCCGATGCCGTAGTGGAGTCGGAGCACGTCGGCCTCTCGGGGGTCCAGTTCTTCGAGCAGCCGCAGAGCCTTCGCCTTTTCCTCATTCTCTACGAGGCAATCCTCCGGCCGGCCGGCGTTGTTGTCCTCCAGGGTCGATTCGATGGCCATCGTATCGTCCTGGTCGTCCGAGCCGAGGCTGTCCCCGGTGTTGCCGAGGACTTCGACGATCCGGTGGATCACCTTGGCCTTGCGCACGGGCAGGTGCATGAGGTTCGCCATTTCGTCGAGGGTCAGCTTCCTCCCGACCCGGCCCTCGACCTCGGAGGCCGTGTGACGCCACTGGTTGATCAGTGCGACCATGTACGTTGGGACGTGCACCGGCTGAATGTTCTCGAGCAAGGCCCGCTTGATGCTCTGTTTGATCCACCAGGCGGCGTACGTGCTGAATCGCGTCCCGCGGTCCGGGTCGAAGTAATCGACGGCCTTGATGAGGCCCAGGTTGCCCTCTTCAATCAGGTCGCCCAGACTCATACCCCGCCCGCCATATTTCTTCGCGATGTTCACGACCAGCCGCAGGTTGCTCCGCACGAGTTTCTCGCGCGCCTCCGGATCATTCTGTTCCGTGATCCGTTTGCCGTATTCGTATTCCTGCTCGGCCGTGAGCAGGGAGGCCTCGTCGATTTCCTTGAGGTAGTCTTTGAGTGTGGCGTCGAAAATGATATGCTCCTCCTGCCCGACTGCAAACCTCTCGGTCGCAGCTATTCGGGCAATGTCGTCATCGATCATCGGTTTTATGTCGCCGAACAGCGATCATTTCGGTTCGGCGGCTATTCACGAATCACTATCGACTGAACCGGGGAGGGAGTTTAGCCGGGGGCGTGCGAATCTCGCGCGAGGGATCTGAACGTGCGAAAAACGCGGGACAATCCATCCAACATGCGCATGAAGGTCTTCCAGGGTAGTCGGCGCAAGGATATTGGGACGTTCGCCTACAGGAATCGTCGGACCGGTGTTCTCATCAGAAGCAGCGTAATCAGGGCCGAAATGCACACGACAAATGGGATGAACAGCGCATATTGGCCTGTCAAAGACGTCGAGTGTCGCAGTCCATAGATGACCAGGGGATGAATCAGGTAGATCCCGAAGGTCAACGGGGCCAACGCGAAGACGATGTTGTTGCCTCTGGTTTGCCAGCAGTAGGTGATGCAAACCAGCAAGGTTCCGATCGCATAGGGATTTCCCAGCGTGCCCGGAGTGAACAGGTGCAGAAGCTGGCCCTCAATGAGCACGGCCAGGCCGATCGCCGCGAGGAGCGTCCGTCGGAGATTCTGCGACGGGACCATGAGACACCTGCCGATCGCCAGCCCCAGGGGGATTGCGGCGAGTCCGAATTCCCACTGCGGCAGGGGCTGAGGGGCACGGAAGCTCACCATGTTCACCTCGCAGACGGCCAACGTGAGCATTCCGAGAAGCGTTGCTGCCACCGCGACGACGACATGATCGACTTTCCGCATTCGGCGATTGACCGCAAACACGAGCAGGCTGGCGACAAACGCGTAGGGCAGGTACCACAAGTGGATGCTGGCGCCTGTGAAGAGGGTTCCGACGGAGAACATCTGGGCAAGGTCGGCCCAATCTACAGTATGTGCAGCCTTGGCCAGACGGCACGCGCCGTAAACGGCGGACCAGAACAGCCAGGGTTTCAGAAGACGGTTCCATCGTCGTCGGAGGAAATTCGCGGTTGTCGTGCCGAAGTCTCGTGTGATGAGAGAAAAAAAGATCAACAAGAATATGGGCAGGCCGGCATAAGCGATGTGGCGCCAGGGCGCGCCTTCCGTGTGAAACCAGACGATTCCAATGGCGGCCACGATGCGCAGTTGTTCGATTCCGGCGATTCGTCCCTTGGACAATGACATCACGGCTGGGACGGCCTGCGGCTGACGAAACATTCCACTGGTGGCAATCTCCGTGTTACCGGCTCTTGCCGGAAGTCCATCCGCCGGGCAGACGTTTGTGCTCCCCCGGGCATGTACGATGCCGGAACCCTTCGCGTGGCAATCTGCGGAAGCCATGTTTTCTTTACGCCACCTCCCGTCCTTTGCAGACGATTGGCCCGTTCATTGCCGGCTGTCATCGCTTCCGTGCCTCTCGTGCGCGTTCCCACATAGCCAGAAGAGAACCGCGAACTATCCTCCCGGTGTATCCCAACAGATCCCAGTCCCCAATCCACTATTCATGGTCGGAACACAAACACCGAAGTCGCCTCATGTACTCGTCGTGCCGTAATCGGTTCGCCGCATTGTGGATCGCACTATTAGTCAATATACCTTTATGTTGTCGGCTTGGCAAGCACAAAACGGGGAAATTCCCCGGATGGGACAAAATGCGGCAACGGCAGGGCCACCGATGCCGTTGTTTGCTTTGTGGACGCTCGCTTGCGGAGATGGACTCGGTGGTTTACCATGCGGTGATTCTATGATGGGTGTGAAATCCCAGTCAGGAACCAGAAATGAACCGACAGGGGATTGGAATGAAACGATTGTGGTTGTTGGGTGGCTTGATGATGACGGTGATTTCTTTTTCGGCCCAGGGGGGCCGGGGGCAGATGCAGCAGCGGGCAGGGATCCCTGCCGCGCACCAGTGGAAACTTGAAGACCTGTATCCTTCCGATGATGGATGGCGGCAGGCGAAGAACGAACTGACGCGCCGGCTGGACGGCGTCCTGGCCTATAAAGGAATGCTCACAGATTCGCCTGGGACGCTTCTTTCGTGCCTGACGCTCAACAGCGAGATGGCGAAGACCTTCGGGCGTCTGGCCAGTTACGCGCACATGAAATCCGACCAGGACACGCGGGACGCGACGTACCTGGCCATGAAGCAGGAGATCGAACAGCTTGCGACGGAATACAACACGCGGGCGTCGTTCATCGAGCCCGAGCTGATCGTGCTCGATGCCGAGACGGTGGCGAAGTTCATCGACGCCGAGCCGGGGTTGGAAGTGTACCGAATGTACCTGCTCGACGTGCTTCGGGGCAAGCCGCACACCCTCTCGCAGCAGGAGGAGAAGATCCTGGCCCGCGCCGGGCAGATCGCCGAAGCTCCCGGCTCGGTCTATACGGTCTTCAGCAACGCCGAGATGCCGTACCCCGAGATCACGCTGAGCGATGGAACGGTTGCCGCGCTGAACAAGTCGGGCTACGCATTGCACCGGGCCTCGGCCAATCGGCAGGATCGGGAGGCGGTGTTTCAGGCGTTCTGGTCTGCAATCAACCAGTTCCGGCAGACCTTTGGCGTCCAGCTTTACTCTCACCTCCAGACGCACATCTTCTACACGCGGTCGAGGAACTACGAGTCGTGTCTGTGCCGTGCCCTGGATCGCAACAACATCCCGATTGAAGTCTATCACAGCCTGATTCGCAACGTCCGCGACAACTTGGACACATTCCATCGGTATCTGCGTCTCAAGCAGCGGATGCTCGGCGTTGAGACGCTGAAGTACTCCGATCTGTATGCTCCCACGGTCAAAGGGATCGATTTGAAGTACACGTTCGACGAGGGCAAGGAACTGTACCTCGATTCGCTCAAACCGCTTGGGGCAGACTACCGCCGGGCCGCGGAGGGAGCCTTCGAACAACGATGGATCGACGTTTGCCCCACGCCCGGCAAACGCTCGGGCGCCTACTCCAACGGCAGCGCTTACGATGTGCATCCGTATATCCTGCTGAATTTCAACGGCCGGTACGACGACGTCAGCACGCTGGCGCACGAGATGGGGCATGCGCTGCACAGCTACTACGCCAACAAGAGTCAGCCGTTCCCGTTGGCTGACTACTCGACGTTTGTGGCCGAGGTGGCCTCGACGTTCAACGAGGCGCTGCTCATGCACAAGATGCTGGCGGAGATCGAGGACAACGACGTGCGATTGTCGCTGCTGATGAGCTACCTCGACGAGATCAAGGGCACCGTTTTCCGGCAGACTCAGTTTGCGGAATTCGAGCTGCGGATGCACGAGATGGCCGAGCGG
>ENA-UPTA01002312-UPTA01002312.1-activated-sludge-metagenome-genome-assembly--contig:-NODE-2312-length-19818-cov-8.284420_pt1 | contig 19818 bp, 11 predicted proteins | sample MGYA00238184_ERZ773361 | MGnify/ENA primary metagenome ERZ773361 (study PRJEB29100, sample SAMN05720205) | activated sludge metagenome | isolation source: anaerobic digester from wastewater...
CGGGCGTCAGCCGCAGCAGGCTCATGCCGAGCGTGGTCTTGCCCGAGCCGGACTCCCCCACGATGCCCACCGTCTCGCCGCGCGCCACGTCCAGGTCGACGTCGACGACGGCATCGAACCCGGCGCGCCGGAACCAGCCGCGGCGCTGCTCGAAGCGGCAGCCGATGCCCCGTCCGGCCAGCAGGCGGGGCGCGGCCGCGTCGACGGGGGTCAGCTGCCGCTTGGGCCGGCTGTCGATCAGACGGCGCGTGTAGTCGTGCTGCGGCGCCTCGAACACCCGGGCGGTGTCACCGATCTCGAGCACGCGGCCGCCCTGCATCACGCCCACGCGGTCGGCGAAGCTGCGCACCAGCGGCAGGTCGTGCGTGATCAGCAGCACCGCCATGCCGAACTCGGCCTGCAGCTCGAGCAGCAGCTCGACGATCTGCCGCTGGATGGTGACGTCGAGCGCCGTGGTCGGCTCGTCGGCGATCAGCAGCTTCGGGCTGCAGGCGAGCGCCATCGCGATCATCGCGCGCTGGCGCTGACCGCCGGACAACTGGTGCGGGAAGCTGCCGAACCGCCGCTCCGGCTCCGGGATGTGCGTATGGGCCAGCAGCTCGATCGCCCGCCGTGTCGCCTGCGCCCGCGTGAGGCCCTCGTGCAGCTCGAGGGTCTCGCAGATCTGGTCGCCGATCGAATAGAGCGGATTGAGCGCGCTCATCGGCTCCTGGAAGATCATCGCGATGTCGCGCCCGCGCAGCGCGCGCAGCGCGCGGTCGGGTGCACCCAGCAGCTCGCGGCCCTCGAAGCGGATGCTGCCCGCATAGCGCGCGTCGGCATTCAGCTGCATGATCGAGAAGGCCGTGACGGTCTTGCCCGACCCCGACTCGCCGACGAGCGCGAACCGCTCGCCCGGCGCGATCGAGAACCCGACGTCCTCGACCACCCGCGTGCGGCCGCTGGCCGTCTCGAAGTCGACCGACAGCGACGTCACCGCCAGCAGCGGTGCGGACGCCTCGCCCCCCGCGCCGTCGGACGGCGGCGGCATGCCCCGTGGCGGGGTGCCGCCGCCCGGCGTAGCGGGTCCGCCGCCGCCGGGAGCGTCGGAGAACAGGGCGTCGGACGGCAGACTCATCCCTTGCGCGTGTCGAGGGCGTCGCGCAGGGCTTCGCCGATGAAGATGAGCAGCAGCAGCGTGCCGACCAGCACGATGAAGGTCGGCAGCGAGATCCACCACGCGTCGAGGTTCGCCTTGCCCTGCGCCAGCAGTTCGCCGAGGCTGGGGGTGGACACCGGCACGCCGAGCCCGAGGAAGTCGAGGCTGGTGAGCGCGACGATCGCCGCGCTCATGCGGAACGGCAGGAACGCGACGACGGGCGTCATCGAGTTGGGCAGCACGTGGCGACGGATGATCTGCCAGTCGGACAGCCCGAGCGCGCGCGCAGCCGTCACGTACTCGAGGCTGCGGTTGCGCAGGAACTCCGCACGCACGTAGTCCGACAGCCCCATCCAGCCGAACGCCGACAGGATGGCCAGCAGGATCCAGACGCTGGGCTCGAAGATCGACGCCAGGATCAGCAGCAGATAGAGCTCGGGCACCGAGCTCCACACCTCGATGAACCGCTGGAACGCCAGGTCGGTGCGCCCGCCGAAGTAGCCCTGCACTGCGCCGGCCAGCACGCCGATCACCACCCCCACCGCGGTCAGCGCCAGTCCGAACAGGACCGAAAGCCGGAACCCGTAGAGCAGCCGGGCGAGCACGTCACGGCCCCGGTCGTCGGTGCCCAGCCAGTTGACCTTGGAGGGCGCGGCCGGATTCGGGCTCGGCGCGAAGTAGTTGATGGTGTCGAACCGGTAGACGTTGGGCGGGTAGAGCGCCCAGTTGCCCGGGCGGTCGAACTGCTCGCGGATGAACGGGTCGAGATAGTCGGTGGCGGTGCGGAAGTCGCCCCCGAACGTGGTCTCGGGGTAGTCGTGGAACAGCGGGGTGTAGGTCGCGCCTTCGTAGCGGGCGACGATCGGCCGGTCGTTCGAGAGCAGCTCGGCGAACAGGCTCACCCCGACCAGCAGTGCGAACACCCACAGGCTGACGTAGCCGCGGCGGTTGGCGCGGAAGCGCCGCCAGGCGCGCTGCCAGGGCGACAGCGACGGCGACGGCGCAGGGGCGGCGGGCGTCGCGGCGGCCGACGCGTCGGGGGCGGAGGACTCGGCGCTCATACGGCGGAGAACTTCACGCGCGGATCGACCCAGGTGTAGCAGAGGTCGGTGACCAGCTTGGTGACCAGTCCGATCAGCGAGAACACGTACAGCGAGCCCAGCACCACCGGATAGTCGCGCTTGATGACGGCCTCGTACGACAGCAGCCCCAGCCCGTCGAGCGAGAACAGCGTCTCGATCAGCAGCGACCCCGTGAAGAAGGCCCCGACGAAGGCCGCCGGGAACGCCGTCACCAGCGGGATCAGCGCGTTGCGGAACACGTGCTTGTAGAACACCGTGCGGTCCGACAGCCCCTTGGCACGCGCCGTCACCACGTACTGGCGGCGGATCTCCTCGAGGAACGTGTTCTTGGTGAGCATGGTCGTGACCGCGAAGCTGCCGACGATCAGACAGGTGAGCGGCATCGCCAGGTGCCAGAAGTAGTCGAGCACCTGTCCGAACAGCGAGAGCTCGTCGAAGTTGTCGGACGTGAGCCCGCGCAGGGGGAACACCTGCATGAACGACCCGCCGCCGAACAGCACCAGCAGCACCACGCCGAGCACGAAGCCGGGGATCGCGTAGCCGACCAGGATGGCCGTGCTGGTCCAGAGGTCGAACGCGCTGCCGTTGCGCACCGCCTTGGCGATGCCCAGGGGGATCGACACCGCATACGTGATGAGGAAGCTCCAGAGGCCCAGGCTCATCGACACCGGGAGCTTCTCGACGATCAGCTGCCACACGCCCTTGTGATGGAAATAGCTCTGACCGAGGTCGAAGCGCGCGTAGCGCACCAGCATCTCGAGGAAGCGTTCGTGCGCGGGCCGGTCGAACCCGTACATCTTGCGGATCTCGGCCAGCTTGTCGGGGTCGACGCCCTGCGCGCCGCGGTACACGCTGCCGCTGGCGACGACCTCGCCGACCTCTCCTCGCCCGCGCAGCTCCTGCACCAGCTGGTCGACCGGACCGCCCGGCACGAACTGGATGATCGCGAAGGACACCAGCAGGATGCCGACGAGCGTGGGCACCATCAGCGCGATGCGCTTGACGACGTAGGTCAGCACGGGCGGGCTCCGCGGCGCGTTCGGTTCATCGTCTGCGCACCCACCAGGTCTTCAGCATCCAGGTGTCCGCCGCGTAGTACAGCGGCAGCATCTCGGGATGGTCGAGCGTGGCGCGGAAAGCCACGCGGTGCGTGGGTGCGTGAAAGTGCGGCACCAGGTACCAGCCGTGGCGCAGCACCCGGTCGAGGGCCCGCGCGGCCGCGACGAGGTCGTCGCGATCACGGCTTTGCAGCAGCCGCGCGACCAGCTTGTCGACGACCGGGTCGCGCACGCCGGCGAGATTGTCGGCGCCCTTGACCGAGGCGGATGCGCTGGTGAACCGCTCGACGAGCTCGTTGCCGGGCGTCTGGCTGGCCGAGTACGAGGTGACCATCACGTCGAAGTCGAACTCGTCCTCGCGCTTGCGGTACAGCGCCGGATCGGTCGTGCGCAGGAACGCGGTGATGCCGAGCTTCTCGAGGTTGCGCACCCACGGCACCGCGACCCGCTCGAGCGACTTGGAGTACGACAGGATCTCGAACTGCAGCAGCATGCCGTTGTCGTTGCGCAGCTTGCCGTCGGAGCCCACCCGCCAGCCGGCTTCGCGCAGCAGCGCGCGCGCGGCACGCAGGTTGGCGCGCAGCGAACCGGGCGGGTCGGTCGACGGCGGCACCGGCGCCTCGCCGAACACCGCCGGCGGCAGCCTGGTCCGGAACGGCTCGAGCAGCGCCAGTTCCTCCTCCGAGGGCAGCCCCTCGGCCTGCATCTCGCTGTTGGTGAAGAAGCTGGGGCTGCGCACGTACTGACCGTAGAAGATCTGACGGTTCATCCACTCGAAATCCATCGCCAGCATCAGCGCCTGCCGCACCCGCGCGTCGGCGAACTGGAAGCGCCGGGTGTTCAGCACGAACCCCTGCATGCCGGCGGCGTTGGAGTGCCGGAACTCGCGCTTGACGATCTCGCCGGAGGTGTACTTCCGGCCGGTGTGACCGCGCGCCCAGTTCTTGGCCGAGTTTTCGGAGATCCAGTCGAACTCGCCGGCCTTGAAGCCTTCGAGCCGCGCGGTCTCGTCCTTGAAGTACTTGTAGGTGACCCGGTCGAAGTTGAACATGCCGCGCCGGGTGGGCAGCGACGCCGCCCACCAGTCGGGGTTGCGCCGGTAGGTGATCGCGCGTCCCCAGTCGGCCTTCTCGATCAGGTAGGGGCCGCTGGCGACCGGCGGGTCCTGCACCACCAGGTCGAACGGACGTCCCTTGCCCCACGCCCGCGAGAACACCGGCAGCTGCATGCCGATGATCATGTGCAGCTCGTGGTTGCGGCGCTTGAACTCGAACCGCACGGTGCGCGCGTCGAGCACGACGACCCGCGCAACGTCGGCGAAGTACTGCCGGAAGCGCGGGTGCGCCTGCCTGCCCATCAGGGTGTCGAACGAATACCGCACGTCCTGCGCGGTGACGCGGTCACCGTTGGAGAAGCGCGCCTGCGGATGCAGGCGGAAGGTGATCGACAGACCGTCGGGCGCGAAGACCATGTCGTCGGCCAGCAGCCCGTACATGGTGAACGGCTCGTCGTCGCTGCCTTCGGCCAGGGTCTCGAACATCAGGGTGTTCAGCCCCGCGGCCGCCAGGCCCTTCAGGGTGAACGGATTGAGCTTGTCGAAGGACCCGAAGGCACTGAGGTTGACGGCGCCGCCCCGGGGCGCGTCGATGTCGACGTAGTCGAAGTGCGGGAAGCTCGCCGGGTACTTGGGTTCGTCGCCCCAGGCGATCGCGTGCGCCGCCCGTGCGGGCGCACCGGAGACCAGGTGCAGCAGCAGCGCCAGGAGGGCGGCCGTCATCATGCCCAGCACCGATCGCCGAGGGCTCGGTGTTCCGAAGGCCGTGACAACCGGGAGGGCCGCGCGCATAGCCGGGCATTCTATCGGAGCGTGCATGCGAGAATACGCGGCGACATGAACCTGAAGGAGAACCCGATGGGCTTTCTCGCCGGCAAGCGAATCCTGGTCACCGGCCTGATCTCTAACCGCTCGATCGCCTATGGCGTCGCCCAGTCCTGTCGTGCGCAGGGGGCGGAACTTGCATTCACCTACCAGAACGAGCGGTTCCAGGAGCGCGTGACCGAGATGGCGGCCGAGTTCGGCTCCTCGCTGGTGTTTCCCTGCGACGTCGCCGAGGACGCGCAGATCGACGCGCTCTTCTCGTCGCTGCGCACCCACTGGGACGGGCTCGACGGACTGGTGCATGCGATCGCCTTCGCGCCGCGCGAGGCGATCTCCGGCAACTTCATGGACGGCCTGAGCCGCGAGGCCTTCCGGACCGCGCACGACGTGTCGGCCTACAGCTTCCCGGCGCTGGCCAAGGCCGCGCTGCCGATGATGGAAGGCCGGCGCGCCGCACTGCTCACGATGACCTATCTGGGTGCGGTCCGCATGGTGCCCAGCTACAACACGATGGGGCTGGCCAAGGCGAGCCTCGAGGCGAGCGTGCGCTACCTGGCCGAGGCCCTGGGCCCGCGCGGCATCCGCGTCAACGGCATCTCGGCCGGGCCGATCCGCACGCTCGCGGCGTCGGGCATCAAGGGGTTCTCGAAGATCCTGAGCATCGTCGAGAACAACGCGCCGCTGCGCCGCAACGTCACGATCGAGGACGTCGGCAACGTCGCGGCGTTCCTGCTGTCGGACCTGGCGGCCGGCGTCACGTCGGAGATCACCTACGTGGACGGCGGCTTCAGCAACGTGATGGGCGGTGCGCCGGGCGGCGTCGACGCGCTCTGAGCGCGGCGCCGGGCGGCGCCGCGACGGTCAGGCCGGAGCGCCCGCCAGCTCGGCCGGCTCGGCCAGCGCGGCGAGGTCGGCCGGCATCCGGCCGCTGAGCAGGTAGTCGATCAGGTCGCGCACCGGGCGGATGGCCGCCCCGAACGGCGTGCTCGACGCACCGCGGAAGAACAGCCCCTTCGAGACCTCGCCCTTGACGGCCGCCGCCAGGTGCGTGTCGATGCAGAACTGGCCGAACTTGCTCAGACCGTCGCGCAGCCCGCACACGGTCAGGCACTGCAGGCCCACCGCACATTTGTTGGGGTGGTTGACGGCCTTCTCGCGCAGCATCGCCTCGCGCTTCAGGTAGCGATCGACCCACGGCGTGCGCACGGCGCGCGACGGCAGGCCCGCCACGCTCACGAACTCGACGATGTCCTCGGGCCGGGCGCCGGCCAGCACCTTCTTGAAGTTGGGGTGCGCATCGCCTTCCTCGGTGACGGCGAACGCCGTGCCCAGCTGGACGCCGGCGTAGCCCATGCCCAGCAGCGCGCGCACCTTCTCGTGCGCGTTCACGCCGCCCGCGGCGATCAGCGGCAGGCGCTCGGACGCGATGCCCAGTTCGCGCAGCAGCGCCGACACCTCCTCCATCACGCGGTCGAACTCGAACCGGGCGTCGCCCAGGTCCTCGATGCGGTTCGCCCCCAGGTGGCCGCCGGCGTACTTCGGATGTTCGATCACGATCGCGTCGGGCAGCCGCTGCTTGCGCAGCCACTTCTTCAGCACCACGCCCACGCCGCGCGCATCCGACAGGATCGGAATCAGCGCCACGTCCGGGAACTCGGCCGTCATTTCAGGCAGATCGAGCGGCAGGCCGGCGCCCATCACGATGGCGTCGGCGCCCGATTCACAGGCCTGGCGCACGAGCGCCGGATGCTGGTCGACGGCCTTCATCACGTTCACCGCGATCGCGCCCGAGCCTTCGGCCTGCTGTTTGGCCATCCGCACCTCGCGATCGAGCGCGATGAGATTGAGGCGGTCGAGGGTCTCGCGATCGCGCACCCGGTGCGACTGCTCCATCAGGTCGGGATGATGATGGCGCAGGTCGACCGACGCGATGGTGCCCAGCCCGCCCGCCCGCGCCACGGCTGACGCGAGACGGTGTGCCGAGACGCCCACCCCCATGCCGCCCTGGACGATGGGGATCAGGCGGTGGTGGCGCAGGTGCATCGGGCGCAGGCCGGATGCGGCGAGGGTGTCGGAGAATGACGTGTTCATGCGGGGTTCCATGCCGGACCGGAGCACCCGGGGGCTTCGCCCGGCATTGTGGGCAGCCGGATCGGGTTCGTCATTGACATAGATCATGCCGCCGCGGGCCGACGGGCGCCTCCAGGGGCCGCGTCCGGACGTCCGCGGCCCGCGTAGACTTCGCGCATTCGAACCGCGCCGCGCGCGACACGCCGGGCCGCGGGCCGCGCTCCCGTCCGCCAGGCAGGACGGGCCGGCCGACGGCACCGGGCCCTCGGAGCCCACGACGATGAACGCCCCCACCTCCCCCCCGCCGATCCGGCTCACCGCGTTCTCGCACGGCGGCGGCTGCGGCTGCAAGATCGCGCCGGGCGTGCTGTCCGAGATCCTGAAGAACAGCAACCGCTTCCCCGTGCCGCCGCAGCTGCTGGTCGGCATCGAGACCGCCGACGACGCGGCCGTCTACCGGCTCAACGACGAGCAGGCGCTGATCGCCACCACCGATTTCTTCATGCCGATCGTCGACGACCCGCACGACTTCGGCCGCATCGCCGCCACCAACGCACTCTCGGACGTGTACGCGATGGGGGGCACGCCGATCATGGCGCTGGCCCTGGTGGCGATGCCGATCGACCGCCTGCCGGTGGAGACCATCCGCGGCATCCTCGAAGGCGGGGAATCGGTGTGCGCGGCCGCCGGCATCCCGATCGCGGGCGGGCACACGATCGATTCGGTCGAGCCCATCTACGGGCTGGTGGTGATGGGCCTCGTGCATCCGTCGCGGCTCAAGACCAACGCCGGCGCGCGCGCCGGCGACCGGCTGGTGCTCGGCAAGCCGCTGGGCGTGGGCGTGCTGTCGGCAGCGCTCAAGAAGGCGCAGCTGTCGTCCGAGGGCTACGCGGCGATGATCGCCAGCACCACCCGGCTGAACACACCGGGCCCGGCGCTGGCCGCGCTCGACGGCGTGCACGCGCTCACGGACGTCACCGGCTTCGGGCTGCTGGGCCACACGCTGGAGCTGTGCCGCGGCGCCCGCCTGGCCGCGCGGATCCGGATGTCCGACGTGCCGCTGCTGCCCGGCGTCACCGCACTGGCCGCTGCCGGCATGGTGACCGGCGCGTCGGCGCGCAACTGGGCGGGCTATGGCGCCGACGTGGTCCTGGCGCCCGACGTCGGCGAGGTCGAGCGCGCGCTGCTCACCGATCCGCAGACCAGCGGCGGCCTGCTGGTGGCCTGCGCACCCGACTGCGTGCCCGCCGTGCTCGAGGCCTTCCGCCGCGACGGGTTCGATGCCGCCTGCGAGATCGGCGCGCTCGCGCTGGGCGAGCCCCGCGTCGAGGTGGTGTAGCCGCCCGCATCGGCGGCAAGGCGCGTCGGCGGGCCGGGCGCGACGGCGGGCGGGCGCGCGGGCGGGCGCGTGGACACGCCGCGCGCTGAGGCGGGCGCCCGCCTCAGCGCGGCGACGGTTCGATGCGCAGGGTCGCGTACGCGGCGCGTTCGATCGCCTTCGGGTCGGTGATCATCGGCACGTACTCGACCCGCGCCCAGCCCTGCGCCATGTCCCGGTAGTGCGGCGACAGCACGTGACCGCTCTGCCCGGTGGAATGCATGAACCGCGACGCATCCGGGTCGGACAGGTCGTAGATCGCGCGCAGGCTGGCCGCCCAGCGGTTCGTGTAGGGGTCGGCGGCGTTCCACGGATTGTTGCGCCCGACGTTCACCGTCTGCGTGTCGCCGGCGCTCGGCACGCGGATCTCGAAGAACCGGGCCAGGGGCGCGACCTTGCTGAACGGACGGTGCTCGGACACGGCCTGATGCGCGTCGCCCCAGCGCCAGGCCGACGGGTCGGCGCCGAACCGCCCGGCGAGATCCTGCACCGACGCCTCCAGCGCACGGTCGACGAGTTCCGCGCAGGTCTCGACGGCCGGCGTGCCGACCACGTCGCACCAGGACGCATGCTCGGGACGGGTCAGCGCGTGGGCCAGTGCGCGCAGGCGCACGCGCTGGCGATCGAACTGCGGGAACAGTGCCGCACCGACCTCGTCCTCGAAGACCAGGCGACGCAGCCGGTCGATCCACGCCGTGGCGATCAGCGGCTCGGGGGCGTCGGCCCGCATGTCGCCCCCCCACTGCGCGAGCAGCGCATGCGCCGCGCGCGCGAGATCGGAGCCCGGCTTCGCCGCGCGCAGCACCGGGAGCAGTTCCTCCACCGCGGCCGAATGGGTGTCGGCCTGCACCGCTGCGAACGACGCCGCATCGTGACGGTCCTTGCGCGTGAGCAGGAACCGGATGCGGTCGTGCCGCAGCGGCAGCGTCCACTCGGCGCTGATGAAGTGCGGATAGTCGTCCGCCACGATCCGCTGGTTGGCGGTGACGATCATGCCGTCGGCCGGCCGGTAGCTGCGCGGCAGTGCGTCGAACGGGATGAATCCGGTCCAGTCGTAGCGCGCGTCCCAGCCCGGGGCCGGCGCCAGCCCGCGCAGGTCGTTGGCCGCGCTGCGCACCGGCACCCGGCCGGGCGCGATGAAGCCGATGTTGCCGTCGACGTCGGCGTACACCATGTTCTGCTGCGGGGCCTGGAAGTCGCGCAGCGCCTCGAGGAACTCCGTCCAGTTGCCCGCGCGGTTCAGCGCCAGCCCCGCGCGCACCGTGGCATCGTCCTCGGCCAGCGCCGTCCACCGGAACGCCAGCACGTATCCGTCGCCGAGGCGGCGGGCGCGCAGCGCGTCGGCGGCCGGCACCAGCACGTCGGAGATCACCGGGCCGTGCCGCGTCTCGCGCACCGTGAGCGACACGTCGGGCGCGCCCTTGACGCGGATGACCTCCTCCCGCGTGACGAAGTCGGCCGCGCCGTCCGGCGTCCGGTAGCGGCCGGGTTCGCCCGGCACGAGCCGTTCGAGGTAGAGATCCTGGGAATCGGGGGCGGTGTTGGTGAAGCCCCACGCGATGCGCTGGTTGCGCCCCAGCACGACCGCCGGCAGGCCCGGCAGGGTGGCGCCGATCACGTCCAGGCCGGGGGCCGACAGATGGGCGAAGTACCACAGGGCGGGCGCCGACAGACCGAGGTGGGGGTCGTTGGCCAGCAGCGGCTTGCCCGACACCGTGCGCCGGCCGTCGAGCACCCAGTTGTTCGATCCGACGCCGTCGATGTTGCCGGGGGGCAGACGCTCCAGCAGGGCCAGCGCCGGCGCCGTGTCGAGACCGGCGTACAGCGCCCCGAGATCGGGCAGCGCCAGCGGCGGGTCGGTCTCCATCAGCTGGGCCATCTGCTGCGCGGACAGGCGCTGCGACAGCGCGAAGCGCAGCAGCTCGGTGGCGTGATTGCCCGACAGATCCCAGGCCATCATCGTCGACCAGCCGATCGAGTCGACCGGGGTCCACGGCTCGGGGCGCACACCCAGGATCAGGAACTCGGGCGACAGCTTCCAGGGCTGGGCACGGGTCAGCGCGATGCCGGCATTCACGCCGTCCGCATACGCCTGCAGCGACGCACGCGTTCGCACATCGAGCCCGGCCAGCACGCGTTCGGCATTGCGGCGCACGCCCAGCACGCGCAGGAAGCGGTCGGTGTCGAGCGCCGCCGGCCCCAGCACCTCGGCCAGCCGGCCCGCGACGATGCGGCGGTTCATCTCGAGCTGCCAGAGCCGGTCCTGCGCATGCAGCAGCCCGATCGCGAAGTGGGCGTCGCGCTCGCTCGCGGCGAACACGTGGGGGATGCCGTTGGCTTCGCGCACGACCCGGATCGCGGCGGCGGGCCCGGCCACGGCCAGCGTGCCCGTGCTCTGCGGCATGCCCGCGAAGCGCCAGGCGACGAGACCGCCGAGCAGCAGCACGGCAAGGAGAACGACCGCCCACCCGAGGCGACGCAGCACGCGCATGGTCAGACTCCCGCCAGGTGCCGCGGCGCGGCGCGGTCACGGCCGCCCGTATCATTCGCACGCATTCGAACAGACTCCCCTGGGCGATCCCGCGGTCCGCGCGCGGGGCCCGGATCGCCAAAAGCGGGAACCTAGCATGAATCGATCCGACCTCCAGCCGCACACCCCGCCAGGCCCGGTGCCCGGGCACGCAGCGGTGCCCGCCCCTGCGCGCGGCGACACCGGGGCCGCCCCGCCGGCCCTCGCGCTGGACGGCGTCGGCCGCCGCTTCGGCGAACGCTGGGTGCTGCGCGACGTGTCCCTGCGCATCGCGCCGGGCGAGCGCGTGGCCCTGCTGGGCGAATCCGGGTCGGGCAAGTCGACGCTGCTGAACCTGATCGCCGGCCTGGAGCGGCCGGACGCCGGACGGATCCTGGTCGCCGGCACCGCGATGCACGCGCTCGACGACGACCAGGCGGCACGCTTCCGACGGCACGCGCTGGGCTTCGTGTTCCAGGCGTTCCACCTGATCCCGCACCTGGACGCCGTGCGCAACGTCGCGGTGGCCCTGCTGCTGGCCGGGGTCGGCGAAGCCGAGGCGATGCGTCGCGCCCGCGACATGCTCGAACGCGTGGGCCTCGCCGCACGCGCACACGCGCCGCCGCGTCAGCTGTCGGGCGGCGAGCAGCAGCGGGTCGCGCTGGCCCGCGCCCTGGTGCACCGCCCGACACTGCTGCTGGCCGACGAGCCGACCGGCAACCTCGATCCGGCCAATGCCGCCCGGGCGCTGGCCCTGATCGCCGGACAGGTCGCCGACAGCGGAGCGGCCCTGCTGATGGTCACCCATTCCGAGCAGGCGGCCGCGCATGCCGACCGTCGCTACCGCCTGGGCCCGGACGGGCTGGAGCCGGCCTGAGCATGACGCATCCGTCGGCGACGCTGCTGTGGTGGATCTGGACGGGCCACTGGCGCGACCAGCCGGGCCGTGCGGTCGTCGCGGTGCTGGCGATCGCCGTCGGCGTGGCGCTCGGACTGGCCGTCGACCTGGTGAACCGCTCCGCGCTCGGCGAGTTCGACGCGGCGCTGGCGGTGGTCAACGGCGAGGCGCACGCACAGGTGCGCGGCGTGTCCGCCGGCTTCGACGAGGTCGTGTTTCCGGAGCTCGCCGGACACCCGCGCATCGCGGCGGCGAGCCCGGTCATCGAGACGCGCGTGCAGGTGGAGCCCTCGATGATGCCGCTGCAGCTGGTGGCGATCGACCCGATGCGCGCGGCGGCCGTCACGCCCGACCTGATGCCGCGTGCCGAAGCGCCGGCCAGCAGCACGCAGGCTGTCGAGCAGACGGCGCTCTTCGAGGCCGATGCGGTGTTCCTGTCGCAGGCGGCGATGGGTGCGCTGGGCGTGCGTCCCGGTGACGCGCTGACGGTGCGCGTCGGCCTGGAACGCGTGCGCCTGCGGGTCGCGGGCAGCGTGCCGGGCGCCGACGCAGGCCAGCGCCTCGCGGTGATGGACCTGGGCACGGCCCAGTGGCGGCTCGGATGGCTGGGCCGGCTGTCGCGCATCGACGTGCGCGTCGCGGCAGGCACGGATCCGGGCGCGCTGGCGCAATTGGTCCCGCTGCCGCCGGATCTGCGCTGGACGTCGGCACGCGACGGCCGCCAGCGGATGTCGAACCTGTCGCGCGCCTACCGGGTCAACCTCAACGTGCTGGCACTGGTGGCGCTGTTCACCGGCGGGTTCATCGTGCACGCGTCGATCGCGCTGTCGGTGCTGCGGCAGCAGCCGGTGCTGGCGCTGCTCGGCGTGCTGGGCGGGTCGCACCGCATGCGGGTCGCCCTGATCCTCGGCCAGGGCGCCGTGCTCGGCACGATCGGCGCGGCGCTGGGCGTGGCCGCGGGGATCGCACTGGCCCACGCGATGCTCGTGCTCGTGGGCGGCGATCTCGGCGGCGGCTATTTCGACGGCACCCGCCCGACGCTCGACGTCGACCCCGGCGCGGTCGCCACCTTCGCGGCGCTCGGTGCGCTCGTCGGCCTGGCCGGCAGCCTGGCCCCCGCGCGCACGCTGCGGCGCCTGGCGCCCGCCCAGGCCCTGAAGGCCGGCAGCACCGAGACCGCGCTCGCGCCGCGCGGGCGCACCGCGGTCGGCGCCGGGCTGGCCGTGCTGGGGGCGCTGCTGCTGCTTGCCCCCCCGGTGGGGGGGCTGCCGCTGGCCGGGTATGCGGCGATCGCCTGCTGGCTGTTCGCGGGCATCGCGATGGTGCCGACCATCACGCGACGGGTCACCGGCGTGCTGCTGCGCTTCGGCCCCTCTGCGTGGCCGCACCCGGTCGCGTGGCTTGCGCTGCAACGGCTGCTCGGCGCGCCGCGCTCGGCCGCGGCCCCGCTGGCCGGCGTGGTCGCGGCGTTTGCGCTCGCCAGTGCGATGGCGATCATGGTGCACAGCTTCCGCACGTCGGTGGACGACTGGCTCGGCACCGTGCTGCCGGCCGACCTGTACGGCCGCGTGCCGACCGCCGGCGCGACGGCCGCGCTGACCCTCGAACGCCAGGATCAGCTGCGCGCGCTTCCGGGCGTGACCCGCGCGGAGTTCCTGCGCACCGTCGAGCTGTCGCTCGACCCGGCCCGGCCGCCGGTCGTGCTGCTGGCGCGCCCGCTCGACCCCGCGCAGGCTCAGCGGCGCCTGCCGATCACCGGACGCATCGCCGACACGGCGCCCGACGCGATCCCGGTCTTCGTCAGCGAGGCGATGGTGGATCTCTACGGCCTGGCCGTCGGACGGCGTTTCGAACTGCCGATCGGACGGGTGCCGGAGGGCGGCGCGGGCCGGTTCCAGGTCGCCGGCCTGTGGCGCGACTACGCCCGCCAGCACGGCACGGTGGTGATCGCCGAGCACGACTATCGCCGCCTGAGCGGCGACGACAGCGTCAGCGACGTGGCGCTGTGGCTCGACGACGCCCGCCGGGAAGCGGAGGTGATCGCGGCGCTGCGCGCGCGCCTGCCGGCGTTCGACGCCATGGAGTTCCGCAGCGCCACCGAGCTGCGGGCGCTGTCGCTGCACATCTTCGACCGCAGCTTCGCCCTCACCTACGTGCTGGAGGCGATCGCGATCGTCGTCGGTCTGTTCGGTGTCGCGACCACCTACTCCGGCGAGGCGCTGGCGCGCATCCGGGAGTTCGGCATGCTGCGGCACCTCGGCCTCACGCGCGGGCAGGTCGGTCGGCTGTTCGCCCTCGAAGCCGGCGTGCTGATCACCATCGGCTGCGCCTGGGGCCTGGCGATCGGTGCGGCGATCGCACTGGTGCTGGTGCACCGGATCAATCCGCAATCGTTCCACTGGACGATGGACGTGGCCTGGCCCTGGCCGCTGCTCGGCGCCAGTGCGCTGCTGCTCGTTGCGCTGGGCACGCTGGCCGCCGTGCTCGCTACGCGCTCGGCGACAGGCGGATCGCCGGTGCTGGCCGTGCGGGAGGACTGGTGAAGCGGCGCCGTGTGCTGACCCGGGGACTGCAGGCCGCCGCGCTGGCCGCAGTTGCCGGTCGGACGCCCGCCGCCGGCCCCTCCGCCGGCCCCTCCGCCGACGCAGCCCCCGCCGCCGACGCCCATGCCTGGCCGCCGGTCACGCCCGGCCGCGCGCTCGTGTTCCCGCGCGACTTCGGTGCGCACCCCGAATGGCGGACCGAGTGGTGGTACGTGACCGGCTGGATGCGCGCCGGGTCGCGCACCCTGGGCGTGCAGGTGACGTTCTTCCGCGCGCGCACCCGCCATCCCGACGCCAACCCCAGCCGCTTCGCCCCCCGCCAGCTGCTGTTCGCGCACGCCGCCGTCGCCGATCCGGCCGACGCCCGCCTCGTCCACGAGCAGATCGCGCTCCGGGAAGGCTTCGGGCTCGCGGACGCCCGCACGACCGACACGGACGTGCGACTTCCGGGCTGGCGCATGTGGCGCGACGCCGACGACACGTACCGCGTGCGGATCGCCGCCGCGCGCATCGCACTGGACCTGCACCTGGTCCCCGACGGCCCGCCGGTGCTGCAGGGCGACCGGGGATTCTCGCGCAAGGGGCCGAAGCCGCTGCAGGCGAGCTACTACTACAGCCGGCCGCAGCTGCGCGCCGAGGGCAGCGTCCTGGCGCGCGACGAGCGGCACGACGCCGCGCGCGGCACATGCTGGCTGGACCACGAGTGGTCCAGCGAGATCCTCGATCCGCAGGCCGCCGGCTGGGACTGGGTGGGCCTGAACCTCGACGACGGCAGCGCACTGATGGCCTTCCGCATCCGCACGCGCGACGACGGCGTGCTGTGGTCGAGCGCGCGCTGGGTGCGCACGCCCGGGCCACGGCCCCCGGCCGCACCGGACCCGGCGCCCGATCCGGCCGTGCGGTTCGAACCCCTCCGCATCTGGCGCTCGCCGCGCTCCGGCGCGCGCTACCCGACGGCGATGCGACTGCACGTGGGCGCGCGGATCCTGGATCTGCAGCCGCTGTTCGACGACCAGGAACTCGACGCGCGCGCCAGCACCGGCACCATCTATTGGGAGGGCGCGGTCCGGGTGTTCGAGCATTCCCGCACGATCGGGATGGGGTATCTTGAACTCACCGGTTACGCCGCTCCCCTGAACCTCTGAGGCCCGTGCAAACTCCGCCCTCCCTCCGGTCGATGAAGCCGACGGCGGTCATCCTCGTCGCGGTGTCGTACGCGCTCCTCGGGCTGCTGTCCCTGCGCCTGGCCATCCCGCCGGGCTATGCCACCCCGGTGTTCCCGTCCGCGGGCATCGGGCTGGCGGCGGCGCTGCTGTGCGGTCGCTGCGGTCTGGTGGCCGTGTTCCTCGGCACGCTGCTGCTGCAGATCCTCAAGACCACGCTCGCCGGCGCGCCCTTGCCACCGATGCAGCTGCTGGTGCTGCTGCCGGCCGGGGCGATGCTGCAGGCCTGGCTGTCGGCCCGGCTCGTGCACCGGACGCCGGGTTTCCCAAACCGGCTCGACACCGTCCGCACGATCGTGCCGTTCCTGCTGCTCGCGGGCCCGGTCGGCTGTCTGGTGAACGCCAGCCTCAGCGTGCCCGTGCTGGTCGTCTCCGGCACCCTGCCCGCGAGCACCGCGCTCGACACCTGGTGGACCTGGTGGCTGGGCGACGCCGTCGGGGTGATGGTCGCCACGCCGATCCTGCTCGCGCTGTTCGCGCGGCCCCGGACCGACTGGCATGGCCGACGCGCAGCGATCGTCGTGCCGATGCTGATCGCCAACGGACTGGTGACGCTGGCCATCGTCCAGATCGGGAAGTTCGAGCGCGAGCGCATCACCGCCGCCTTCGAGCGCGAGGCGATCTTCACGCGCAACGCGCTCACCGAGCGGTTCTCGAGCCAGCTGCTGGCACTGGAAGCCGCGCACGCCCTGATGGAGACGGGCCTGGGCGTGGACGCCCGGCACTTCGAGCGCTTCGCCGCCGGCTGGCTCGGCCAGCTCTCGGGCCTGCGCGCGATCGGCTGGTCGACCCGAGTCCCCGCGGCCGAGCGCGCCGCGTTCGAGGCACGCAGTGTCGAGCGCGGAAACGCACCCGGGTTCCGCATCGTCGACCGGGATGTGCACGACCGGCTGTCGCCCGCCGCGCCCGCCGACGCGTACTTCGCGATCACCTACATCGAGCCCATGGCGAACAACCGCCGCGCATTGGGGCTCAACCAGTTGTCGGTGCCGGCGGCGCGCACGGCGATCACCCGCGCGATCGACAGCGGCCGACCCGCGGCCAGCGCCGGGTTCGCGCTCACGCAGTCACCCGACCAGGGGCTCGGGGTGGTGGTCTACCGCCGGGTGGATGCGCCGGAGCGCACGCCCGGCGATCCGCCACTGGGGGTCGTCTTCGCCACGCTGCAGCTCGACGAGGTGATCGGCGGCATCGCGGCCGTGACCGGCGACCGGCTCGAGTTCTGCCTGCACGACGCCACCGAGGCCGCCGAGGCCGCCCCGCGCTGGCTGGCGGGCGCCGCCGACTGCGAAGCCCGCTTCGCCTCCGCCGTACACCGCATGCAGGTCGACATCCCGTTCGCCGACCGCTCCTGGCGCTTGTCTCTGGCTGCCAAGCCACGCTTTGCCGCGATCCACGGCAGCTGGGCACCGATGTGGATCTCGATCGGCGCACTCGTCTCGGTCGGCCTGCTCGGCGCCTTCCTGCTGATCACGAGCGGCCGCGCGCGGCGCGTGGAGGAGCTCGTCGCGAGCCGTACGGCCGCCCTGAGGCACGAGGTGGCGGAGCGCCGCACGGCCAATGCGGCGCTGCGCGAGAGCGAGCAGCTGTTGCGCACGATGTTCGAGACCTCGTCGGTGGGCATGATCTACTGCGGTCTCGACGGCCGCTACCTGAAGGTCAACCGGCGCTTCCTCGAGATCACGCGGCGCACGGAAGCCGAAGTTCTGTCGATGACGATTCCCGAGATGACCTGGCCCGAGGATCGCGTACGCGATGCGCCCGCAGTGGAGCGCCTGATGAGCGGCCGGTCCGACACCTACCACACGCAGAAGCGCTACCAGCGCGGCGACGGCACACCGGTCGACGTCGAGATCTTCTCGGCGCTGCACCGCGACGCGTCCGGGCGGCCGCAGCACACGGTCGGCATCGTGCTGGACAACACCGCTGCACGGCAGCTGCTGGCGGCGCAGCGCGCCCGCGCGATCGCCGAGGCGGCCAACCGTGCGAAGACCGACTTCCTGTCGCGCATGAGCCATGAGCTGCGCACGCCGCTGAACGCCCTGCTCGGGTTCGCGCAACTGCTGCGCTCCGGCGACGGCGGCACGCTGAGCGAACGCCAGCAGCAGCGCGTGGCGGGCATCGAGCGCGCCGGCTGGCACCTGCTGGACATGATCGACGACGTGCTCGACCTGTCACGCATCGAGAACGGCTCGCTGAAGGTGCGCCTGCAGCCGCTGCGGCTGCGCCCCCTGGTCGACGAGTGCGCGCACATGCTGCGCCAGCGCCTCGTCGAGGCAGGCCTCGACTTCGACACGCGCTTCGACACGCAGGGACTCGAGCCGCTCGGCGACGCGACACGCGTGCGTCAGGTGCTCACGAACCTGCTCGACAACGCGATCAAGTACAGCCGCCGCGGCGGACGCATCGAGCTGGTCGTGACGAAGTCCGGCGCGCGGCGCCTGGACCTCACGGTGCGCGACGACGGCATCGGCATGAGCGACGAACAGATGGCGCGACTGTTCGAGCCCTTCGACCGTCTCGGCCGGGAGGACGTCGCCCCCGGCACCGGCATCGGACTGGTGATCACCCGTCGGCTGGTCACGCTGATGGGCGGCTCGATGACCGTCACGAGCCGTGCGGGCGAAGGCAGCGCGTTCACCGTGCACATGCCGGCCGTCGCCCGGCCGGAGCACGCGGCGGAGATGGCCTCCGCAGACGGCGCAGCGGCGGATGCCGCACGCGGGCTGCGGGCTGCCGCGGCTGCGGGATCGACGGCTGCGGGATCGACGGCTGCGGGATCGACCGCTGTGCCCGATGCAAAGCACGTGCCCGTCGACGGGCACGACGCGTCCGACTCCTCCGATGCTTCCGGCCCATCGGGCACGACGGGCACGACGGGCACGACGGGCACGTCGCGCATGTCGGGCGCGTCGCGATCGGACCGAACGCCGGTGCGCGTCGTCTACGTCGAGGACAACCGGCTGAACGCGGCCGTCGTGCGCGACATGCTGATGCAGCACGGTCATGCCGACGTGCAGGTCTTCGAGGAACCGGCCGAAGCCCTGGCCGCCGTGCCGTCCCTGATGCCCGACCTCGTGCTGCTCGACCTGAACCTGCCGGGCATGGACGGGCTCGAACTGCTGCGCCGGCTGAAGGACGACCCGCGCACCTGCGACATCCCGGTGGCGATCGTATCCGCCGACGCCCTGCCCGACCGGATCGACGCGGCGTTCTCGGCGGGCGCTGCCGACTACCTCACCAAGCCCCTGAACATGGACACCCTGCTGGTGCTGGTCGAGCAGTGCGCCGATCGCACCGACGTTCAACCGGCCGAGCCGTCGTCACGCGCTCGCCCCGTTCCGGAGTCCGACGATGCGCCCGGCGTATCCAGCCCCCAGAGCAGGCCCGCCGCGAGCAGACACGACGCGGCACTGAGCACGCCGACGGCACCGTAGCCGAACCGTTCGAACACTCCGGTCCCCACCGGGGTGAGCAGGGACACGCCCACGTAGGTGGAACTGCCCAGCAGCGCGGTGGCCACGCCGCGCAGCGCCGGGATGCGGTCGGCGGCCAGCGCGGTGGCCGACACGAAGAAGGCACCCTGCACGCACCCCCACGTGAACATGCCGACGGCCATCGCCGCCGGGACCGATGCGAGCCAGGGCAGGATCGCGAGCACCACCACGAGCAGCAGCAGCGCCCCGATGGCCGTGCGGCGCATGCCCAGCCGATCGATCAGACGGGCATTGAAGGTGACGACGGCCAGCCCCGCGCCATAGACGGCGATCGTGAGCCCCGCCGGCGTCGGGCCCCAATCGTTCAGGCGGCGCAGTTCCGACCCGAGATAGGCGTACACAGCGTAGAAGGCGCCCATGTCGAGCAGGTTCGCCGCGAGGATGCGGCGCATGCCCCCGTCGCCCAGCACGCGCACGAGGCTGTACAGGACGCCGCCAGCGGGTGCGGGTGCGCCCGGTCCGGTCGGCACCGGCGCCTGCCCCGGGGCCTGCGACTGCGACTGCGACTGCGACTGCGACTGCGACTGCGACTGCGACTGCGAC
>ENA-UPTA01002329-UPTA01002329.1-activated-sludge-metagenome-genome-assembly--contig:-NODE-2329-length-19713-cov-8.594872_pt1 | contig 19713 bp, 20 predicted proteins | sample MGYA00238184_ERZ773361 | MGnify/ENA primary metagenome ERZ773361 (study PRJEB29100, sample SAMN05720205) | activated sludge metagenome | isolation source: anaerobic digester from wastewater...
TAATATCAAACCCTCAAAAATACGGATTTGCCGCATCTCTGCCCAAACCCTATCTTCGTGAAACATTTTCTGAAGTGATAAGAAAAGTTATGTCAGGGAATAAACCATAAAGGTGAAGCGACAAGGAACTGTCCGTCACTCTGAACCGCTTTTGCGACAATGTGTGTCGCCATTGATATTTCAAGATCAAATTCAAGTTTGCATGCCGGCTGGGTGCCGCAGTTCTTTGAATTGACAATGTTTTTAAACGGATCAAATATCTCAATCTTTTCAAACCCTTCCCCATCAGGGTCACTTACTTCAACAGATATTTTTATTTTATTTACACCCTGAATCTGTGAACCCATCCAGCAGATGTCGCCTGCCATCATTCTGATCGTTGCATTCTTATCGCTGGTTGCAAATGTTCTTCTTTTTAAAAAAGCATCTTTCAGTGCTTCCTGGCTTAGTTCTGTGAGGTGAAGCCCGGTTCTGTTGTCATTTGCCGTGCCCCAGTTTGCACTGTGGTTGTCCTGATTGTAAGTAGGTGAAAGATACCAGCCGTTTGAAAGAGCCGGGAAAAACAGGTTCCAGACATCTCCGGCACCGTTAAATTCATAAAGAGCGATTTTGCTGAAAACTTCAGGGTGAGTTTCCCATTCGTTAAAAGTCTGGGTTTCTTCATCTCCCGGATGGTTGAACTGTGCTACACATTCAATGCAGTTTTGCAGTGTTGTGTAGTAATCTCTGAAATCGAGCTGTACCATAGGGAAAAGTTTTTCGGTAAAAAATACATTGCTGTGTCCGGTGCTGATATTGAGACCTGTTTCAACGCTGACTTTAAATCCGCTTCCGTATTCAAACCCGCATATTGCAAGAAAGTTTTCATCACTAATTGTTTCAGCAGTATCTATACAATCCGGAAAGTCATCATCCGCCATTCCGTAAAGAGTGTATAACTGTTCAAGATGGTCTGTCACCGCAAGCGAATCAAGGCCAGCTTCATCTCTAGCCATTATGAAGGCCTGTTCAGGGTTGCCCTCTCCGTCAGAGTTGCCGGTATGGCTGTGAAAGTTGCCGAAAAAAACTTTATATTCGCCCTGAAGACATCCGACAGGAGGCCACACAACATTATCTTCATCAGGAATCTCTTCAAAATCTGTCATCTCTTCATCGTCTTCGTTTTCTTCAGTCATGATATCCGCTGTTTCATCGGATGTTTCATCAACCTCCGTTAAAACTTCCGACTCCGTTAAAACTTCGTCGGATAAATCGTCGGACAAGTCGTCGGATAGATCATAGTCAACCTGTACATTTTCATCAGCTGTTTTTTTTGATCCGCTTTCGCAACTAAACAGAAAACTAACTGAAACCAAAGCAGAAATTAACACAATTTTCATGATAGCCCTCGGACGAAATTACAACACACGGCAATATTGTATAAAATCATTGATGAAAGTCAAAAAGGGATCGGGTTTCAGAACGAACCTAGATCTATCAATATGAATCAGTGCCGACAACAGTAGTCGCATTGGTTGAATAAAATAAAATTAGACCTGAAAAAAAAGAGGGTGTTTCTTTTATTCCCCGAATCTTTTCACAGTTTCTTTCATTCTTTCAAGCCACTGATTTCTGAAATCATCAGGGCTTACTGCTTCGGCGTGCGGTGAAAATCCAAGGATGTGATAGGTTATTTCTGTATAATCGCTGACGGGTATTGTGAGCTCAACGCACTGTTTTCCCTGATGTTTCTTTTCAACTATCTTCTGTTTTATGTGCCATTTCCTGTTTTTCACAAGGTTGATGACAGGTTCATAGAATCTGACGACTGTGTTCACTATTTCCCCTGTATGCTTGAATATGCCGTATCCATCATTGAGACATTTCTGAAGCAGATTTTCATCAATTTCCTTTTCAAACGGTTCCGGTTGAGAAAATTCTCCGATTATTTTTGAAATTCGTGAAACATAAAATGTTCTAAGCTCTTTTGATTCTCTGCACCATGCAAGAACATACCATTTTCCGCCATAATTCAGCAAATGCCACGGCTCCACTGTCCTTTTTGAATCAACGCCGTAAGCATTGGAATAATCAATATCAAGTGCTGTTTTTGTCTGCATTGACTCAATTATCCGGGTTATGATTCCGGCATTGAACGGCTCCGTGTCACTCATTTCATAACTTATCCTTTTCATCACTTCTGAATAATCCTTGAGATATATGTTTTCGATCTCACTTAGCAGTTTTTTGGAAACAACCGGCAGAAGATCAAGATTTTCAGCGATCTTTGAAGCAAAAAGATAGAAAAGAAGCGTTTTTTTATCCGCATAATCAAAAATATTCCACGGTTTTTTATAAATGTATCCTGCCGCTTCAGCAGAATATTCAACAGGAGCTCCCATCATTTTCATTTCACGGATATCACGCTGTACCTGTCTGTTTGTGATCTCAAATTTTTCAACTATTTTGTCAGTTGAAACCTTCCCGAAACGGTTGATCTCATCGTGAATGAAAAATATCCTGTAAATGCTTGACATGCGAACCTCCTTAAAAAAGTTAAGGCATCATATCACATTTCTTTTAATACGACAACCAGTGTCGCACTGGTTGAATTATAATGGTGATAGAAAGAGTCGAATACTTAAAAAATATGAGGTGAAATATGAATTTTCTGGATAAAGTAAGGTTGGGTCTGGAGAATAAGTTTAAGACAGGAGAATTGGATCCGGATAGAGAGGACTTTTACATTACAAGAGCTCAGAAAGAGATGGAAATAATAATAAAAATAGACTTAATTAAAAAGTTTCTCTTAGCTTATGAAGTATCCGAAATTATTGCAAAAACAGGAGTTAAGGTAAAATGGGAAGCATGCTTTATTCCTGCTTCTCTGATCGCGTACAGTCTGGGAATTGTAAAGGAAGATCCAGTTAAAAAAGGAAGGTTATTTGAATTGTATGTTAATCTTGAAAGAGTGTGTGTCCCTGAGCTGGTTTTAAAAATTGGTGACAAGGGAAGATTAAAATTGATATCAGAGCTTTATAATGGATTTTCACTGTCGAAAATACCTAAGAAAATCAAATGTGATTTCAGCATAGGAAAACCATCTGACTTTATTATCAGCAGAAACATTCTGACGGAAAAATACAAAACAGGTGAAAATGACGAAGATTCGGAATATATTATTCTTGCACTGTTCCACTCGGAACTGTTTTCATTTATTGAAAAAAATATGGACAAAACTTTGAGGATGCCGGACCTTTATCATGAAATTCTTTCCGGAACTAATGGTGAGCTGCTTTATCATGATCAACTTGTGAGATTTCTTTCTGAATATTTCAGGGTGTCTTTGCCAAAAGCTGATCTTGTAAGAAGGGCTTTAATGAGATTAGCGAATAACTCTATCAACATTAACTACATCTTTAAGAATTTCAGTTTTCTAAACGATGTTAAAGACAAAAATAAAACGAAGTATGTTCTTCTGAGATTATCTGAGGAAGTACATCATTTAAAATACTTGTAGTTGATATAAAATGGTATAATAATTTCCGAGTGATATTATGAAAGCAGTTTGGCAATAATTGCTGGAGAAGAGTAATGAAAAGATCCGAAATTTCAGAGATATTATTTAACAAAATCCCTGAATTTATTAAAAGTGCTCCTGAAAATGTAAAACAAGTTGAAAAAATGGTCGAGACTACAGCTTTTTTTCCCGGGGGAAAAGGTCTGTGGTTGGAAAATGGAGAACCCGAACTCTTCCCTGACATTCTTGTTTTGGGTCAGGATTTTTCACATGTTGAATATTATAACGAAGTTGCAAGAGGAGAAAAGAAAGATTTTAAAGAGGCCACATTTAGAAACATGATAAAACTTTTTAAAGATGACACAGGAATAAACCTCAACAGATGCTTTTTCTCAAATGTTTTTATGGGATTAAGAGTTTCTGATTCAATGACTGGCAATTTCCCCGGGAAAAAATCTAAAACTTATGTTGAGGAAAGCATTAAATTTCTTCTTTTTCAGATTGAAACAATAAAGCCGAAGGTGATCATTACTCTTGGAAAAAATCCAGCCGATATTCTGAGCAAATTAGATTCAAAAGAGCTTGAAATTTTTAAAAAGGGAGAAGTATTAAAAACAAAAGACGAAGGATTGAAATTAAATGTGAATATCAATGGTCATAAATGCAATGTCGTTTCTCTTGAACATCCTTCAATGAGACATCTGAACATAAAAAGAAGGAAATATAAGAATCTTGAAGGCAATGATGCCGAAGTCGCAATGCTTATGGATGCAATATAATTTATGGAGGGAAGGATGGAGCAAGATTCCAATCTTAATTTTATGTGGCTTGCTGAGTTAGTAAGTTCTTTCCCGGAACTGACTGAAAAAAGGAAAAACTTTTTTGAAATATCAGGATTTCCGAGGTGGGAAAATGTAAACAGCAACCTGTTGGCGTTTTATTTCGACAAAAAAGAAGAACATGGCTTTAAAACACTTTTCCTTGAAAGTATTCTGGAGTTGTTAAAAGATAAAAACCTCAATTTTACATATACTACAGAAACAGATTATGTAGTCGAAAGAGAGGTTTACACCGATAAAGGCAAAAGGATCGACATTTTAATAAAAGCGTGTGATGAAACCTGGGCAATAATTATTGAAAACAAAGTTGATGCAATCCTTTATAATGATCTCTCTGACTATTGGAGCAGTACAAAAGCCGACAATAAATGCGGAATTATTTTGAGTGTTGAACCTATGTGTAACAATAAGGGGTTTGTAAACATTACGCACAAAGAACTTATGAAAAAAGTAATTGCCAATCTTGGCAATTTTTATACAGAATCAAACGACAGACATCTTCTTTTCCTGAAAGAATATATTTCCTGCGTTAATAACTTTTATGAAAATAGTGTTGAGGTTAAAAAAATGGAACAAATCCTTAAGAAATTCCAGGACAATAAAGAAAACATTAAAAGGTTAAAAAGAATCGATGCAAAACTTCAGGAGTTCATAACGACAACCGTTGATGAAGTTTTGAAATCATTTGGACTGAATCCTGCAAGCTCAAACAAAGCCGCGATGTCGAGACATTTTGAATTTAACAAGCAATTCAGGTTCTGGATAGATTATGAACAAATTAAATTTGAAAATAAAATTGTGTCTTTTTTTGAGCTTTTTGGGAAAGAAAACACTGAAAAAGGGGAAGAACTTAAAACTGAACTCGAAAAAATGGGAATATTCAGTGAAAAAGTGCAGAAAGGAACTGGCGGCAAACCCGGTGGAAGCTATTGTCACATTTACAAAATATCTATTCCATGTGTAGATTTTGAAAATGGATTTGCTGAACATTTGAAAAAACAGCTCGAAAAACATTTCTTCAACAAAGACTATCTGAAAATTGCTGTTTCAACATTTGAAAAATTGATTGAGAACAAGAATTAAACTAAAAACAATGGTGAACGGTGAAAAATATCATTTTCTGGGAGGAGGTTTGAAATGAGAAATGAGTTTGAAAAATGGATGAGGACGGTAGAAGGAAAAAAACAAAATACTGCTTACCAGTATGCTGTGTCAATTGATAAAATATCCAGACATTATTCTGAAACAACTGGAGAAGAAACAGATATTTACTCGCTTAATGACTTGATTTTACTTAAAAAGTTGTCAGATGATTATAGTGTGAACGGAAAGTTTTCTGATTTCGGATACGAAGGGAAAGGAACTATTCGCAACGCTATTGCAACTTATGTCAGATTTTATGAAAGTTATAGTTCTGGAGAAGAATTGCCATTATCTGAGACTTTCTTAAATGATGAAGATAGTCCCGATCAGCTTTTTTGTGAAAACATGAATTTCACTTATGAGAAAGATTTGAAAAACTCATTGGTTAATCAGGTGGGAGAATTGTTTTCAAAATACAAAATTTTTGGAAACAGCAATGAGGGTGTGGAATATTTGATTGAAGGAAAAAGGATCGATCTTTTACTTGAGAGTCATGATAAAAAGGAACTGTTGGCAATTGAAATTAAAGCTGGGAAAGCTGATTTTAAAGTTTTTGGACAAATCTCAATGTATCTTGGGCTTTTGTCGAAGAAATTTCCAGACAAGAATTTGAAAGGATTAATTATTGCCGGTTCTATTGACGAAACACTCAAGAATGCTTGCTTAATCACTGATAAAGTTAGCATGAAAACATATAAAATGCAGTTGTTGTTGGAAAATGCCTGATGTCTTCAAAGCTGATTCAAAAAATCTCCACAAGTAACACCGCCCCCACCATAAAACCCGTTTGACACTTTCCACTTCACAGAACAAACTTCCCGGGATTAAAACACCTCCAAAATGGAATCTCTTTTTCCATTTTTCCTTCCGAAATGGAGTTTCCGTTTCCAAAAAGGAAGCGATTTTCTGGATTTATCCCCCCTTTTTTCATATAAATCGGGGTGATTTTTTATGAGAGGGTCTATGGTTCAGATAATTGTCGTTTCAATTCCGGTAATTGTTTTCGTTATTTATTTTGCTGTTATGTCCTTAAGCAGGAGAACAAGAGAAAAGAGAAGAGCTTCTGTTTCATCACAGGAATTCCCGGAAGAATGGAACGGTTATCTTGAAAAACATTTTGAACTTTTTAAATATATGCCGGAAGGTCTTCAAAAAAAGCTTCGCAGATATATCCTTATATTTATTGACGAAAAAGAGTTCATGGGAAGTGGCGGACTTGAGCTGACCGATGAGATGAAAGTTGTGGTTTCGGCTCAGGCGCTGCTTCTGATCCTCGGGATGAAAAAACCCCATTTTTACCCGAAACTTTATATCATTGAGCTTTATCCTGCGGCATATAAAACAATGGCGCATGACGGTGTAACAGTGAGTGAAAGTGTCCGGCTCGGGGAATCATGGCAGGGTGGACGGCTTGTGCTGTCATGGGAACACTCAAGGCAGGGAAAATATGCATGGAATGACGGCAGCAGCGTTGTTGTGCATGAGTTTGCACACCGACTTGACCAGTTGAGCGGAAGAGCTGACGGAGCACCGGTCCTTGATGAGGTTCGCTGTTATTCTGCCTGGTCTGAAGTAATGAGCAGAGAATATGACAAAATGCTCAAAACCATTGAAAAAAGAGATAAATATCTTCTTGATGAATACGGAGCAACCAATCCTGCTGAATTCTTTGCCGTTGCGACAGAAGTGTTTTTTGAAAGACCTCTCGATATGAAAAAGCAAATGCCCGAAGTATATAAAATGCTTAAATATTTCTATAAACTCGATCCGGCAGAGTGGATTCCATAAAACCCGTTTGACACTTTTCGCTTCACAGAACAAACTTACCGGGATCATAAAGAAATTCTGTCGCCGGGACAACAAGAACTCCGTTTTTCACAAATCTGTCGTTCCCCCGATAAACAAGAATCCTTTTAGCTATTTCATAATCTTCACCAAAAGATTTAAGTCCGTTAAAATCATAAGGATTCAAGTTTACTGAGCTTTTCACCTCTATCGCAGCAAACAGATCTTCTCCGTAAAGGATAAAATCCACTTCATTTCCGCTTTTTGTCCGCCAGAAATAGATCTTTGAATCTGCTCTATGAAGGTCACAAAAAGCTCTCAAGTGTTGAAAAACAAGTCCTTCAAGTGCAGGTCCTCCGATCTCGGTATCTTTATCAAGCGGACCTGATGGTCTTAATGTCCGGTAAAGCCCTGTGTCAAAAAAATAAAACTTGGGATGAACTGACAAATTTCTTTTGGCTTTCTTTGTAAAAACCGGAATTCTTTGGGCGATCAGAAGATCTTCCAGAATGTTCACATACGATTCAACGGTTTTTCTTTCTATCTGGCATTCTCTTGAAATGTTTGCCAAATTGATTTGGCAGCTATGCGAAAAACTGATAGACTCCAGAAATCTTGAGAAATTTCCAATGTTTCTGGTAAGTCCTTCCATCATAACTTCTTCACGGACATAAAGATCCACATAAGCCGAAAGCGCTTCGTGTCTGTCATTTGAAAAAAATATGACAGGGATCAGTCCGAAATTAAGTGCCTCTTCAATTTTAAAAAGATCTCCCAGTTCACTTGCGGTAAAAGGATGCATTGTTTTTTTATAGGCTCTTCCTCCGAGAAGATTCGTCCCGTCTTTTTTAAGCTTTCTTGCACTTGAACCGGTCATTATGAACAATTTTTCCTTATGTGTTTCCATTAACAGATGTATCTGACTCAAAAGGTCAGGGACTTTCTGGATTTCATCAATGATAATAATCTTTTTTTCAGGGTGTGCCATCACGGTTCCGCCAAGCCGTTCCGGATAAGCACTGTATGTTCTGAAATTTTCATTTTCAAGAAGATCAATATACAAAGCATCATTGAAAGATTCTTTAAGAATCGTTGATTTTCCGGTTCCCCTTGGTCCGAACAGAAAAAAACTGTTATCAGGAAACACGAACTCTCTTTTTAAAGCCATGAATTCACCTCCAAAATGGAATCGCTTTTTCCATTTCTCCTTCCGAAATGGAATATCTACTTCCAAAAATACAGCGATTTTGTGATTTTGTCAAGAGTTTGAAAATTATTTTCTGTGCTGACTTTTACCCTTTGCCGATGACATCTTTCATTGAATATCTGCCCGGTTTTTTCCCTGCGATGAAGAGTGCGGCTTCAATTGCTCCTCTTGCGAAAATATCTCTTGTGAGCGCTTTGTGCGATATTTCGATCCTTTCACCGTCATATGCAAAAATAACGGTGTGTTCTCCGGGGACATCGCCGCATCTGATGCTGTGATAACCGATCTCGTTTGATGCCCTTTCGCCTGTAATTCCTGACCTTCCTTCAACGGATTTAAGATTTCTGGTGCTTTGTCCGCTCGTTATGATCTTGCCGATCTCAAGTGCGGTTCCCGATGGTGCATCCTTTTTTTTGCTGTGGTGGGTTTCGATGATCTCAATGTCGGCGTCACCGGTCAGTGCGGCGGCCTTTTTCATTATTTCAAAAAGGATGTTGACTCCTTTACTTAAATTAGATGTATGGAGAACAGGTATTGACTCAGCGGCGGTGTCAAGTGATATGAGATCTGCGATCTGAAGACCTGTCGCCCCTGAAATGAAAGGTTTTCTGTTCCTGACAGCCCACATGAGAGCTTTCTTGAAACCTTCGGGAGAACTTATATCTATTACAACATCAACATCGTTTGGCGTTATTTCTTCAATTTTTTCAAACCCTTCTGTAACATCAACTTTGTGTGCGACAACGATTTTGCCTGTTTCTTCAGCGATCCTTGTTATCGCTCTGCCCATTCTTCCGGATGCACCGTTAAGTGTCACTCGAATCATTGAATCCTCCGTAAGATAGAAGTTCATCTTTTAAGCTTCGTGTCATAAGTGCTTGAAAACTTTTATAAAGATCTGCATTTTCATATAAAACTCTGTATAGCGTTTCCGTTATCGGCATTTCAACATTTACCTTTTTTGAAAGATCGTATGCCGCTTTTGTCGTTGTAACACCTTCAGCGACCATTAGCATGCTTTTCAGAATGGCATCAATTTTTTCACCTTTGCCGAGCCGGATCCCGACCTGCCTGTTCCTGCTGAGATCTCCAGTACATGTCAGAACAAGATCGCCGATTCCGCTAAGTCCCGAAATTGTAAGAGGATTTCCACCCATCGCAATTACAAGACGGGTAATCTCGGCGATCGACCTTGTGATGAGTGCCGCCTGAGTATTCTTGCCGAAACCCATTCCTTCAAGTATCCCGACAGCTATTGCAAAAATGTTTTTTAAAGCACCGCCGAGTTCGACACCCGTTATGTCATTTGACCTGTAAATCCTCATGTAGGGAGAGCTGAATATCGCCTGGATCGACCCCATGTCTTCTGAATTATGCCCGGCAATAACAGCGCAAGTAGGCATTTTCATTGCAAGTTCAGCCGCAAAAGTGGGTCCTGAGATAACAAATATATTCTTGTGAAGAGTTGCCGGAAGAATATCTTCGGCGATCTGATACATCATTTTGAGCGTTCCGTTCTCGATCCCTTTTGAAGCGAGAACGATATATGTTCCCGGAGAGATCATGAAGGAGATCCCGCTGAGGAGTTCCCTTGTGTACTGTGAAGGAGATGCGACAATTACAATGTCCATCGAAACAACGGCCGACTGAATATCACTCACCGCTTTGATCTTTTCAGAAAGCTTTATACCTTTTAAAAATAAACTGTTTTCGTGAACGGTGTTGATCGAATCAACTATCTCCTGTTCCTTTGCCCAGATAGTGACATTGTAATCTTTTTCAGCCATAAGTGTTGCAAGGGCTGTGCCCCAGCTGCCTGCAGAAATGATACCGACTTTCAAGCTCATCAATCTTCCTCCGTTAAAAAACCAACGGGGCATTCTACTATCGCTAAACAGCTTAGTCAACTTAGAGATAACACTTTGTAAACATTAGAAGATATACTGATCTTTTTAATTGTGTCTGTGATATTATTTGATTTTCCGGTTTTTAGTTGTATAATACCTGCTGATTTTGTTTTTTGAGGAGGAACCTGTAATGGCAAGAGTAACTGTTGAAGATTGTTTGGAAAAAGTTCCGAATAGACTTGAGTTGATAATTCTGGCTGCAAAAAGGACAAGACAGCTTCTGGAAGGGGCGGAGACTCTTATTTCAAACACCAGAGGAAACAAAGAACCGATCGTTGCCTTAAGAGAGGTGAGTGCCGGCAAGATATTGCTTAAGACCACTGAAGGTAAATTCAAGAAGAACTTCCGCAAACGTCGCAGAATAACAAAGTATTTCAGAAATCAAGACGAAGATTAATGAATGTTCGTCTTCCCGGGTTTCAATTCAAATATTGATCACCGCAATAAAAAATACCACATACAGACTGAGGTTAACAGGGCTGAGGAAAGAAGCAGGATAAACACCGTTGTATATCTTTCAGGAATGATATATTTCTCTGTTTCATCCGAATTGAACGGGGATGATGCACTTAATCGCGAATCGGCAGTTTCCACGATAAGGAAACAGCATAATAAAGTTATCAGAGACCTTATTTCCGATCAACTCGCTCCCCAAAGATCAGCAAGAGATAAAGATTCTGTTGATTTTCTCGGAATGTATGGAAATGACAGGATGTTTTCATGTCGTAATAAAACTGTATTCGGTGCTCAGGATATATTCAGAGAGCTTTTAATTATTCCGGAAGATGAAAAGTGAGCCGGTAATCCCTTTGAGGGGCTGCTTTTAAAAAATTTAAAAAAAGTTTGACTGTTTCATCAAAATTTGATAAGCAGTTAGCGAAGATGGTTTTTGGTGTAAAATGGACAATTTTTTGGATAGGTAGAAAAATGAAGTTAATTGCAAAGTTAATCACAGCAGTTCTTATTGTCAGTTTTGCAGTTCCTGCTTATGCTCAGGAAAAGGCACAACAGACCGGGATCAACTTGAAAGTTGGTGAAAGTTTCTATTTTGAAGGCAGCATCAAAGACAAAGCTGCCGATGAAAAGGAAGAGTCAATGGCTGAAATTCAAAAGACTCCTTTTTACAAATCGACATGGTTCATTACCGTTGTATCTGTCGTCGTGATCGCAGGTGCTGCCGTCGGGATATATTACGGCACAAGAACGGAAGAGCCGGAAGGCAATGTTGTTGAATATTAATCTAAAGAACGGTTCGAATACAATTTGGAGGATTTTATGAAAAACACATTTTTTCTGCTGTTGACTTTGGTTGCCGCTTTTCTGCTTGTTTCATGCGAAGCCGGCGACACAGGGAATTTTAAAATACGGTTAAGACTTCCCATAGAAGAAAACAATAATTTTTGCGGTGACGGTGCCGGTGCAACTGATGACACCACTTACTGCATACAGGAGAGCGATCAGGTTCTTCTTTCAATATACACATCAACAACTCCTTCAGGTGAGTATGTATATGCCGACCGTAAGCTCATAAGAGTCGCCAGCAGCAACGGCGGCAAAGAAGAGTTTATCAGATCTCTCAAGAAAGGAATCTATTACCGCTTTTTTGTTGAAGTCACAAATGCAAACGAGAAACTTAAACTTACCGGCGGTCTTGACAGCATACTCTATGATGATGCCGAAAACTTTGAAGTTGACATCTTCCTCGGTGCGGCAGGTGATTTTGTAAGAGTTGTAAAAGATAAAAATGATTATGACTCATCCCTTCTTTCATATTTTGAATCATACGGTTCAAAAGGTGCGGCTGCGGCTCCGCTTAAAAACGGGAAGCTTTATCTTTCCGGCGGTTACAGCTTCGACTGGGAGATGATCGTATCCGACACAATGGTATTCGACCTTAAGAATGTTTCCTCTAAAAAAGCTGCCGCCCTCAAACCGGGACTGATGGATCATACAGCAAGTTTTCTTGATGACGGTTCCGAATCCGGAAAGGTTGTTGTCGCTTTCGGAACAACAGAAGATGATTCATATTCAAATGCGATACTTCTGTATGATCCGGATAAGGATAAATACAGAAACATAGGTTACGGCGACTCTGTAACAAGGGCAAAGGCGATCACTATTGACGGTGATGTCTATATTACAGGCGGCTGCAGCGGTGATAAAGTAAGCAAAAAGATATATAAAGTTGATAAAACGCAAACTGTTTCTGAATATGCAACCCTGCAGACGGGTCGCTGCAACCATGGTATTGCCGATGTATCATACACAAAGGAAGACGGAACATTTGTGCCGAGAATTCTTATAGTCGGCGGTTCAACTGATGAAGATGGCGAAAAGCCGGTGACCGGAGATACCTTTGCTGAAATAGTGACTGCTTCATCAAAGGCAATAACCCTTACAGACAGAACAGATGGCGATTCTGTTGAACTCCTTAAAAAGGGTCTCGTTTCTGCCGGAGCTACAAGTCTGGTAATGGATGATCTCGAGATTCCGGAAACCGTTGTAACTCTTGTCGGCGGATATCTTATGGATGGAGAGGAAGACAACAAAGCACCTGTTGTGAGCAAAAACCTTTATGTTCTCAGTGAAAAGAGTGATGGCAGCTGGGTATATGATGTGAACACAAGTTCAGATGGATGTGCAAGGCCGTCAGTCGGAACGATAGGTTCCGCTGAAAAGAGTCCCGCAAAATATGCCGCTGTAAATTGCGGAGCCGGCCAGACAGCAAGAACCGATAAAGTTGCATCTGACCAGATCATTTTTGTTGTACAGGTTAAGAGAAGTCTTGATCCGGAACTGGGAGTTAATGTTTTTGGTGCATCAGTAAAAGACTCACTGTTTAAAAACAACAGTGACAGTGAAAACGGTGTAATAGTAGACGGACCTGTTGCAGTTAATGAGCTTGGACAGGCCTACATTTTCGGGACACAGTTCGTTTATCAGGTAAGCAGCTACGCTCTTCCCTGATCTGCCTCATTCCAACTTTTATAACGGGGGGATTTTTCTCCCCGTTTTTTTTTTGAGTTGACATGATGTATTTGACGGATATATTCAATAGATCTTTCTGGAGGAGATACCGTGAAAAAGTTTTTCATACAGACTTTCGGTTGTCAGATGAATGTGTATGACAGTGAAAGAGTTGCTGTAATGCTCTCAAACAGCGGATGGATACATACAGAAAACGCATCGGATTCTGATATTATAATCATAAACAGTTGCAGTGTAAGGGACAAGCCCTTGAAAAAACTGTTCAGTTGTGCAGGCAGATATCTTCCTTTGAAAAGAAGAAAAGGGACTCTGATTTTCATAATGGGGTGTGTTGCTCAACAGCTTGGCCGTAAAATTATTGAAAAAGCTCCTTTTGTTGATGGTGTGTTCGGTCCTGGAGCGGAAGATCTTATTTTGCAGGTAGTTGAAAAAGGGAAATATCCGTTCGTGTCTAACGATCAGGATCTTCTTGAAAGAGAGGAAATATTTCCCGAAAGCTCAAAGGGGTCATTTTTCGAAAAGCATGTTTCTTCGATAACAGTGATGCACGGTTGTAACAATTTCTGCAGTTACTGTATTGTTCCTTTCGTAAGAGGAAAGGAAGTCAGCCGTAAGTCATCATCCATACTTCAGGAAGTTGATATGCTCATTCAGAAAGGTGTTCTCGAAATAACTCTGCTCGGGCAGAATGTGAACAGTTATAATGATCCTCAGACGGGAAAGGATTTTACGGATCTGCTTTATGATGTCGCGAAAAAGGATGGTTTGCAGCGGCTGCGGTTCATGACAAGCCACCCGAAAGATTTCAATGAAAAGCTGGCTGCTGCGTTTACGGAGATTCCTCAACTTATGCCCAATCTTCATCTTCCGGCACAGTCAGGATCTGACAGGATACTGAATATGATGAATAGAAAATATACGATAGCTGATTATCTCAAAAAATTAGATATGGCAAGAAAGTATCTTCCTGATGTGGCGTTAAGTGGAGACTTCATTGTCGGATTTCCGGATGAAACAGAAGATGATTTCCGGCAGACGCTTGATCTGATAGAACGGGTCGGATATGATGTTATCTATGCATTTGCATATTCTCCAAGGCCGATGACTGCCGCTTCAAAATTGATGGACAATATTTCTCCCGATGTAAAAGCTGAACGGCTTAACCGCCTTCTGGATGCACAAAAGAACAGGATGAAGGAAGTGAGAAACAGATATCTGAACAGGACAGTAAAGGTTCTGATAGAAAAACCGAGCCCTAAAAGCAGAACATTAATGGGAAGAAACGAGCACAATCTTGTGACACATGTTGTAAATGCAGTAGACGATGATATGGGCCGGATCATAGATGTAAAAGTACTTGAAGTTCTTGAAAACACCCTTCGTGGTCAAAAAACATAAAGAAATAGTGATTTTTTAGCAATTTTTTTTATTATTATGCGGTTTTAGATTTTTTTCGTAAAAAGGAGACAGAAATGGGTCTTATTCATCTTAAGGATGTTGCGACACTCGGGAACATTGTCATCGGATTCAGTTCAGCTATTTTAGCTATCGAAGGAAATATTCAGGCGGCCTGCTATCTCATAATTGCGGCATTTGTTTTTGATCATCTCGATGGAGCAATAGCCCGGTGGACAAAAATGAGCAACCAGTTCGGTAAGGAGCTTGATGTCATTGCCGATCATGTCACATATTCTGTTTGTCCGGCGTTTATAGTATATGCTTTTTACAAAGAAATTAATATGTTACTTGCTTTTGTAATGGCACTTGTTCCTTTGATATTCGGATGCATCAGACATGCAAGGAATACGGTTTATGACATCAGTTTTCCCCGTTTCTGGCTCGGAACTCCAAGGCCTGTCTCAGCTTTTTATATAGCAGGCGTTATCGGAACACAGCTTTCCGAAGTTATTCCTTATTATAAATGGATAACCATTCCGGTAATAATCTGGATTGGATACAACAATCTGTCATTCAGGCCGTTTCTTGCTCATCACGGCAGAAAGTTCAACAAACCTCTCAAATTCTTTATGTCGATGGCTGTTCTTGTTCTTTTTTTATCCGGAGTGGCAACGAGTATGACTGGAAAACCGTGGCTTCTGGACTGTCTTCTTTTTGAGATGCTGGTATACACTTTTTTTACTCCGTTTGCATTTGATCCATGGGATATGGACGGGTACGATGAATATGTAAAAAACAAAAAAGCGGAAATAGCGCGTGACATGAAACCGGAACATTTGAGGTGAAAACAATGATAAAACAAGGGGTTATTCTTGCAAGCGGACTTGGGAGCCGTCTTAACAGCGAAGGGAGGAATGAACCCAAACCTCTGATGCCTGTAGGCGGCATGGCCCTTATTGAAAGAGTTATTACGCTCATGCAGTCTTCGGGAATAGAAAATATAGTTGTCGTTCTTGGTTACAGAAGCGATCAGATGACAGAATTTTTTAAAAAAAGAAAGTTTTCAGGAATAGACACAGTTATTAACGACGAGTACAACAAGAAGAACGGAATATCTCTTTTAAGATCAAGAGAAAAGCTTTCGCAGGAACCGTTTCTGCTTTCAATGGCGGACCATATTTTCTCGAATGATTTTTTTGTTAAATTCATTGAAAAGGCGGAGCCGGAACTTGAAAAAGCGGATGTTCTTCTTTCGATAGATAGAGACATAGAAGGGGTTTTTGATCTTGATGATGCGACAAAAGTTTTTACAGAAGGGTCTTTAATTACAAAAATAGCAAAAGATCTCGGTGGATATAATGCTATAGATACAGGTCTTTTCCTTTGCAACCACAGGATATTTGATAAACTTGATGATATTTATAAAAGAACAGGTGATGTTTCAATTTCAGAGGGTATGAAAGCTCTTGCGCAGGAAAACAAATTCGGTGCCGTTGACATGACAGGCAATCTCTGGCAGGATGTTGACACTCCTTCAATGAAGAATGAAGCTGAAGAGCGGCTGATAGATGCTTTCATCAGAAATGAGCCGTGTGCAGATTTTTTTTCGAATAATTTTTTCTATAAGGCGGCACATGAAGCGGCAGTCGGATTTTTCAAAAAGGAACACTTTGACTGGAGAATAATCGATACGCTGTTTTTCATTTCAGCAATTATTGTTTCTGTGATCAGTATAAAGCTTGAGATCGCGTTTCCTTCAATCTTCACTGTTATTGGTTCGACACTGATTTATTATTTAAACAGGTTGAAGAATTCTGTTAAACCGTCCTCAGACGAACAATCGGGGTTTTCATTATTTTCATATGGTGTCAACATGGTGATATCAATGATACCGGTGGTTCTTGGAACAAATTTTATAGCCGGTCTGATAATTCTTATTTTTATGGCTGCAACAGTTTCGTCAAAGGTTACAGGTCTTGATGCCGTTATCCGCACACAAGTACCTGAACTTCCTGAAGAGATATCTGCAAAATACATGAGTCCTTCGTTTTTTGCACTGGTTTATTTAATTCTTGTTGTTCTTCCTGTTCCTTTTGTGGTGACAGCTGTCACAGGCGCGATATTTCTTCTTTTCCATGAATCCGGTCCGGAGGGGATGCAGAAATGAATTTGAGGAGAAAGAAAGAGAGAGAGTTCAGCATAGACATAAGCTCACTTGTTGATGTTCTTTTTACACTCCTCATCTTTTTTTCGCTTACGAGCACATTCGTTAAAGAATCGGGTTTAAAAGTCGACCTTCCTGAGGCCTCATCAGGTGCCCCGTTGATGTCTCCTGAAAAATATGAGATCACCATAAGTCAGGAAGGTGCGGTCAGTTTGAACAGTGTTCCTGTAAGTTCGACTGTTGAAATGAAAGAGATCCTTTCAAAATTTGACACAGATATGCGGTTAAGGTATGTTATGGTAATTAAGGCGGATACTGCTACTCCTCATGGCAAGGTGACGGAAGTCCTTGATATATTGAAGTCATTGAGATTTGAAAATATCGCTGTAGGAACGAGGTCGAAGAAATGAAAAACAGGATTTTTTCTATTACTGCTGTTGCTGTTTTTTCGGCAGTAGTTCTTTTTCTGATATATGATACGGTAATTTCATATTCCGAAATATCAAGGAACGGCGAGGTTATAGAAGCGCTCGAAAAGGATTCAAAAAAGATAGAAGAAGAGATACTTGAAATGCGCCTTAAAATGGAAAGGTTTAAAAAAGATCCGAAAGCCGCTGAAGCGATTCTGAGAAAGAAATTTGAGATGTTAAGAACTGATCAGTACTTTATAAATGACAAAACTAATTAATTCAAGACCGTTTTTTTACATTCTCACGCTGATATTTTCACTGGTGTCCATCCATGTTGAAAAGAGCTTGAGCTTTGTTATTGCAGTATGGAGCGTGTTTGCTGTTCTTGTGCTGTATTTTATACTGATTGAACAGATAAGGCCGCCACTGCCCCCGCTCATAATAGTTGCGATAGTCCTGACCGGCGGCAAGGCGAGTGTTCTGATGGCTCTGCTTTTTATAGCACTTCCTTACATTGTCAGCCGGCTCGACCAGATACACTACCTCTTTTTTGCACTGTCATCATTTACTGTTCTTGTGATGACTGGTGATTTTAAAAAACCTGAAGATTTCATTCTCTATATACTTTACTTTCTTGTATCAGTATTTGTATGGCTTTTTCACAGGAAAGATCTGTGGCAGCATCTGGTTTCTGAAAAAACACCGGCTTCTGAAGTTCCAAGAAAAATAGATGAGATAAGCAGTTCAATCGTGGAAGACCCTTTTAAGCCGCTTAAGAACTATCTTCTAAGAACGACTGCTTTTCACGGGATGAAGATAGAACTTCATCTCATTGAGCTTATGCCGGGCGGAAAGGCGAGAAAATACAACAGTGAGAACAGTTTTGAGCTCAGAGGTCTGATCCACAGGGTTGTTCATGACAGGATCGAACTGGCGGCAAAAACGCTTCTTGCTGAACAGGAAGATGTTCCTATGATGTCTGAATATAATTTCCGCTTGTACTATCCGATAAGCATGTTCGAGTGCGGCTCAATCGCAATGGAACCTGAATATGTCCTTGCAGTTGACATAAAGATAAAGGAAAAAGGGGAGAATCCTGATAACTCAAATGTAAAACACGAATTGCTTAACAGTTTTAGAGAGATAAAGAACGATATTGCCGAACTGATAAGACAGGGAGAGGCATTCAGACAGATATCCATTGAAAAACAGAAAAAGGAGAATCTTTACAGCGGAACTGCAGGGATAGTTGATTCTTTCAGCCGGGATTCTCTTTTTCAGGCAACAGCTCTTGCCGTATTCAACCTCGTGCCTGAGGCAGGTGCTGTATTTATAACCGAACAGAAAGGAGATGCCCACATAGGTCACGCTTTCAGGATAAGAGAGGATTCCTTAAGAAGTGATTCGGTAAAAATGGAAAATATCGAAGAGTTCGGGAAAGATGAAATAACAGATGAAAAGTCAATTCATTCACTGATGGTTAACGGCAAGCTGGACAATGTCTATGAACTTCACGGAATAAACAAAAGAAAGGACAATCCGGTGTTTACTCAGAAAGTGTTTGAATATCTTAATAAATTTGAGAATATGTCTGTCCGGCTTATAACTTTCAACAACGACATCAAAGGGACTGTCACGATACTTACCGACAATAGCGAGAAGTTCGAGTCACTCAGAAATCAGACAACATCAATAAGAATGATATATAAAGTTGTTTCTTCAGCGCTTAACAACCTTGAGATGTATGAAAAGGTTGAAGAGCTTTCAAATGTTGACGGACTGACAGGGCTTTACAACAGAAGATATTTTCAGGATATGATCGAAAGAATGGTCATGGAATCAAGCAGAACGGGGACTCCTCTTTCGATGATAATGCTTGACATAGATCATTTCAAAGCAGTCAACGATACTTACGGTCATAAAGCGGGGGACGATGTTATACGCTTCCTTTCACGGACAGTCAGGAACAATGTTAGAAAGGTTGATGTCGCCGCAAGATACGGCGGTGAGGAATTTGTTGTTCTTCTTCACAATACAAATGTCGAAGGTGCTGCACGGCTTGCTGAAAAGATCAGGATACTTGTCAAAGATTCAACCATAAATGCAGACGGTTCGCACATAAACATCACATCATCTTTCGGAGTATCATCATTTCCGTCAATTTCCATGAGCAGCGGAGATCTTGTTAAAAATTCTGATCAGGCACTCTATTTCTCCAAGGAAAACGGTCGTAACAAAGTGACTGTTTATTCGAAGGATATCGCTGATTCTGCCGGTGAAAAGGAAAAAGACGAAGAAGAATAAAATCAGAGAGGGAATATGAAAATCCTTGTTACAGGAACTGCCGGATTCATCGGCTATCATGTTGCAGAA
>ENA-UPTA01002332-UPTA01002332.1-activated-sludge-metagenome-genome-assembly--contig:-NODE-2332-length-19707-cov-5.747507_pt1 | contig 19707 bp, 17 predicted proteins | sample MGYA00238184_ERZ773361 | MGnify/ENA primary metagenome ERZ773361 (study PRJEB29100, sample SAMN05720205) | activated sludge metagenome | isolation source: anaerobic digester from wastewater...
TTTCAAGGAAGAAATTGCCGGCTGAAACCGGTCCGTGGCCGGTCCGCAATAGGGCATTTATGGGTATAAGAAACAACAGCAGCGGCTGCAGCGCGGACGTGTTGGCGCGCGTCCTCTTGCTGGTGCTTCTGTGCTGTGCGGGCCTGTTTCCGGCTTATGCCTATGAAGGATCCCTCCCCGCAAAAGTGGCGGTCAGCGGGCTGCAGGGTCCGGCGGGGATGACGGTTCATCCCGAGACCGGTGATATTTACGTGGCGGAGAAAACGGCCGGTCGCATATCTGTAATCCGGGGCGGGGCGGCCTCTCCGGTGATCAGTACGGGATGGTCGCTTGATCCCAACATCCCCTTCTGGGCAGTCAGCCGGGAATTGTCAAAGGAAGCCCTCATCAAACCCGCTTTGAATAATCCCGGCAGCGTGGCCATTGCAACCAACGGGACCCTTTATGTGTGTGAAAGCACCCCCAGCGGCCGCCTGCTTGAATTCGCTCCGGATGAACAGGGGAACTATACAAAAGGGAAAATCATTCCGATTCCATGGATTGACCGGCCCTTCTCCTGGACTGATGTCAAGGTTGCCCGGGATGGCCGGCTTTTTCTGGTTGGCGGAGTGGCCGAAGCTGATGTTTTGCACTTTGGAACTGTGCTGATGAGGGATGAGCAGGGAGACTGGTGGGTGGTGGATTACGGTCCATTCATCAACTTCAGCAGCGTTTATCTTTCGCGCAATGAAGATATCGTCATCGTCTGCGAACGCGACCTCGGCGGGGTGGTGTGGTGGGATGCTGTCCGGCATCTCCCGATTGGAACTCTTGAGGAAAGCGGCAAGAACATATCCGCGGATGCCGTCTCATTGATGGTGGATGGGGCCTTTGTGGTGGGGCAGAACCTTGCGGCCGGCGGGGCGCGTGCCGTCCGGGTGGACCCGCTGACTGGTGAACAGAAGGACCTGATAAGCGGACTCGACCGAATCGGAGGACTGCTTCTGTCCAGTGCGAAGAACAGCCTCTATGTTTCTGATGAAGCCAAAGGCGTGATCGTGGAAGCCTCCGTATCGCCTTCCTCGGAAGGCATGGAATATCTGCTGCAGCGCTCCCTGGACGGGTACCAGATGGGAGAAGGCTTTACTCCTCGTCAGGCTCCCGGTTTCCTGAAAAACTTCTTCTCTCAGGTTGGTTCAGCCCAGACAGGGGCAACCGGGGAGGAAGAGGGGCTGGATGCGGTCACGGACCGTTTGACCATGTCGTTTTCTTTGAGGGAATTTGCCGCCAAAATCCCGCTGATTGCCGGAAAGATCGAGACCCGATCGCTGGAGGAGGCATCCGCTTCAGTCAGTGAGGATCCCCTGACCCTTATTGAATTTGTGATTTTCTTCCCCGGCAAAACCATAGCCAGCGGCGATTTGGCCACACCGAGCCTTGCTTATTTTGCCGCCCAGCGAAAAAGCGGCAAGGTGGAGCGTACACGTGAATTGTTTTCGGGCCTGAACATCCGCCAGCGCAAATCGGGGGGAGAATGGATGGCCGGCGGGGACAACGCCCGCATTATGGTTCCGGTTTCTTCTGTTGGACTCGAGAAAAGCGCGACAGGGATGGATCTTAATCTGGCATTTCTGGGTTTGGGCATATACAGCGACTACTATTTGCGCCTGACCTCGGGACAGGAAAACACCGGAGAGATCGTGGTGGAGGGGCTGGACGGAACTCGCGAAGTGTATCGCGCGGTTTTCACCGAAATGGCCAAAGTGGGCATGGGCGCCGAGGTCGGATCTGAAATCAAGAACCTGGTCGTGGCGGGTTTCGACCCGATGCAGCAGGATTCGGGCATGGGGTGGCTGAATATCGGCCGCAGCCCCGTGAATGTGGCGGTCGCAACAAGCATGAGCGAGCTGCATGAGTTTGCAGGCATGGACAGTAAAATCACCGCAATGATTCAGAAGAAGGATCGTGAGATTATTTCAACGCGGCCCGACGATGTGGTTGAAGGAGCCTCCCCCCAGCCGGTTGCTCCAGTCGAAGCCGGGGACAGTCCGGAGACGCAGCCGGCTGTTTCGAATGAGGCGGACGCCGCCGCGGTTCCCTCATCGGCAGAGGAGGCCGCGCCGTGATGAAGGAGGGTGTGAACTAAATGGCCGTCAAAATGGATCTATCCTCTTTCATGTGTATTCTGATCATGGCGATCGGCTGCCTGGTGGTTATTCTCGTTGTGAACGTGATCATCATTGTCAGCAACCCGGAGAATGTGCAGATCACATCCCTCTTCCGCGGGGCCTATGAAGACTATGATACCGAAGAGGGCCCGGGAGCCACCATCGGCCAGCCCAAATATGGGAACCTGTTCAAAGATCCTTTTTATGTGGATGTTCACAGTGATCAGATCATTGTGTATCCCGAAAAGAATGTGGTCACCCTTCGGCAGCTGGAGGCCGGAAATAATGCCTTCGAAGATCTTCTCAACAGAATCGAGCCGATGAAGGACAGAACTTATGTTATTATGGTGCTGCGGCCGAAATCCGCGCGCATGAGCCGGCTGGTGCGGCGCGCCATCCGTCATCGCGGCATTGATGTGGGGCAGGAGCTTTTTGAGGCGGGCCGCAAAATCCCGGAAATTAAATCGACCGCGGAAATCAACGCGGAATTCTCAGGGAAAACCAATGCTCCGGCTGAAGACGCAAGTGCGGAAATGGAAGCCGGCGCAGAAGCCGCTGCGCAGTAACAGGACTTTAGTATGGCAAGGAAACGGAAAAAAAAGGCAGCGTCAATCAACCTTGACTCGTTTCTGGACATCATGACATGTCTTGTGGGCGTGCTCGTTCTGATCATTATTCTGACCAGTATTGACGCGTCGCAGACCAAGCTTTTGATTCCCACGCCCATGGCTCATGAAACCACCAAGCGGCCTGTGTTTATTGAGTGCCGCGGTGACATGCTTTATCCGATAGATCTGCCCGAAATCCGGCGGAAGATGGACGAAGAATTGAGCCGGATCGAAAAAGAGTCACTGGGCAACAAAGAAAAAATGATCCAGATGATGGGGCAGGCCATGATTGAAACGGATTACTACAAGGTGGACTTGTCCTATGCGCTGGCTGGACAGAATCTGCTGATCCCGAAACCCGAAGCCACCGGTCTGACTCTGGATAACATCACCGCTTCCACGATGTCAATAACCGCTCTCCCGGGCTGGCTGGACACGCTGGTTAAGCAGCTGAATCCGGAAGAGGATATTGTCACATTCCTCGTGCGAGACGACAGTTTCCGGGTTTTCAAGAAAGCGCGCGGTATCGCATGGCTTCTGAATGTTGAAGTCTCCTATGAACTGCTGGATATGAACGACCCCATCAAACTGGGTTTGGGCGGGGAAGTCTCACTGGCTCAGTAACTCGCCCATGCCGGAAACTCCTCCTGAATGCATCCAGTGCGGCGATTGCTGCCGGTGGAGCGGTTTCGTTTACCTGAATGAGGACGATATCCGCCTTGCGGCCCGCTTCCTGAATATGGAGGAATCTGCGTTTATCCAGAAATATGCCGTACTGGGTCCCAACCGGCATCAGCTCTGCCTGATCCCCGGTGCCGGGCGTGATTGCGTATTCCTTTGTGGGAACAACTGCCGCATTTATCCCGCCCGCCCGCAGCAATGCCGCGATTTCCCGCTGCGCTGGGGAACCTGTCCCCATCGGCAGGCCTGAAGCCTGTTTTATGGTTTGTCATACGCCTTTTTTTAGGGCATCATACACGGCGGTTTATTGAAGAAGGAGCAGATATTATGGCGGTCATGGAATTGGAAGACATCCTTGAAATTCTGCCGCACCGGTACCCGATGCTGCTGGTGGACAGAGTGATCGAATGCGATTTTGAAAAACGCATTGTGGGCATCAAGAACCTCACTTTTAACGAGATATTCTTTCAGGGGCATTTCCCGGGCCATCCGGTGATGCCGGGGGTGCTTCAGATTGAGGCCATGGCCCAGGTCGGGGGCATTCTGATCAACAAGATCGCCGCCGCGGAGAAAGCCGTGGCCTATTTCATGGCCATTGACAACGCAAAGTTCCGGCAGATGATCCGGCCCGGAGATCAGATGCGCATGGAGCTGGAAATCGTTAAAATGAGGAAAACGGTTTGTGTTATGCACGGGAAGGCCTTTGTGGACGGGAAACTGGCGGTTGAGGCAGACATGACATTTTTCCGGAGCTGACTGATTTATGACCAGTATTCATCAGACCGCCATTGTGGACCCCGGCGCAGAGTTGGGGGAGCGGGTTTCTATCGGGCCCTACTGCGTGGTGGGCGCTGATGTCCGGATTGGCGATGATGCCGAGTTGATGTCGCATGTGGTGGTTGGAGGACACACGACGATAGGCTGTCAGTGCCGCATCTTCCCTTTTGCTAGCATTGGTCAGCAAACCCAGGATTTAAAGTTTGACGGCAGGATATCCTATGTGGAGATCGGCAGCCGCACCACGATTCGCGAATACGTTACTGTGAATCTGGCCACCAGCGAGGGCGACACCACCCGCATCGGGTCCGGCTGTCTCCTGATGGCCTATTCCCATGTGGCCCACGACTGTCAGGTCGGCGATTCGGTGATCATTGCCAACTGCGGGACGCTGGCCGGCCATGTAATCGTGGAGGACCAGGTTATTGTCGGCGGACTGAGCGGCATTCATCAGTTTGTGCGGATCGGACGTCTTTCCATTATTGGCGGCTGTTCCAAAGTTACACAGGATGTGCCTCCCTTTATGATGGCGGACGGCCACCCGGTCAGCATCCATGGCCTGAACAGCGTGGGGCTGAAACGCCGCGGGGTCTCAGCCGCTGCGCGCAAGCAGCTGAAAGACGCCTTTAAGCTGATTTATCGCCAGGATCTCCTGACCACACAGGCGGTGGAGCAGATACAGTCCTGGCCGGAAAAGACACCTGAACTCGAGCATCTCATCGCGTTTGTTAAATCGTCGGACCGGGGGATTGTCAAATGATCTGGCGTCGGCGGCTTCCTTTAATGCTTCTTTTTCTGCTGGTTCCCTGTGTGCTTCTGCCCAGCCTGCTCCCGGCGGAGCAGAACGGTGGCCGGTCGCAGGTTAATTTTAATTTTGACCGGGTGGATATCCGTCTGCTGGTCAAGCTGGTGGGCGAAATCACCGGCATGCAGTTTGTCGTGGATGACAGTGTGAAGGCGGAAGTGACCGTGGTTACGCCCGCCCAGATTCCTGCAGATGAAGTTTATCCGCTGTTCGTTTCGATTCTTGAGTCGTCGGGTTATTCAATTATCCGCAAAGGAACGGTTTCGCATATTGTGCCGCTGGCTTCACGGGAGGTGCCTTCTGCTCCAGTGCGCACCGGCGACACCTCGGATGCCGTGGGCATTATCACCAAAGTCATCAGGCTGCAGTATATCGATGCCGTTGAAATGCGCGCCGTTCTGCTGCCCATGGTCAGCGGAGGGAAAACCGGAAGTCTCAGCGCATTTGGTCCGACCAATCACCTGCTGATTACCGACACCGCTGAGAATATCGCGCGAATCGAGGAAATCATAGCCGAACTGGACAAAAAGGGATCCAACCGGATCGCCGAGGTCGTTCCCCTGAAAAATGCCTCCGCAGCCGAAGTGGCGGCACAGATCAACATGGCGATTGAAGGCGGAGAAAGCGCGGGGCGCAAGGTCAGCCGCCATATGCAGCAGGTGGCTGACGGTCGCGGCGCCATGCCCACGGAAATGACGGTGGTGCCGGTTACCCATGCCAACAGTCTGCTTTTGGTGGGCACTCCGGCCAATATTGAGGAAATCAAGCGGATGCTGGAGCAAATCGACACGGAGAGCCTTGCTGCGCGCGGTCCTCTCAGCGTGATCTTTCTCAAATACCTGTCCGCCGAGGCCGCCGCCAAAAGCCTGAATGCCCTGCTGGAGAAATCGGCCGAGAAGGACCAGAAGCGGAGCATCGCGATCGAGCCGGACATCGCCAACAATGCTTTGCTGCTGCATGGCAGCCCGCGCGACTGCGACTGGGTGCGGGAACTGGTTGACCAGCTGGATCAGGTTCCGCAGCAGGTGCTTGTCGAAATCCTGATTGCCGAAGTGTCTGTGGGGAAAAATCTGGATCTGGGCGTCGAGTGGTCCACCATAGATGTGGCGGCTGAGGGCCGCACGACGGTGCTGGGCCGCAGCCGGCCCGGGGAAACCGACACACTGATGGATTATATCACGCAGGGCGTGCTCCCGCAGGGGCTCGCGGTGGGCGTGGCGCGCGGGACCTATACGGATGCCTCCGGCGCCGTGCAGCCCAGCATCCCGGTGCTGCTGCGCGCCCTGGCGCAGAATCGGGACATCAAGATTCTCTCCAATATTCCTCTCTGGGCTCAGAACAACACCGAGGCCAGTGTCAGCGTTGTGGAAAACATTCCCATTCTTAAATCCACCATTGAGGGCGGCGCGGGGACGGCGAGGGATACCATTCAGAACATCGATCGCATTGATGTCGGCATCAAGCTGAAACTGACGCCGCATGTGAACCCGGACCGCGAGGTCACCATTGAGCTGAATCCCAGCATCGAGGCCATCATCGACACCGCCGCATCAGCCGAACTTCCCTTTACCCCGACGATCACCAAGCGCGAGGTGGCCACCACCGTCACCGTGAAGGATAAAACGACTATTGCCATATCGGGTCTGATCCGCGACGATCAGATCACCACTGTTTACAAGGTCCCCCTGCTGGGAGACATTCCTCTGCTGGGGATGCTTTTCCGCAGCACGTCCCGGCGCGCAGAGCGCACCAACCTTCTGATTTTTGTTACGCCCCACATTGTGACCGAAGCGGAGTCCGCGCTGGCCGCCCGCAGGTCATGGGAGGACCGGTCCGAAGCCGGCAGCCTGGCCACAAACTACATGTCCACCATTGAACTGAGGGAGTAAAATGCGGCCGCTGGGGCAGATACTCATTGAGCGAGGAATCATCAGTGCCTCGCAGCTTGAGGAAGCTCTTGCGCGGCAGCAGGCCCTGCCCGGGCGCCGTATCGGCGAAATACTGATCGATGCGGGATGGGTTTCTCCGGCTGATGTGCTCAAGGCGCTTGGCGTTCAATATCAGTGTGAAGTGCTGGATATAATCCCGCCCGAGATGCTTGACTCTGAACTTGTGAGCAGCCTGCCTGTGGAATGGGCGCGCTCGCACGAGATGCTTCCGGTCCGTCATCGGGAACAGCCGGCTGTGCTGACGGCCGATCCCACGCGGATCAACGAGCAGGATGATTTGTCTCTGCTCACGGGCTGTCCGCTGATTCCTGTGCTGGCCCTTCCCGGGTTGATCCGCGAAGCCATCGAAAACTGTTACTTCATGCGCCGCGAGACAGCCTCTGAAGTCATGGCCGGTCTTCCCGCGCCGGAGGCGGTCCAGCCGTCGGCGGCAGCAGGAGCCACGGATCTGCTGGCGGTCGCAACGGATGCGCCGGTCACCCGCCTGGTCAATCTGATCCTGCTGGAGGCGGTCCGCCGCCGTGCTTCGGACATACATATTGAGCCGCTGGAAGATTCACTTCGCGTGAGATACCGGATCGACGGCATGCTTTATGAACAGTCGGCTCCTCCGCGGCATTTTGAGGCGGCGCTGGTCTCGCGCCTGAAGGTCATGGGGCACCTTGATATCGCCGAGAAACGCCTTCCGCAGGACGGCATGGCCCGGGTCAGCGTGGGTGAGCGCGACATTGACATCCGGATTTCAACCATCCCGGTGGCCGAGGGGGAAAGAATCGTTCTGCGCCTGCTCAACCGCGAGTCCACCCTGCTGCCGCTCGGCAGACTCGGCATGCCTGATCATGTCCTCCGGCCATTTGGCATGCTCCTCAAGCTGAATCATGGGGCCATCTGGGTCACCGGCCCGACGGGAAGCGGGAAAACCACCACACTGTATGCGGCGCTGCAGGAGCTCGACAGCGAGCATTTGAATATTCTGACCATCGAAGATCCCGTGGAATATCAGCTCGCGCATATCAGTCAGATATCCGTGAAACCTAAAATCGGGCTGACCTTTGCGCAGGGGCTGCGTCATATTCTGCGCCAGGATCCGGATATTATCCTTGTCGGGGAAACCCGGGACCTGGAAACCGCGGAGATTGCCGTGCGGGCGTCGCTGACCGGTCATCTCGTTTTCAGCACGCTGCACACCAATGATGCCATTGGGGCCATTGTTCGCCTTGTGGACATGGGGATTCCCCGCTATCTCGTGTCAGCGGCGACCAGCGGGGTTCTGGGACAGCGCCTGATTCGGACTCTCTGTCCTGAATGCAGAAAGCCGATGGAGCTGTCCGCGGAAGATGCCGCGGGTCTGGGACCCTGTGCGCAGCGTTTGAAGGGACAGCCTGTGTATGATGCCGGGAACTGCAGCGCCTGCATGTCGGGCTATTCCGGCCGCACGGGGATTTATGAGCTGCTGATGATGGATGACGCCATTCGGGATGCCATCCGGCATGAGGCCGATCTGATGGCTCTCAACCGTGCCGTGGCGGGCAGGGGGTTCTCTCCTCTGACGGAAGATGCAGTGGAAAAGATTCAGCAGGGCATCACTTCACCTGCCGAGGTGCTGCGGGTGCTCGGCAGATTCCCGTAACCGTCCTATGAAAACCTATGAATACAGGGGGTATCAGACTTCCGGGCATGCCATCAGGGGCCTGATCGAAGCCTCGGGCTTGAAGGATGCCCGCGAACGGCTTGCAGAGGGCGGTATTCTGGTTGAAAAAATATCCTCTGCTTCTGTCCGCCGCAGAACTCTTCCATTTCGGCGCAGCCGGGGCCTTGATTCCGAAACCCGCTCATCTGTATATCGGGAACTCTCTTCGATGATGAGGGCCGGTCTGACGCTGACCCAGTCGCTGAATCTGCTGATTGAGGCCATGGAAGAGGCCCCGGCCACACGTGTACTGCTTGCCGGCATGCGTGATCGGGTACAGGAGGGGGCCTCTTTGGCGCAGGCGCTTGCCGAAGTGAGCGGGGGAACTCATGAGATGGAGCTGGCGGCTGTTCGTGCCGGCGAACGTGCGGGGAATCTTGATGTGGTCCTCGAGCGACTGGCCGCCTTTCTCGAGGAGCAGAGAGAGGTCCGCGAGCGTGTGCAGACAGCGCTGATCTATCCCTCCATTGTCCTGGGGATGGCGGTTCTTATCGCGCTCCTGATGTTCGGCGTGATGATCCCGCGGTTTGCATCCTTGTTTGAAGAATCACAAATCCCGCTGCCGCCTGTGACACGGTATATTCTTTCAGCCGGACAATTCCTGAAATACCTTCTGTTTGCGCTGATTGCGTGTGGGGCCGCCTCCGCCGGATTTATTGCCCTGAAGTCGTCTGATCCCCAGTTCCGCATCCTACTGGACCGCTTCTGGTTTAATCTCCCGCTATGGGGCCGGCAATACGCGGCGGTTGTGAATTTCCGCTTTGCACAGACGCTGTCTCTCCTTCTTGATGGCGGGGTATCCCTGGTTGAGGCTTTCCCGCTTGCCGGACGGGCGACGGGCAGCCCCTGGGTGACCGATCTGGTGGATCGGGAAGGCGAGTCGCTGTCGAGGCACGGGAGCAGCCTGGCGGATGCCGTGCGCAGGATTGCGCCGCTCAACGATGTGCTTCCGGGCTGGATTCAGGCCGGCGAGGCCAGCGGGGCTCTGGCGGAACTGCTTTCCCGGGCCGGCAGGCGCTATCAGCTGCAGTGGCAGAGGATGATCGGCCGTTCACTGGAAGTGCTGGAACCCGCTCTGATTATTCTGGTGGGCGGCCTGGTGCTGCTTCTGGCGCTGGCTGTTCTGACTCCCATTCTGTCGCTGAACAGTTCCCTGATGTGATTTCATAGAGAACACCCCACAGCTTGCCCGTTACAAAAAGCCGTTTCCCGTCCGCATCCCATGCGATGCCATTCAGCACGTCTTCCGTACGCATGGGCGATCTGGGACGCAGGGCCTCGCAGTTAATCCACCGGACAACCGAACCGCTCTGCGGATCAATGCAGGCGACGCGATCGGACTTCCAGACATTCGCATAGATCAGCCCGTTGACATATTCCATTTCATTCAGCAGGGAGAGTGGTTGTCCCCTGTCTGTGACCTCGATCCGTCCGGACGGCTCGAACGTCTCTGCATCCAGAAACGTCAGCGTGGAAGACCCGTCACTCATGATCAGCCGTGATCCGTCACAGCAAAGGCCCCAGCCTTCCCCCTTGTAACGGAAGGTCCTGAGCATCGTCAGCGTTTCTGCATCATAAACATATCCCGTTTCAGCATGCCATGTGATCTGGATCAGGCGCCCTTTGCACAGCGCGAGTCCCTCGGCAAACACGCTGTGAGGGAGCATGATTTTCCGGACGATTTCTCCTGTTTCCGGCACGATTTGGCGGAGCGAGGACCGTCCATATATTCCCGTGCTTTCATACAGGAAGCCATTGTAATAGACGAGCCCCTGTGTGAAAGCGCGCGGATCGTGCGGGAATGTATGGACGACCGCAGCCATGACTTCGGGCGTCTCCGCCGACGGGACGTGCACGGATGCCGGTCGGCATCCAAGCAGAAGCAGGACGGCCGCCGCTGCCTGAAATCCTCGCGTCATGGCTGATCAGGCCAGCAGTTGGCGGGCTGTCTGGGCGATATGCTCCGCCGTGAAACCGAATTTTTCCGCGAGCACCTCGGCCGGAGCAGAAGCCCCGAAGCGATCAAGACAGACCATGGCCCCGGCGCTTCCCGCATACTTCTGCCATCCATGTGAAACCCCGGCTTCAACCACGAGGCGTTTTGCGCAGGCGGCGGGCAGGATTTTCTCCTTCAGATCGTTCGGCTGCGAATCGAAGAGCTCCCATGAGGGGAAACTGACCACGCGGATGGCGGCTGATTCCTTCTCCATGGACTGTGCGGCCTTGAGTGCGGGAGCCACTTCCGAGCCAGTGGCCAGAATGATGAGGTCCGGTGCGCCGTCCCGGTTTTGCCAGAGCGTGTAGGCGCCCTGCTGAAGACCCGCCGCCGGGGCGCAGACGGATCGGTCCAGCGTTGGGAGGCTTTGACGCGAGAGAATGAGCGCCGTCGGTCCGTGCCGGTTGCGCAGGGCCGCGGCCCATGCCTGCGCAGTTTCGGCGGCATCGCCCGGCCGGATCACCGTAAGGTTGGGAATGGCCCGCAGTGCAGCCAGGTGCTCCACCGCCTGATGTGTGGGGCCGTCTTCTCCAAGGAAAACGCTGTCATGTGTGAACACATAAATCACCGGGAGATGCATAAGGGCGCTTAACCGCACGGCCGGCCGGCAGTAATCGGAAAACACCAGGAAGGTGGCGCCATAAACAATGAACCCTCCATGCAGCGCCATCCCGTTCATGATCGCGGCCATGCCATGTTCGCGGATGCCGAAATGCAGGTTCCGCCCGGTCATGCAGCCAGCCTGAACCGAATCAAACCCCTTGAGTTCCGTATTGGTGCTCGGAGCGAGATCGGCCGACCCGCCCACGAGGCTGGGAATCGCTTTCGCCAGTTCCTGCAAAACGGCGCCGGACGCCTGCCGCGATGCCATCGCCTTGTCCGGAGAAAATTTCGGCAGGATTTTGTCCAGATTCGCAGGAATGCTCCCTTCTTGAGCCGCATCCCATTGCGCCGCAAGCGCAGGATCGGCATTGCGGAATTCCGCGCAGCGCTTGTGCCACTGCAAATAGTCATTGGACAACTGTTTTTTCCGTTCGGCAAACACGGACCGAACCTCGTCCGGGACATGGAAGAACTTGTCCTCTGGAAGCCCGAGGAGCTTCTTTGTCGCGGCGATCTCGGCGTCGCCCAGCGGTGATCCGTGGCTGCCGGATGTATCCTGTTTATTGGGACTGCCTTTGGCAATGTGGGTCCGCGCGATGATAATGGTCGGCCGATCCGTCTCTTTCTTTGCGGCAGTCAGCGCCTGATCAATTTCCTCATGATTATGGCCGTCAATGCTCAGCACATTCCAGTGATATCCCTCGAAACGCCGGCGGACATCATCGCTGTACGCCAGGTCGGTTTCCCCCTCGATTGTGATGCGGTTGTCATCATAAACAAGAATGAGCTTGTTCAGGCGGAGATGCCCGGCCATGGAGAAAACCTCGTGTGTGATGCCCTCCATCATGCATCCATCGCCCGCGAAAACATAAGTGTAGTGGTCCACTATCTCCGATCCAAATCGGGCGGCCAGCATGGCTTCGGCCAGCGCCATGCCGACGGCGTTGCCGCCGCCCTGTCCCAGCGGGCCTGTGGTGGTTTCCACCCCGGGAGTGAGATCGTTTTCCGGATGCCCGGGGGTGATGCTGTCCCATTGACGAAAAGCTTTCAGGTCATCCATGCTGACCGAATAGCCGGCTAGATGCAGCAGGCTGTACAGAAGAGAGGAGGCGTGCCCGTTGGAAAGCACAAACCGGTCGCGGTCCGGCCAGCGGGGGTCCTGCGGATTGTATTTCAGATGTTTGAGAAAAAGTACGCTGGCAATGTCCGCCATGCCCATGGGCGCCCCGGGATGACCGGAATTGGCTTTCTGGACGATATCCATGGCCAGGCCGCGAATGGTGTCCGCTGTCAGTTGTGTGTTCATGATATGCTCCTGATGTCTATTTTTGTGTGCAGACTGTAGCGAAAACCGGAGGCCGGTTCAATGACATTAAGCAGATACTGATGATATGCGAGAAAATGACTGGCGCGCGTCCCGTTCAGAGGGTATCTTGCCCTGAGTCAAATTTTCCCGGAAGGATTCAGATGATAGATTTACATATGCATTCCTCATTCTCCGATGGCAGCTTCACGCCCGAGGAACTGGTGAACAAAGCGGTTGAACTGAATGTTTCCGCGATCTCGCTGACGGATCATGACACCATGGCGGGAGTGCCCCGTTTTCTGGAGGCGGGCGCGCGGCAGAACCTGCAGGTGATCGCAGGGGTGGAGATCAGCACCGATTACAAGGGCCGCGGCATGCATATCCTGGGCTACGGCATGAATATCGCAAACCCGGAACTTCAGCAGAGCCTGGACTGGATCCGCGCCGGTCGGGAAGCGCGCAACATGGAAATTCTGGAGAAGCTCAACCGGCTGGGTTTCATTATGACCTGGGAAGAGGTCGTTTCCCGCGCGGGGGAGGATGTCGTCGGCCGTCCGCATTTTGCCCAGACGCTCATCGACAAGGGCTATGTGAAAGACAAATATGAGGCGTTTGACAAGTGGCTGGGCCATGGGAAGCCCGGTTATGCCGACCGCCGGCGACTGGATCCGGAGGCCGGCATTCGCATTATCAGAAAGGCCGGAGGGGTGGCGGTTCTTGCTCATCCTTTTACACTGAACCTCAGCAATACCGGCCTGCACTCCCTTCTTCTGGAATTGAGCCGTGCCGGGCTGGAGGGCATCGAGGCGTATTACGCGGAGCACAAGCCGGACATGCAGGACCTTTATTTAAAAATGGCCGCGGAATACGATCTGCTGGTGACCGGCGGAACGGATTTCCACGGGTCCCTGACTCCCATGCTCCGGATCGGTTTCGGCTTTGGATCGCTCAATGTCCCGGACAGTCTTCTGGAGCCCCTGCTGGCCCGGATCAGCAGCCGTGCCGGCTGACGGCGGTTACCAGCCCGCTGAAGGCGGCCGGCTGAGGATCACATGCCCCAGCATGGCTTTTCTCAACTCCGAATGATTTCGAAGATTGGGCTTCTCGCGCGGTGCGTTTCTGCTTTGCGGCGAGAAAAAGCCAATACTTAAATTGGGCATTCTTGCACTCGGAATATCCGTGATCAGATCCCGAACGGATGTGTTCAGCAGGGACATCTGCCGGCCGATCTGCACCTCCGCAACAGCGGCAGGCGGCGCTGCCGGCGGCTTGTGCACAGTCGGAGACTCCCGGCGTATCCGCCGGGATGACGGGGCCGAGCGCCGTTCGGTCGGGATCTGCACCGTCGCACGAGGTCTGGTTTCACGCCCTCCGGTCAGGCTGTCAAGGAAGGCCTGAAGCTCCTGCGGTGGAAGTTTGGGCTTTGAAACCCGCGGGGCGGGGGGAGGGGCCTTCTTATTCGCCTTCCGGCTGGCCGCGGTGGCTTTGCTGACGATCCAGATGATGATCATGATCGTCCAGAAGATCCCTTCTCCACTTTCGGCTCTGAGAAACTGATTCATGGCATGAATCCCCGACCCCGGCTGCGGCACGGGCCGCAGCCGGGAGTCATCTGCGGGTTATGACTGTTTGGGCGGATTGTTCCCGGAGTCTCCCTGTCCGAGGCTTTCCCTCATGGAGGTGTCCGCAAGCACATTCTGCATCCGGTAGAAGTCCATGACCCCCAGATTGCCCTTTTCAAAAGCTTTGGCAATGGCAAGCGGCACCTGCGCCTGCGCTTCAATGACCTTGGCCTGCATTTCCTGAACACGCGCGCGCTGTTCCTGTTCGGAGGCAATGGCCATGGCGCGACGGCCTTCCGCCTCTGCCTGACGGAGTTTCTTGTCCGCCTCGGCGCGTTCAGTCTCGAGCAGCGCGCCCACGTTGGCCACCTCCCTTGCGCCGCTCACCCCGGCCACGCTCACATCGGCGATGTCGATCGAAACGATTTCAAACGCGGTTTGCGCATCCAGTCCGCTGTTCAGCACTTTGCGGCTGATATGATCCGGATTCTCCAGCACGTCCTTGTAGGTGGTGGAGGATCCAATGGCGCTCACAATGCCCTGGCCGACGCGGGCAATGATGGTGTCCTCCGTTGCGCCGCCGACCAGGCGGTCGAGATTGGCCCGGACGGTGACGCGGGCCTTGACCAGCAGACGGATGCCGTCTTTGGCCACCGCATCCAGCATGGTTGCGCCTTTGGCCGGATCTGGACAGTCAATCACCTTCGGGTTCACGCTCGTACGCACCGCGTCGTACACATCGCGGCCGGCCAAATCAATGGCGGCCGCGCGCTGGAAGGCGAGCTCGATGTTGGCTTTGTCCGCCGCGATCAGCGACTGAACCACCGGGATCACATTGCCGCCGGCAAGATAGTGGGCTTCAAGCTGGTCGCTGGTGAGCGGCAGGCCTGCCTTGACGGCACGAATGCGGGCATCGACAATAAGGGTGGGGGGAACCCCGCGCAGCTTCATGCCGACGAGGTTGAAGATGCTGACCCGCGCGCCGGACATCAGGGCGCGTATCCATACCTTCAGAAAATAGATGAACGTGAAGATGATGATCAGGGCGACGACCACCAGTACGGCTGCGATAATAGGCATTTTCAGTTCTCCTTATTCTGTTTTGCTGCTGTCAGTATTCGTTTGCGAAATCTCTTGCGGGGGCTTTGCACCTGGCGGCTGCACATAAATGATCGAACCCGCCGCCACGTTGAGGACCAGGGCCCCCAATCCCGCGCACACGGCCACAATCCAGATACCGCCGCTTATTTTAGGAACCAGCGTCAGGATGTAAAGGCAAAGCAGGCCGGCGGTGATGATCAGCAGCGGGGATGCAGGCGTCTTTCCTCCGCGCGAACGAAGGACGATGCGTCCGAGCAGAACAGCCGTCACAATCCGCGATACATACAGCAGGATGGCAAAGATGCCGGTCCCCAGCAGGGCAAGAGGAATGCCGATCAGGCTGATCGCCAGCAGAAGAATAACGGGCAGCATGAGAAAACAGACGGCCAGACCGGTGAAAAAGCACCGCCAGGGAGCCACGGAAAGCTGATGCGCGGCTCGGCTGAGCGCCAGCGGGGCGAGTCTCAGCCATACCCAGGCCACCAGCAGAGCCCCCATGAACTGGACCACGCGAAGCTGCAGACGCAGCGCCCAGGGCATCGCGGAGGATGATGAGGCGGGCTGTGTCAGGGGTTTTCGAACCAGCAGGCCCTCATGCTTGACGCGGGGGTCCAGAAACAGTTCCTTGCTGGAACTGTATACAATATCTCCGCGAAGCACCGCGGAAGGCATGACGGCAATGTCGCTTCCAATAATCCGAAGGGGGCCTTCGATTGTCCCGGCCAGCGTTATTTCATCGCCAATCAGTTGTGCCGCGCCGCCGATTTTTCCCTCGACCACGATTCGTTTGGATGCCAGCACCGCATCCCCGTCCACAACTCCTTCCGGAGTGATATAGATCGAGGTTCCGGAAGCGCTCATCACCGAGCGCATGATCCGGCCCCGCACGGTCACCTGCTGTGCCGCCAGCAGCCGCGCATGCCCCTGCGCGGTGCCGCTGAAGTCAGCCGTTTCCGCGGCGCACCAGACACTGCCGCTGAATGTTCCGCCCAGCAGTGCCGTCTGCGCCAGAGCATGAAAATCGTCTGAAACGGCGCCCCGGACTTCCGTCGTTACGGCCGCCAGCCAGAGTTGTCCCTCCTGCAGTTCGTTTCCCGCCAGCCGGTATTCATTCGTGCTGCGGAAATCAATGGCCGCCCCCGCCTGAAGGGCTGTCAGCAGTACGGCCGCCGGGATCAGACGCAGAAGCCTCATCCCGGTTCTCCCTTCCGCCTCACGGTGACATGATTTCCCTTCGCGGAGATCACCCGGACCGGTGTCCCGGCCGCAATCCATTCCCCCTCCGCGACAACATCCATGCGCCTGCCGTTGATCACGGCGATTCCGGCCGGGCGCAGATCGGTCTGAGCGCTGCCTTCGGCGCCGACAAGCGGCGGATTGGCCTCCGAATCAAGCTTGAAGGACTGCCCGTCCTTTGAGAGCGTCAGCGCGCGACCGATGGGGGTATTGGGAAATATTCTGATCCAGAGCACGAGCCCGACCGCCATCAGGATGAGCATGAGAATCGCGACCAGAAAACCGGTCTGCGGGCCGAAGACGGCAAACGCGGAAATCACCGCGCCGAACAGCGCGATCGCGCCGAGAGTGCCCAGCACGCCGCCGGGAACAAAAATTTCGACGGCCAGCAGCAGAAAACCGCAGAACAGCAGCGTCAGGAAAAGCATCATAACCGGAACTCCTTCATGATTCCAAAGGCTCCACAATCACCTGCAGGCCGTGAGTCTCCACAATGCGCACGGCCGATCCCGCCTCAATATAGTTCCCGCGGCTCACGATATCCAGTTTCCTTTCGCCAAACATGCCGGTCCCGCCCGGCCGCAGATCCGTCAGCGCGCGGCCCTGCAGCCCCACCAGCTCTTCGGGGCGATTGGATGAGCTGACGAACCCTTTGTCGTGCGAGGTGTCCTCGGCCAGCACCAGCCGGCTGGTGGCGGGATGCCTTGAAATCCAGCGCCCCAGCAGCATCGCGATCACGACGGAGCCGATCAGAGAAAATGTCAGCTTCAGAAAGGGTATGTAGAGCAAATTGGGGTCGGGATACCAGGGGCCGCCCGGATAATGCTGGACCATGGCGTTCAGCAGGGCCCACCCGATGCAGAGCAGCCCGAGCAGGCCGGCCGCCCCAAAACCGGGGAACACAAATATTTCGAGCAGCAGAAGCAGCACGCCGGCCAGAAAGATCAGCAGGTCCTCCATCCCGGCCAGTCCCGCAATATGATGGCCCCAGAAAAAAATGGCCAGCGCGAGGACGCCCGTAATCCCGGGCAGGCCGAACCCGGGTGTTTTCACTTCAATGTAAATCCCCAGCATCCCGATGATGAGGAAGACCGGTCCCAGCGCGGCGATGAAGCGCGCAATGCGCTCAGCGGTGGTGATGCCCAGCTCGCGGACCTCGGCATTGTCCATGCCGATCAACTTAAGCAGATTTTCCAGAGAGTCCACGGTCCCGGCGGAAAGAAGCGGCCGCTGATCCTCTCCGTATTTCTTTTCGGCCTCCGCGCTGGTCAGCGTGAGCAGCTGCCCTTCGGGCGATATGACCTCGTCGCCGATTTTATATTCAAGTTCCCGGCGGACCATGGCTTCGGCCAGTTTGTCGTTGTGCCCGTTGTGCTGGGCGGTGGCGCGAATCAGGCCGGCAACGTAGGACAGCATCTTTTCTTCCGTGCCATCCGGCAGGCTCTGGACCCCGCCGAAGGGGGACATCATGATCGGCATGGCGTCGCCGATTTTACTTCCCGGCGTCATATAAATGTGATCGGTGGCCATGGCGATGATGGCTCCGGCGGATATGGCATTCCTGTCGACCAGTGTGTAGGTCGGGACGGAAACATGCTCCAGAATGCGTATGATTTCCTCCGCGGCCTGAATCGTGCCGCCCGGAGTGTCCATCTGAAGGATGATCGCGCGCGCTTTTCTCTGCTCGGCTTCGGCCACGCCGCGGCGGATGACATACAGCAGGGCGGGTTCAATCATGCCTTCGACGGGAATGACATAGACTGGGCCGGGCGGGCTTTCCACCGCGGCGGGAAGCGGGAGCGGCGCGGATGCCGCGCAAATCAGGAACAGAATGCATATCTTTTTCATAAGCGGCCTCAACCCGTGATTATTCATTTGCTGATGCGAATTATAGAGGATATGATGGCTCCGCAACAGTTATTAATCATGAATCTCAAGAATCGCAGAATACTGGTGACGGGCGGGGCCGTGCGCGTGGGACACGGCATTGCCGCCGCACTGGCCGCGGCCGGCGCGGTTCCCGTGATCCAGTATCACCAGTCCGGCGCGGCGGCGGATGAAACCGTCGCGGAACTGGCCGGGCAGGGATACTCCGCACAGGCCATCAAGGCGGATCTTTCCTATGCCGACGAGTGCGAGCGGCTCATCAGTGACGCCGGACCTCTGGACGGACTGGTCAACAACGCCGCCATTTATCTGCCGGACACCCTGCGCGAGTTCGATCCCGAAGAATCACACCGGCAGCTGCAGATCAACGCCATCGCGCCGATTCAGCTGATGAAGCTCTTTGCGCAGCAGTGTAAATCCGGCGCCATTGTGAATTTGCTCGACCGCAACATCCGCCGGCCCGATCCGCGCTATTTTTCTTATTCACTGAGCAAGAAAATGCTCTATGAGGCCACCCTCCAGGCCGCCTGTGATCTCGCTCCCGGCATCACGGTCAATGCGGTCGCCCCCGGGCCCGTGCTTCCCCCCTTGCATGTGAAAGAGCCGGCCGGAGCCCTGATGCTGAAGCACCGGCCGACGGTTGAGGATGTCGGAGCAGCCGTGGTGTATCTGATGTCCGCGCCTGCAGTGACCGGACAGACCCTTTTTGTTGATTCGGGACAGCACCTCGGGCTGACGGCCGTGGATGCGTCCTGATGTCCTTCAGAACGGAAAGACAGGCGAACGATGTCATACGATCTGACCAGTCTGCTGGTGGTGGCCATCTCATCCACTGCGCTGTTTGAAAACCGCGCCGAGCATGATTTGTATCTCAAAAACCCCCTCGACGATTACATTGACCATCAGATCAGCCGCGAAAACGAGCCCTTTGCGGCGGGCGCCGCGCTGCCGCTTATTCGCGCGCTGCTGCGGCTCAACGAACTGACGCCCGGCCGCCGGCTGGTGGAAGTGGTGATTCTTTCCAACATGGAGCCGGAAGTCGGCGTGCGGGTGATGAATTCCGTTGAGCATCACAAGCTGGATATCACACGCGCGGCCTTCATAGGCGGTGAGCCCGTGGCCAAGTACCTGGCCGCCTACAATGTGAAGCTTTTTCTTTCGCGCAGTGAAACGGACGTGCAGGAGGCGCTGGACTGCGGCGTTGCCGCCGGCCTGCTCTATGATCCGCCCTCGCGCAGGGAAGAGGACGACATGAAGCAGCTCCGGATCGCATTTGACGGCGATGCGGTGATTTTTTCCGATGACTCCGAACGGATATACCAGGAGCAGGGGATTGATGCCTTCTATCGCCATGAAAAA
>ENA-UPTA01002334-UPTA01002334.1-activated-sludge-metagenome-genome-assembly--contig:-NODE-2334-length-19699-cov-5.119324_pt1 | contig 19699 bp, 22 predicted proteins | sample MGYA00238184_ERZ773361 | MGnify/ENA primary metagenome ERZ773361 (study PRJEB29100, sample SAMN05720205) | activated sludge metagenome | isolation source: anaerobic digester from wastewater...
GGGTGCGTGTTTTATCTCGCATTCGGACGGGAGGCGGCCGCCCATGCGGAGGCGGTCTCCGCTGCATCGCCCGGGCGGATGACGGTCAGGCCGGGAATGGCCCGCAGCGCGGCCAGATGTTCAACCGCCTGATGCGTGGGGCCGTCTTCTCCAAGGAAGATGCTGTCGTGCGTGAAGACATAGATGACCGGGAGGTGCATCAGTGCGCTCAGGCGCACCGCGGGGCGGCAGTAATCGGAGAACACCAGGAAAGTCGCGCCATAGACAACGAATCCGCCGTGAAGCGCCATGCCGTTCATGACAGACGCCATTCCGTGTTCTCGGACGCCGAAATGAAGATTGCGTCCCGACATATTGCCTGCCTGAACAGATCCGAGGCCTTTCAGTTCTGTATTTGTGCTGGGCGCAAGGTCAGCCGATCCGCCGACCAGGAACGGGATGGCTTTGGCCAGTTCCTGCAGCGTTGTGCCTGAAGCCTGTCGCGAAGCCATGGCTTTGTCCGGTGAGAATTTGGGCAGCACCTTCTCAATGTCCACGGGAATCCGGCATTCCTGCGCGATATCCCATTGCTCCGCCAGCGCGGACTTGGCCTTCCGGAATTCAGCGCAGCGCTTATGCCACTGAATATAATCGGATGACAGTTCCTGTTTGCGTGCCGCAAACATGGCGTAGACTTCCTTGGGTATGAAAAATGTTTTGTCCTCAGGCAGGCCCAGTACTTTCTTGGTTGCGGCGATTTCGGGATCGCCCAGCGGTGAACCGTGGCTGTGGCTGGTGTCCTGCTTGTTCGGACTGCCTTTTGCAATATGAGTGCGCGCGATGATGATGGTCGGCCGTTCTGTTTCTTTTCGCGCCGCGGCAAACGCCTCGTCAATTTCCTTGTGGCTGTGGCCGTCAATGCTCAGCACGTTCCAGTGATATCCTTCGAAGCGCTTCCTGACATCGTCGCTGTAGGCCAGGCTGGTTTCGCCTTCGATGGTGATGCGGTTGTCATCATAAACAACGATCAGCTTGTTCAGCTTGAGGTGTCCGGCCATTGAGAAGACCTCGTGCGTGAGCCCTTCCATCATGCAGCCGTCGCCTGCAAAGACATAGGTGAAGTGGTTCACGATTTCTTTCCCAAACCTTGCGGCCAGCATGGCTTCGGCCAGGGCCATGCCGGTGCCGTTGCCGCCGCCTTGTCCGAGCGGCCCGGTGGTGGTTTCAACGCCGGGGGTGAGATCGTTTTCGGGATGGCCGGGGGTGATGCTGTCCCACTGCCGGAAGGACTTCAGGTCATCCATGCTGACGGCATATCCGGCCAGGTGCAGCAGGCTGTAGAGCAGGGCGGATGCATGCCCGTTGGACAGCACGAACCGGTCGCGATCCGGCCAGCGCGGATCCTCGGGATTGTATTTGAGGTGCTTGAGGAAAAGGACGCTGGCGATGTCGGCCATGCCCATGGGCGCCCCGGGATGCCCCGAGTTGGCCTTTTGTACAATGTCCATGGCCAGCCCGCGAATGGTGTCTGCTGCAAGTTGTGTGTTCATGATAATCTCCAAGTATTTTTTGGGATGCACTCTACAGAAAAACGCAGGCCCGTTCAATGACATTAAAACAGAATGAACGATATGCACAGGAAATGACTGGCGCCCGTCCCTTTTAGAGGTTATCCTGCGACAAATCAAATTTTCCGGAGAGGCATAAATGTTAGATCTTCATATGCATTCGACATTCTCGGACGGCAGTTTTCCGCCCGAAGATCTGGTGGCCAAGGCCGTTGAGGCCGGGGTTACGGCCATTTCGCTGACTGATCATGACACCATGGCCGGGGTTCCCCGTTTTCTGGAGGCCAGCCGCCTGAATAATCTGCGGGTGATCCCCGGGGTTGAGATCAGCACCGATTACAAGGGCCGCGGCATGCACATCCTCGGTTACGGCATGGATATTGCCAACAAGGAACTGCAGGAAAGCCTCGACTGGATCCGTGCGGGGCGCGAAGCGCGCAACATGGAAATTCTGGAAAAGCTCAACCGTTTGGGATTTGTCATGACCTGGGAAGAAGTTGTCGCGCGCGCCGGCGAAGATGTTGTGGGCCGCCCTCATTTCTGCCAGACAATGATAGACAAAGGCTATGTGAAGGACAAGACCGAGGCCTTTGACAACTGGCTGGGCCATGGCAAACCCGCTTATGCCGACCGCCGCAGGCTGGATCCCGAGGCCGGCATCCGCATCATCCGCAAGTCAGGCGGCGTTGCCGTTCTGGCGCATCCGTTCACGCTGAACCTGACCAGCACCGGACTGCGGGCACTCCTGCTGGAATTGAGCCGCGCCGGCCTCGAGGGCATCGAGGCTTTTTACGCGGAACACAAGCCGGACATGCAGGCTCTTTATTTGAGCATGGCGGAAGAGTATGGCCTGCTGGTTACCGGCGGCACGGATTTCCACGGGGCGCTAACGCCCATGCTTCGCATCGGCTACGGATTTGGCTCGTTGAATGTCCCAGACAGCCTTTTGGAGCCTCTGCTGGCTAGAATCAACGAACGAAAGCCGTAAGCGCGCTGTGTTTTACCATCCCGCTGATGGCGGCCGGCTGAGAATGAGATGGCCCAGCATGGCCTTCCTCAATTGAGCACGATCCCGCAGATCGGGTTTGTCAATCGGCGGCGTTCCGGCTTGCGGTGTGAAATATCCAATGTTCAGATTCGGCATCCGCGCGCTCGGAATATCCGTGATCAGATCCCGCACGGAAGTATTCAGCAGGGACATTTGCCGGGTGATCTGCACCGCTGCCGTAGAGTGAACGGCGGGCGCCGGTTCCCGGAATTCGGGTTCTGCTGCCGGTGCCGCCGGTTTATGTCTTTTGACGATCTGGCGATGCATGGGCGCAGCGGTCACAGTTTCCGGCTGCGCGCGCCCGCCAGTGAGGCTGTCAAGGAAAGCCTGCAGTTCATCCGGGGCAAGTTTCGGTTTCAGCGGAGCCGGCCGGGTCGGAGGCCGACGGGAAGCGTTCGATTTCCTCTGCGTCTTCCGGTTCGCCGATGAAATCTTGCCGATGATCCAGATGATGATGAAAATCATCCAGAAAATCCCTTCACCTTCGCCGCCGGCTCTCAAAAACTGATTCATCATTCGCAGTCCTTGTCTCCCGGCGGAGGGAACACCCTCCGCCGGGAGAGTTCACGATTTACTGATGTTTCGGCTGATTACCGCCTGCCTCGCCGCCCTGTCCGAGACTCTCCCTCATGGAGGTGTCGGCCAGCACGTTCTGCATGCGGTAGAAATCCATCACACCGAGATTGCCTTTCTCAAAGGCCTTAGCGATGGCCAGCGGAACCTGGGCCTGCGCCTCAATGACCTTGGCCTGCATTTCCTGGATGCGCGCGCGCTGTTCCTGTTCGGAGGCAATGGCCATGGCCCGGCGGCCCTCGGCTTCGGCCTGGCGCAGCTTTTTGTCAGCCTCGGCGCGCTCGGTCTCGAGCAGGGCGCCCACGTTGGCAACCTCGCGCGCGCCGCTTACGCCGGCCACGCTCACGTCCGCGATGTCAATCGAGACGATTTCAAAGGCGGTCTGGGCATCCAGTCCGCTGTTCAGCACCTTGCGGCTGATGTTGTCGGGATTTTCCAGCACATCCTTGTAGCTGGCGGACGATCCGATCGCGCTGACGATGCCTTGGCCGACACGCGCAATGATGGTGTCTTCGGTGGCACCACCGACGAGCCGGTCGAGATTCGCGCGCACCGTCACACGGGCCTTGACCAGCAGGCGGATGCCGTCCTTGGCGACGGCGTCCAGCATGGTGGCTCCCTTCGCGGGATCGGGGCAGTCAATGACCTTCGGGTTGACGCTCGTGCGCACGGCGTCATAAACATCGCGTCCTGCCAGATCAATGGCGGCCGCCCGCTGGAAGGCGAGTTCGATGTTCGCCTTGTCGGCGGCGATGAGCGCCTGCACAACCGGAATAACGTTTCCTCCGGCGAGGAAGTGCGCCTCGAGCTGATCGCTGGTGAGCGGCAGCCCCGCCTTGACGGCGCGAATGCGGGCATCCACGATAAGCGTGGGGTTCACTCCGCGGAGCTTCATGCCGACGAGGTTGAAGATGCTGACGCGCGCACCCGACATCAGGGCGCGAATCCAGACCTTCAGGAAATAGATGATAGTGAAAATAATAATCAGGGCAACGACTACCATTACGGCTGCTAATATAGGCATTTGAGTTCTCCTTTATTCTTGTTTATCGACATCGGTTTCCGGTTTGGAAATCTCCTCGGGCGGTTTCGCCTGCGGCGGCTGCACATAGACGACAGATCCCGCCGCGATGTTTAGAACCAGCGCGCCCAATCCCGCGCATACCGCCACGATCCAGATACCTCCGCTTATCATAGGGATGAGCGTCAGGATGTAAAGGGAAAGCAGGCCTGCAGTCATCATCAGCAGGGGGGAAACCGCGGCGGAACTTTTTTTGATGCGCAGGATGATGCGTCCCAGCAGAATGGCTGTCACGATGCGCGCAACATAGAGCAGAACCGCGAAGAGTCCCGCGCTCACCAGCGCGAGCGGGATGCCAATGATGCTGATGGCCAGGAGAAGCGCTATGGGCAGCACCAGGAAACAGGCGGCAATGCCTGTGAAGAAGCACCTCCAGGGGGCCACAGACAACTGGTGCACGGCCCGGCTGAGGGTCAGGGGGGAAAGCCTGAGCCAGATCAACCCCACCAGAAAGGCCCCCATGAACTGCACCAGCCGCAACTGCAGCCGCAAAGCCTGCGAGGCTTTCGAAGACAGTTCATCCGGCTGAGTTAACGCTCTGCGGATGAGGCGTCCATCGTGTTTGACCCGGGGATCCAGAAACAGTTCCTTCGCGGAGCTGTAGATGAGATCGCCGTGCAGCACGGCGGTGGGCATGATCACAATGTCGTTGCCTATGATCCGGAGCGGGCCCTGAATGGCGCCTGCGACGGTTACTTCATCGCCAACCAGCCACGCCCCTCCGCCAATACGGCCTTCGATGACAATTCTCTTGGAGGCCATCGCCGCATCGCCCGCTATAGAACTCTCCGGAGCGATATGGATCGAACCGCCCGAGGCGCCCATGAGGGAGCGTGTGATCTGGCCCTTCACAATGACATCCTGTGCCGCTGCCAGCCTTGCGTGCTGCTGAGCCTGTCCGCCGAACTCGATCAGGTCGGCGGCGCACCAGATGCTTCCACTGAAATCACCGTTCAGTTTGGCGGTCTGCACCAGCGCGTGGAAATCATCCGAGACCGCGCCGCTCACTTCCGCCGTGACCGCCGCCAGCCAGAGCTGGCGGTCCATAACTTCTCCCGCTGGAAGGCTGAATGAATTGGTGCTGTGGAAATCAATGCCGGCGCCAGCGCTGAATGCCGCGGGCAGGCCGGCCAGAATGATGAAGCACGCCAGCCTCATCCTTTTTCTCCGGCCCGCCGCACAGTGATGTGGTTTCCCCGGGCTGCGATGACCTTGACGGCCTCTCCTGAAGAAATCCATTCTCCGTCCGCGACGACATCTATCCGTTTCCCGTCTATCAGCGCGATGCCGGAAGGCCGCAAATCCGACTGTGCGGATCCTTGCTTGCCCACGAGGGTTTCATTTTCACCTTTATCCAGCTTGAAGGACTGGCCGTCCTTGGAGAGGGTCAGCGCTCTTCCGATCGGGGTGTTCGGAAAAATCTTTATCCATAGAAGAAGGCCAACAGCCATTAGAATGAGCATTCCCAGTGCGACCATGAATCCCGTTTCCACGCCGAAAACCGCGAAGGCGGCGATCATTGCGCCGAAGAGGGCCGCTCCGCCCAGTGTGCCCAGCACGCCGCCCGGGACAAATATCTCAACAGCCAGCAGCAGAAAACCGCAAAACAGCAGCGTAAGAAATAGCATCATAATCAGGACTCCAAAGGTTCCACAATCACCTGCATTCCGTGCGATTCAACAATGCGCACAGTCGTGCCGGATTCAATATAATTTCCGCGACTGACAATATCCAGTTTCCTTTCGCCGAACATTCCGGTGCCGCCCGGTCTGAGGTCGGTGAGGGCTATTCCCTGAAGCCCGACCAGATCCTCGGGCCGGTTGGCGGAGCTGACAAAGCCCTTGTCATGGGCGGCTTCCTCGGCGAGCACCAGTTTGCTGGTCGCGGGATGGCGCGAAATCCAGCGTCCAAGAAGCATGGCCAGAAGAACGGTGCCGATCAGGGAGAAGGTCAGCTTCAGGAAGGGCTTGTAGAGCAGATCGGGATCCGGATACCACGGGGTTCCGGGATAGTGCTGAACCATGGCGTTCAGCAGAGCCCATCCGACGCATAGCACCCCCAGCATGCCGGCCACGCCGAAGCCGGGGAAGACGAATATCTCCAGCAGGAGCAGCAGGATGCCCAGCAGGAAGATAAGCATGTCCTCCATGCCCGCGAGGCCCGCGATATGATGCCCCCAGAAGAATATGGCCAGCGCGACAATGCCGGTCATTCCCGGCAGTCCGAAGCCGGGGGTTTTAACCTCGATATAAATGCCGAGCAGTCCGATGATCAGAAAAATCGGGCCCAGTGCGGCGATGAAACGCGCAATGCGCTCTGCCGAGGTGATGCTCATTTCCCGGATTTCCGCGCCGTCCATGCCGATGGCCTTCAGGAGTTCCTCCAGCGACTCCACTGTGCCGGAAGACAGCAGCGGCTTTTGATCCTTGCCGTATTTTCTTTCAGCTTCCACATTAGTCAGCGTGAGAAGCTGCCCCTCGGGTGAAATCACCTCATCGCCGATCTTGTATTCGATTTCCCTCCGGACCATCGCCTCGGCGAGCTTGTCATCGTGCCCCTTGTTCTGGGCGGTTGCCCGGATCAGGCCCGCGACATAAGAGAGCATCTTTTCCTCGGTGCCTTCCGGCATTTCCTGAACACCTCCAAAAGGCGTCATCATGATCGGCATGGCGTCTCCGATCTTGCTCCCTGGAGTCATGTAGATATGGTCGGTCGCCAGCGCGATGATGGCCCCGGCCGAAATGGCGTTTTTGTCCACGAGGGTGTAGGTGGGGACCGAAAGATTCTCCAGCGTGCGCACGATTTCCTCAGCGGCGTCAATGGTGCCTCCGGGAGTTTCCATCCGCAGGATCAGTGCGCCGGCCCCGGCCTGCTCGGCTTCGGCGACGCCCCGGCGGATTACATAGAGCAGGGCGGACTCGATCATGCCCTCAACCGGGATCACATATACCGGCCTTTTGTCCACGGCTTTTTCCGCTGCAGTGGCGGGATGGGGCGCAGATGCGGCGACTGCGCCCAGCACCAACAGAATGCAGAACTTTTTCATGACTGTCCCCGTCCGGTGATTATTCATTTGCTGATGCCCTTTATACCGGATATGATGCATTCGCAACAGTTAATAATCATGAACTTGAAAAATCGCAGAATATTAGTCACCGGCGGAGCGGTGCGCGTGGGCCGCGCCATTGCGCTTGCACTTGCGGATGCGGGTGCCGTTCCCGTCCTTCAATACCACCAGTCCTGCGCCTCGGCGGATGAATTGCGCGCCCTGATCCGGGAGCGGGGGCACGAGGCGGTCGAAATCAAGGCCGATCTGTCTTATCCGGACGAATGCGAGCGCCTGATCAGCGAGGCCGGCCCGCTGGACGGACTAGTCAACAATGCGGCTCTGTACCTGCCGGACACCCTCAAGGACTTCGACCCCGAGGAGTCTCACCGCCAGCTCCAGATCAATGCGATCTCGCCGATCCTGCTGATGAAGCTCTTCGCGGAACAGTGCAAATCCGGCGCCATTGTGAATATTCTTGACCGCAATATCCGCCGCCCCGACAGCCGCTATTTTTCCTACACGCTCAGCAAAAAAATGCTTTATGAGGCCACGCTGCAGGCTGCGTGCGACCTGGCCCCCGGAATCACGGTCAATGCCGTGGCCCCCGGCCCGGTGCTCCCGCCTGTGCATGTCAGGGAGAAGGCGGGCGAGATAATGCTCGATCACAGCCCCACGGTGGAGGATGTCGCAGCCGCGGTGGTGTATCTGATGTCCGCCCCGGCGGTCACCGGTCAGACGCTTTTTGTGGATTCAGGCCAGCATCTGGGGCTGATCCCCGTGGATGCCCCCTGAAGGATCGGCTGGGTTTTCAGGCAGGAGTCGGGACATGTCATACGATCTGACTAATTTGCTGGTGGTGGCCATATCCTCCACCGCGCTTTTTGAGAACCGCAAGGAACACGATGTCTATCTGAAGAAATCGCTCGACGACTATATTGATCATCAGATCAGCCATGAAAACGAGCCTTTCAAGGCGGGCGCCGCGATGCCCCTGATCCGCGCGCTGCTGCGGCTGAACGAGCTGGTTCCGGGCCGCAGGCTGGTGGAGGTCGTCATCCTCTCCAACATGGAGCCCGAAGTCGGTGTGCGCGTCATGAATTCCGTCGAGCATCACAAGCTTGATATCACGCGCTCGGCCTTCATCGGCGGAGAGCCGGTGGCCAAGTACCTGGATGCCTATAATGTGAAACTGTTTCTCTCGCGCAGCGAGAAGGATGTCCAGGAGGCGCTGGACTGCGGTGTGGCCGCCGGACTCCTTTATGATCCGCCGGTGCAGGCTGCGGAAGACGACCTGAAACAGCTTCGCATTGCGTTTGACGGCGATGCCGTGATTTTCTCCGATGACTCTGAGCAGATATTCCAGGAGCAGGGGATAGACGCATTTTACCGGCACGAAAAAGCCAATGCGGAAAATCCAATGGCCGCAGGCCCGTTCGCTTCTTTCCTTCGCGCCATCGCGGAAATCCAGAAGGAATGCCGCAGGCAGGGCGGAGAGGCTCCGATCCGCACAGCACTGGTGACGGCCCGCAGCAGTCCCGCCCACAAGCGGGTGATCCTCACGCTGCGCGCGTGGGGCATACGCATCGACGAAATGTTCTTCATGGGCGGAGTTTCCAAGGACCAGATTCTCAGGCAGTTCAATCCGCACATTTTCTTTGATGACCAGCATGCCCATGCCGGGCCGGCCTCGGAATTTGTTCCCTCGGCACGGGTGCTGACGCCAAGGCAAAAAAAGTCTGGTCCATGAAGAATTATCATCACAGCGGCACGGATGTTTTCATCGTTGGATTGTCATTGTCGGCGTTTTTCATGCTTCTGGCAGAACATACGTCGTTTGGCATTCAGCATGGCTTTGCCTTCGGCATTGCAAATCTGTTGGTATGGTCCTGCTATGTTCTTGCTGTGGCCTTTGATTTTGCTGCCGCACCGAACAAGCGGCGGCACCTGAAAGAGCACTGGTTTGAAGTGCTTGTTATTTGGCCTCTGATTCAATGCACGGTCTGGGCCGGCCATCTCAGCGTTTATACCATGACCCGGCAGCTGGCGCTTCTGGTGATGCTGCTGTCGCGCGTCAGCAGGATGAGGGGGCTGATGCAGCTGCTGGCGATGAAACCGGCGCAACTGATGTTTTCCGGGTTTGCCGGAACCATCGGCGTGGGAGCTGTGCTGCTGATGCTGCCGGCGGCCACCGTCAGCGGCGATCGCCTGCCGTTCATCGATGCACTGTTTACAGCCACTTCCGCGGTGTGCGTCACGGGGCTTGCGGTGCTGGATACGGGCACGACCTTCAGTCTTTTCGGCCAAGCTGTCATTGCGGCGCTTATTCAGGTGGGCGGTCTGGGCATCATGACGTTTTCCGTGGCCCTGACGGTGCTGTTGCGCAAGCCCATGGGCCTGCGTGAACAGGCCGTGCTGCAGAACGCTCTCGATCACGACACCATTGCCGGCGTGCAGAGCCTGATCCGGTTCATTGTACTGATGACACTGAGTATTGAAATGGCGGGAGCCGTCCTGCTGTTTTCCGCATGGCACGGCCGCTTTGACTCGCTTCCTTCAGCTGTCTGGGCCTCGGTTTTCCATTCCATTTCCGCATTCTGCAATGCCGGATTCTCCACGTTTTCCGACAGCCTCATGGGTTTTCGAAACCACGCGGGCGTGAATGCGGTGATCTGCGGCCTGATTATTTCCGGCGGTCTGGGCTTTATGGTGATCCGGGATTTTATATTGCGGTTCCGTTGTTCTGCGGAAAGCCGCGCAGGTGTGCGGTTGAGGGTCCAGACCAAGATCGTGCTGACCATGACGCTGGTGCTGATTCTGTCCGGAGCGGCCATGATATACATAGCCGAACGCTCCGGACTGCTGGGGGACATGTCGCCCCGCGAAGCGGCGATGAGTTCGCTGTTCCAGTCTGTCACGGCCAGAACGGCCGGATTCAACACGCTGGATATCGGGAAACTTTCATCGGCCGCCCTGTTTATGATCATCGTTCTCATGTTCATTGGCGCTTCGCCTGGCTCAACGGCCGGCGGAATCAAGACGACCACGGTGGCCGTGCTGTGGGCGGCGCTGGTCGCAAGTTTCCGCAACCGGCCGCATGTGGAGATTTTCAGGCGGACGCTCCCGGTGGATGCCGTTTTCAAGGCACTGGCTGTTCTTTGCATAGCGCTGCTGCTGGTGGCGGTCTTCACGTATGCGCTGCTGTGCGTAGAAGACCAGCCGTTTATGAGTGTGCTGTTTGAGGCGGTCAGCGCTTTCGGCACGGTCGGCCTTTCAACCGGAATCACGCCGCTTTTGTCGGAAAAGGGCAAGCTGCTGATCATTGTGCTGATGTTCATCGGCCGCCTCGGGCCCATGACCATAGTCTATGCCATGTTGCCAAGACGCCGGCCGGTGCGTTATAAGTATGCTGTGGAACGGATGATGATTTCGTAAGGAAGGTGCAGGCATGAAACAATTCGCCATTATCGGACTCGGAAACTTCGGCACAGCTGTGGCCCGCGAACTCATGGAGCAGGGGGCCCAGGTCATTGCCATGGATCGGGATGAGGAGCGCGTGGAAGCCATCAAGGAGCATGTAACCTGCGCCGTGACGATGGAGGGGGGCGATGAGGCCGCCCTGCGGTCCGTGTCGGTGCATGAGGTGGATGCGGCGGTGGTCTGCATCGGGCAAAATGTGGAGGCCAATCTGCTGATCACCGTATTGCTGAAGAAAATCGGCGTGAAGAAAATCTGGTCGCGCGCTATCAGCGCCCTTCAGCAGGAGATCCTGAAGGCGCTGGATGTGGACTCCATCATCAATCTCGAGCAGGACATGGGCTGCATGGTGGCGCGCAGCCTCATGATTGAAAACGTGGTGAAGCATGTGTATCTGAGTCCCGGATGCAGCGTGGCCGAAATGGAGGTCCCCGCTGCGCTGGTGGGCCGGACCCTGCGGCAGAGCGCCATCCGGCAGGACTACAATCTCAATGTGGTGGCGGTAAAGAGGAGGATCCCGCAGATCAACAAGGACGGCGAACGGATTTTCGATGAAGTCACCGAGAATGTGCCGTCTCCTGAAACCCGGCTGTCGGAGAACGACATTCTCATTCTTGTGGGCGGGGACAAAGACATAGCGAAGTTCGGACGGCAATGAAAATGTTGAATGTCATCGTACGCGGTCGCATGCTCACGCTGCTTTTTGTGCTGGCCATGTGTGTGCTGGCGGCGGCGCTGGTGTTCCCCGAATGGTCCGGAACTCTGATCGTGTCATCCATGGTGCTTATCCTGTTCATTGCATGGCGAGTGCTGCATTTCCGCGCCCGCCTTGTTCATTTGCTGAGGCAGATGGTCACCGGAGATTTTGAGGTCGGGCTGCCGGGTGCCGCCGGCCGCGGGGATGAGGTGTCGGCAGTCGGCGGGCTGGTGAACCGTCTGGCGGAGCTGATGCGTAATTATGATGAGCTGCGGACGCGCAGGATACGGCAGCTCCGGATGATTCTTCAACTCGTGGTAGAGCATGCTGAAGAGCCGATGATGCTGTATGATGCAGCCAAGGAAACGCTGGAATGCAACTCCGCCGCGCAGGGATTGCCGGAACGGGGTCCGCTGCAAACGGTGTCGCTGGCGGAATTGCGGGGGATCGAGCCGAGCAAAGCCTTTGCGGATATGCTGCTGTGGGTCGTGAAACAGGAAAAATCCCCGTGGCAGGGAAATGTTGAGCTGCAGTTCCCGGGACAGGATAAGGCCCGGCGGCTTGGGGTGCACATCGTGCCGTTCAAGGACCGGGATGAAACCGTTCCGGTGGCGGTTGTGTTCGGAATAGCGCAGAAGGAGGGGTGACATGGATAAAATCATCATCAGGGACATCGCGGTGCAGTGCATCATTGGGGTTCATCCGGAAGAGCGCACGCGCTATCAGCGGCTGCTGATCACCCTCGAACTGGATGCCGACCTGATGCCCGGGATCGAGAATGACAACATTATTGACACGCTCAACTACCAGGCCGTCTGCGAGGAGGTCGCCTCGTTCGCCACCTCCAGCCGTTTCTGGCTCATTGAAACGCTGGCTGCACAGCTCGCGGAGAAATGCCTGGATTATCAGCGGGTTTCAGCAGCAGCAATCACCGTGACCAAGCCCGAGGCCATTCCGGGAGCAAGCGGGGTTTCCGTCTGCATTCGCCGGAGCCGGTAGGGCGGGGATCACTTTTTCTTGAGTGACAGCGGCTTGGGCCGGGGCTCGGGTTTCGGGGCCGGGGCCGGGGCTGCGGGCACCTCGTCCATGTTCTTGGAGGCTTCCAGCAGCAGCGTCATGGTGGGCATTTCGATTGTGCGCTTGGCCCCGCTTTCTTTCTTGCGGTAGAGCGCAAAGCTGCCCTTGGCGTTCTTGACCAGGCTGAATATGGCGGCAACTCCGCGGGCCTTGCCCTGGACGGCATCAATGATTTCGCCCTTGGAAAAGAACAGCTCAGCGCTTTTCTCCCCGGCATCATCCAGAATGTGAAGATCGCCGGTTTCTTTTGTGGAATTCAGAAACTGAATCAAATCCAGCAGAGAGAACGACTCCAGCGAACCGGAAAAGTCCACCTTGGTTGCCAGCCCCTTGAAATAGTCGCTGGCGGTGGCGGGGGCCGGTGCCGGCTCCTTCTTCGCCGGCGGCGGGGGGGGCGGGGGTTCGGGCGCCTTCTCCTTTTCTTTCACTTTCTCTTCGGCGAGTTTGGCGGCCTTGCCCTTCTTGATTTTGATCTCCGGCATCTTGAATTCGCTGGCCTTCTTTTTCTGCACAATCTTTACGCCGACAACAACCAGCAGAAGTGTTCCAAGCCCCGCGATCGCGATCCACTGGATATGGTCCGCCAAACCGGCTTTCCCGGCTGCCGGCTCCTCGGGCTTGGCCTCTTCTGCCTCATCCGTCGCATTTTCTGTCACAGAGGTTTCTGCCGGAACAATTTCGGGTATGTCGGCGACCGGCTCGTCTGCCGGCTTCTCTTCCATCTCTTTTCGGGCTTTTGTGTCGAGCTTTTCGCCGTCAATTTCTGCGGTCAGTTCATTGCCTTCACCCTTCGCGATGACAATCTTGCGACCCTTGCCGGACTTGGATGCGTCTTTCTTCTTGAACCGGTCGAGGAAAGATCTCCGCGACCCTTCCTCGGCCTGCGCCACATCCTGCGTGGCATCCGGAGTTCTGTATCTCTTCAGCTCTTCCTCGAGCTTCTCCTGCTGGGTCGGCTCTTTCTTCTTCGCTACAACAACAGGTTTTTTATAAAGCAGGTCCGGATGGTTCCTGGGCAGCTTGATTGTGAGCCTGTCGCCATAGCGTTCCAGTGCAACCAGCCAGTCGCGTGAAGTCTGTCCGACGACCGGCAGATATTCGCCGTTTTCCAGGGTTAATTCCGCCGGCATGGACGGAACCGTCATCCCGAAAAACACGGACTTGTCCTTGGTGATCCAGGCGGTGGCCTTGCCCTTCTTGTCGAACTTCGGGAATGCGCACAGCGCAAATTCGCCGTCGGGTCTTTCAACCTTGGTGACGTAGGCGTTTGTGAGTTCCTGATAAAGGCGCAAAGGTTTTCCCATCTGAGTGGTCATCTGAAGATCAGGCACCGGGATGATGAAGCGATCGCCGATGACCTCCACGGCCGGCCCGGTCGGGGCGTCTGCGGCCCGGAGGAATCCCGGCAGCAGCAGGATGGCCGTCAATAGGAGTATGGAGTTCAGTTTCATCGCATTCAGCGGTTTGCCGTCAAATGTCCCTTGATCAACTGCAGAAATTCATTTCGCGTGGTGTTCGTATTGAATACCCCGAGCATCGCCGAGGTGATCATGCTTGAGTTTTGTTTCTCGACGCCGCGCATCATCATGCAGAGGTGCTGCGCCTCGATTACGACGGCGACGCCCTCGGGTTCGATAGCCTCCATGATGGCAGCGGCGATCTGGTTGGTCAGCCTCTCCTGGAGCTGCAGGCGGCGCGCGAAAATGTCCGCCAGCCGCGCCAGCTTGCTGACGCCCAGCACCCGGCCGTTCGGGATGTAGCCGATGTGGCAGCGTCCGGTGAACGGAAGCAGATGGTGCTCGCAAAGGCTGTAGATCTCGATGTCCTTCACAATCACCATGTGGTTCGCCTCCACCGTGAAAATGGCGTCTTTGACCACTTCCGCCGGATCCAGCGCATAGCCGTGGGTGAGGAACTTGAAAGCGTCCACCACGCGCTCGGGCGTGCGCTTCAAACCTTCGCGATCGGGATCTTCCCCGAGGCCAACCAGAAATTCACGTATAAGCTTATCCATCAGTCTTCCTCTATGAAATCAAATGCCTCGCGGGCTTCCTGCACAAATTGCTCCACCTTGCCGCGGTCCTTGCGACCGTCCGGGCCTTCAACCCCGGTATGGCTGTCCACGCCCGCCGGCCGCACGGCAAGGATGGCTTCCTTGACATTCTCCGCGTTCAGCCCTCCGGCGAGAATCACCGGCTTCGGCGACAGTTCCACCAGCATGCGGCTGATCTTCCAGTCGTGTGTCTTGCCGGTCGCGCCGCGCGCGCCGGTCGCGGGATCAAACGTGTCTGTGATGAATGCATCCACCAGAGGCGAAAGATCCTTCACGGTCTTCTTCAGATCGTCCAGGTTGTCCTGCGCAACGACAAGGCTTTTGAACACCATCAAATCCGGATTAAGCTTGCGCAACTTTTTCAGTTCGGCGACTGCAATCTCGCCGTGAAGCTGCACATGCCGCGCCCCGAGCTCGTGGCAGAACTGGTTAATCTCCTTAGCCTTGTCCAGATAGGTGATGAGCACCCCCGCGCAGCCGGCGGGCAGGGAGCGGATGATCTCCCCGGCCTCCGCCTCTGGAAGGTCTTCCTTATGATAAGCCAGCCGCAGCGGAAACCCGAGATAGGTCACCCCGCAGTCAATCAGCATCGCGGCCTCGGCCCGATCCATAACGCCGGCAATTTGAATCACATTCTTCATGAATGCGTTGTTTATACCACCTGCGGAGAAACTTGCATCCAAAAAAAGAAACGGTCAAGACTGCCGAAAAGCTTGAAAAATGCCAAAAAACGGCCAAAAAGGCTCAAAAAAGGCCCAAAATGGCCAAAAAATGCCCAAAACGAGCTATAAATGGCTGAATAGTGTCCGAAAACAGCTATTCCTGATCTTCTCCTGTCAAATGCTCAAGGTGCCGGGACAAAATTTCATCACGGTTCTTTTGGCGTTCCGCGAGACTCTGATTCAGTTCTTCCAGCCGCTTTTCCATGCGTCCGATCCGTTCCAGGCGGTAATGATCCATTGTGTCGGCCATTTCCTCAAGTTTTCCCGCCAGCCGGATTTTGATGGCCTCCTTCTGCCCGGGATCTCTTTCCTTCTTATATTGTTCGCCCAGTTTCATGATTTCGGCGTCGAGTTTCTGAATCTCGGATTCTTCCTCAGTGCCGGGCCCCCGGCGGCTTTCGGGCCCCGTCGCACGGTCAAAGCCGGAACCCTCGTGAGGGGGCGCAGGTCGCTCGTACAGTTTCTCGACAAGACTGGCTCGCTTGTCGGGCGGCAGGGACTGATAGGCCTGGTTCATGGGGGGGTACTGCCGCATCACGGATTCAAAACGTTTCACATCCACCTTGCGGCGGAGTTCTCCGCGGAAGGCCGCAGGATTTCCCCTGCGCAACTGATTCATTTGTTCGTACTCTTCCGGATGATGCTGTCGCATGCGCTCCATCCATCGCTCCGCCGGCGGCAGGCCGCCGGCATCATTTGAATCCATGCCGGGCTCCGGCCCGGGCGGCTGGGCTGTCACGGTTCCGCAAAGCGCGGCCAGAAGCACCAATGCAAGCATTCGCGTTTTCATGTTGATTCCTCCATCGCTAAAAGCTGGGCGGCAAGTTCGTCGGCGTCCTCTTCGTACCATTCGCCGGATTCTTCCAGTTCGTAAGAAGCGCTGGTGATCTGCATTTCAAGACTTTCCAGCTTTTCATCAATGCCGTTCTCCCAATGTTCGGCCAGTTGCACGGGAGCCCCTCCGCGCCCGCTGATGACCGACCACGAAAGCACGGCCAGCAGCACCGCTGCAGCGGCCGCGGCCATAGGCCGCCAGAAGATGAGAATGCCGCGTTCTTCTTTTTCAAGGGACTGCTTTTGAACCGCCGCATGGCGGATGGCGTGCAGAATGTAATCCGGAGTGGGGGAAGCGGTCGCCTTTACGGCGCAGAGCTTTGCTGAATCGCCCTGAAACTGACGGCACGAAGCGCAGCCGGCGAGATGATCCCGAAGCAGGCCGGTTTCCCGTCCGCCCAGTTCTCCCGACTGCATCAGCAGAATCCAGTTTTTGGCTTTATCGCATTTCATGACTCAGCTCCCGTTATATTCGTCCTTCAGTTCTTCCCGCAGTTTGGCCAGCGCATACTGCATTCGCGCGAGGGCCGTGTTGATCGAGATGTTCTGTATCTTCGCGATCTCCTTGAACGGCAGGCCGCCCTCCGTCCTCATCAGGAACACCTCGCGCTGCTCCTCCGGCAAACCGCTCACCGCGTTGGCGATGCGTTTGCCCAAATCCGACGCTCCGGCCAGCTTTGCGGGATCGTGCCCGCTCCCGGCCAGCCGTTCTTCCAGCGGCATCTCGTCATCATCGGCATCCTGCAGGCTTCGCATCGGCTTGGCGCTTCTCACTCTGTCAATGATCAGATTGTGCGCGATCCTGAAAAGCCAGCTCAGGAAGCTTTTCGGTTTGTATTTTCCGAAATTCCGGATCGCCCGGAACCAGACTTCCTGAAAAACCTCCTCGGGATCGCCCCGTCCCTCGGTCATCCTGAGAATGAACCCGAAAAGCGGCCGGCGGTAGTGCTCGACAAGCAGACCGAGGGCTTGCACATCGCCCTGACGATACTGCTCCAGCCACTCCAGTTCCGGCTGTTCCTTCACTCACTTGCCTTTCATTTGCCCTTATAACGGGCGGGAATTGGAATTATTGCAGAAATTATTCACCGATGATCTTGACCAGCACACGCTTGCGGCGCTTGCCGTCGAATTCACCATAGAAAATCTGCTCCCACGGGCCGAAATCGAGGGTTCCGTCAGTGACGGCCACCACCACCTCGCGCCCCATGATCGTGCGCTTGAGGTGCGCGTCGGCGTTGTCCTCAAAGCCGTTGTGCTTGTACTGGGAATAGGGTTTTTCGGGGGCCAGCTTTTCGAGCCATGTTTCGTAATCCTGATGAAGCCCGCCTTCGTCATCATTGATGAAAACACTGGCGGTGATATGCATCGCATTCACCAGCGCAAGGCCTTCCCGAATTCCGCTTTCAGCGAGGCATTCCCTGACCTCCGGCGTGATGTTGATCAGCTGCCTGCGCTTCGTCGTGCTGAACCAAAGTTCCTTGCGGTACGATTTCATAATGTCCTCCGGAATGATTTGCCCGAAACTCTAAACCCGTTTTGCATCCAGTGCAACGTTGACTTTTTGCGGCAAGTGTTCAAAGTTTCTGCCGCAACAAAAAGGACAGGCAAATGGCAAAGAACGAAAAGATCAAAGGTCTGACGCAGCTGGGAACCAAATCGAGGCAGCCTCAGGCGCCGGATGAGGCGCGGCTGGAGACTTTCGACAACCGCTATCCCAAAAGCAATTACTGGATCCGTTTCCAGACTTCGGAATTCACTTCGCTGTGCCCGATCACAGGACAGCCGGATTTCGGAACCGTCACCATCGAGTACATTCCCGGCCGCAAATGCATCGAAAGCAAGAGTCTTAAATTGTACCTCGCATCCTTCCGCAACCACGGATCATTTGCCGAGTCCATCACCAACCGGATCCGCGATGACATCCTGAAAGCCTGCCGTCCGAAAAAGCTGAAGGTGACCACCGACTTTACAGCGCGCGGCGGCATCACCATGCGCGTGATTGCGGAACATCCGGAATCCAAGTGAAAAGTTCCAATCATTGGAAGTATTCACGCAAAAAGTTCCAATGGTTGGAAGTATTTCTGAGGAAAGTTCCAGGGATTGGAACTTTTGATGTAGCCGTTTGTATTTTGGTAGGGCGCGCACTCCGTGCGCGCCGCGCCATGATAATAAACCCGAGAATAGGTCAAACAAGGCCCCAAAAAGATTTCCGCCAGGAACTCAGCGGGATGTTTTCATCAAATATTGCCATACAACTTCAAAATAGGATTCTAGCTCTGGAAATACCGGCTTGTCAGGAGCAACGGGTCGAAATCAAATCAACAACCTTAGTAATTATGACATGGAAGCAAATATGCCTCCCGATTATCCAAGCCGAGGGTCGCCTTACAATACACGCTGGTTACATAGCGATTTGAAGAATATGGCGTATCTATACACCCACCAGCTTTTTGCTGAAATCGTCAACCAAGGGAGTTTGCAATGAAACTTATTTATGCCTTAACACTTCCGCTATTTCTATGCGCCATCTTCACCCCGCTTTCGGAAGGCAAAGACCGGTTTTCAAGTCCGGTTGAAATTATCTTTCATGTTGAGGATGAAAATGGGGATCCCGTGAAAGGGGCCACCGTGGAGGGGTATTTCTGGAGTCCTTACACGCATGATGCGGTTGGAGATGAGTTCAACCTTCGTACAGATGAAGAGGGCAATTGTCTCGTACGCGGCAAAGGCTACAGCAGCATAGCGGGAGTTGTTCAGGCAGATGGATACTACAGGACGGAGTTCAATATCTCCCTGGGTGATAAGAACGTTGCTCGTGAAGCGGGGTATTGGTCTCTGCAAGAAACGGCTGTTATTTTGAAAGGTATACGGAATCCCATTTCGATGTATGCTAAGCGTGTCGTCGTTGACATTCCGGAACAGAATACGCCGATAGGCTTTGATATGGAAAAGGGAGATTGGGTAATGCCTTATGGGAAGGGAAGTGTTTCTGATTTTAATGTAAGTTACGCAACCCAGCAGGAAGCCGTACACCAGTATGCAAAAGAAATGGTATTTAGCGTGCCCACCCCATATGGTGGTTTCGTTGTTAAGAAACTGGATGAATTCAGCACATTCGTTTCTGATTACGATGCGCCCACCGATGGATATGTGATCGAGTACTCGTTTGAACAGAAGCGAAGCCCAGAACAGATACAGGTTCATAAAGCAAATCGGGATAATGAGTACTTTGCAGTCCGTACCAGGGTTGTGACCAACGATGTTGGAGAAATCATATCGGCCAACTACTCAAAAATTTATGGGCCCATCCAGTACGCTCTGTGGCGAAATCAAAAATACTTGGAGTTCATCTACTATTTCAATCCGACGCCGAACGATCGGAATCTCGAATTTGATCCGCAACAGAATCTCTTTGGAAAGCTTCCCTCGGGGGAAGCGGTCTATAAACCATAGGTTGCAAGGATGTTTCTTTCCTCGGCGCCCTTCGCGGGCCACGGACAGACTCGCTACGCCGCTGTTGCTGCTACACTCGAATATCCCG
>ENA-UPTA01002339-UPTA01002339.1-activated-sludge-metagenome-genome-assembly--contig:-NODE-2339-length-19680-cov-14.648153_pt1 | contig 19680 bp, 11 predicted proteins | sample MGYA00238184_ERZ773361 | MGnify/ENA primary metagenome ERZ773361 (study PRJEB29100, sample SAMN05720205) | activated sludge metagenome | isolation source: anaerobic digester from wastewater...
CTGTCCAAGCGTAGCTTCTTGTCAGGATTTCTTAAACCTCTGAGCCAGAAAGTACCATGGCTATCTATTCCTATTTCAAATCCAATTCATTATAAAATCTTTTGTGCCTATATGAATTGAACCAGTCTATTTGCTTTTCGTTTTAACCAGTCAATGTCCGGTAACGGTCATGGCTAAAAGCACCCACAAGTCGTATAAACCAGTCAGTGTCATGTAGCCAATGTTAGCCTTCGTTTATTTTTTTACTAGTGGACTTAATAACCCTATGTGGCAATTTATCTAAAATAATATCAAAAGTAAATAAATCCTTTTAGGATAAAATACAAAATTCACAATTAAAGGAACTCTGTTTCAAATTTATAGCTAAAATTTTACTAAAGAAAAGACTTGACAAAGCATTTTTTTTTTTACCATATTTCTCATCATTGAATCGGAGGTAGATTGTGAAGCTCAAAGCTAAGTTAGTTTTTTTTACATTTCTTGTTTTTTCATTTTTTTCAATTTGCATCGCAGAAGATTTTTGGATGAAACTGGGATTTGATGATGAAACGATGAATATATTTTATACAGAGCAGCATGAAATTTATATCACATCTTATACTACTGATGAGAGAGAAATTGTGTTTGTGTCAAAAGACTATGGAAATAGCTGGGATTCAATTCCTAAACCTAACACAATAACATCAATTTATCTTAGATACATTGATAAAGAAAGTAACACTCTCATTGTGAATGATCCATGGAGTACTCTTTATAGTACTACCATAGATACGATCAACTGGAAGATACTTGGAATTGCAGCCGATATGATATCGAACAATATTTATAACTGCAAGGGACATCTATATTCTCTGCACTGGGGGGGGGTAGCGAAATCTAATAAAGACTGGTCGGTTTGGAGTCAGGTATTAAGTACAGGTTCAGCTGAAACTTTCAATGGTATTGTGGTTGACTCAGCAGGTACATTATATGCAGGATCTACAGATTTTATTGGAGACGGAGGATTGTACAAATCATACGATAACGGAGACACTTGGGCCGGACCCGGACCGGATTTGTTAAATGACTTTATCAGAGCTATGAAAGTCGATTCAGAAGGGAGAATATTCGTCGGGACAGCAGGTCATGCGACTTTAGGGACAGGCAGGATATATAGATCGGAGAATAATGGACTGACATGGAAAAAAGTAGCTGGAGAAGGTTTTTATGTGAATACGATAGGTATTAATAGCGAAGATGAGATATTTGTAGGTTTGTGTAACGAACTGGACATCCTTGGATTAGCATATAGTGATAATCATGGAGATACATGGACTTTCCTAAACTCCGGCTTAGAGCAAGCAATAGCTATAAACGAGATTGCAATCTCACATGATGGCTATGTGTATCTGGCTACCGACGGCGGTGTTTACAGAAGCGTAAAATCAACGACAGGGATAGAACATAATAATTCTGGTCATGTATCGGATTTTGAATTATATCAAAATTACCCGAATCCTTTTAACAACGAGACAATTATTTCTTTCACAATAAAAGAAATTTCTGAAGTCAGATTGTCAGTGTACAATATAAAGGGAGAATTTATTAAAGATTTATGCGATGAGAAACTCAATAAAGGGAAGCATGAATATTCATTTAAGGCGGATGAACTCAATTCCGGAGTTTATTTATACAGACTGTCAATCAACGGGGGATCGGAAGCTATAAAGAAAATGATTTATTTAAGATAAAAGAAGGAGGTGACAGTAAACGCATTGACATTAAGCTCGCCGTAAAGCTACCACCAAGTAAAATACGGAAAATCCAAGTCAAGGTCGCCGGCACCTCCCTGTTAGAAATATAACAAGATTCTGCCGGTAACCGCAATTAAAATTTCAAGTCTAAGGAGAGCAAAATGAAGTTTTACAAATTACTGGCAGCGGTTATGTTTTTTTATCTGCTCAGTGCAAAAGCAGAACTCGTCAACTTAAATCCCGATCCGGCAGGTGCTCCATGGATTGCAGGCGGTTACATTCACAATGAGAGTACACAAGCTATTTACGACGCGTTGCCCAGAGTTACAATAACTGACGACGGGAGAAATGCAGTTTATAAAGAATTAGTAGATAATACAATCGGTGACACAGAATTCACACCAGGTTATTATTTCAGACCTATATCTCTACAGCATTATCGGAATTGTGTTCATGCATCTGTAATCGGATATATGTTTACTTACGAGATCAACTGGATGAGAAAAATCCAAACACCTGCAACTGGAACTGAGAATCACTATCCTTTTAATTTTACCTTTAATTACTGGAATGAAGGCAATACAGCCGATGGTACGGAAATGCACTCGGCTTTTGACACGGCTATCGAATACGGTGTGCCAAGTTCAGAGATTTGGAAAGTAGTAACTGGTGATCACTATGAGGGCAATGGTACACAGTGGATGAGTGGATATGAAAAATACTATAACGCCATGAATAACAGAGCTATGAAAAGAGTACAATTTGGTAATTTATCTGATCCTACAAATGAATATAAAAATTTTAAGGAATTAAAAATATATATAGCTAACCACGGTACAGGACAACCAGTCGGCGGATTAGTAGTTTTTGGATTCGATACGGAAAATGCACGCATGAAAGAAATACCACAAGGATATTATATGGCGGGGGCAAAAATTTATGGCGATTATGATCCCGGCATACCTACTGATGATGATCATGCGATGACTATAGTCGGATATGACGATAATGTTGCTTTTGATTTTAAAGAAGAAACATATACAGATAATAACGGGATTTCACATTTAGCACCCCCGAGTAATGAATATTGGACATGGGATGCAGTAAACAATTGTGTAGTTAAAACTCCTAAACCATTGGCGGAATGGGAAGTAGGAGCTTTTAAAATTGCTAATAGTTGGGGGGATACATGGTGTAACAAAGGTTATATATATATTCCTTACCGATTGGTGGGGCAGGATAAATTATCAGAAGTAAGCGGATTAATACCCGTAGATGATAATACTTATCCTGCAGTACAGAACATTGATTTGACATATAAGGTTAATTTATCGCATGGTCAAAGAAACAAAATGTCAAATTCAATAGCTATGACTGCTGATCCCGGCCTTGATCTTGGAGATAGTGGAGTATATGAAAAAGAGTTTGATACTTCGAAAGATAGAAAAGGAGGCTCTTTACCCATGCAAGGAATTGATTGTGAGCATCCTGAAATAATCGAATTTGGATTGGACGCTACTCCTTTATACAGAAATTTCGGAGAATTTAATCACCCGAAGAAATTCTTTTATATAGTAGATGATTTTACATCAACAATTTCATTGATCCAAAATGAAATTATATCGTTTGAGCTCTATGATTATCGCAATAATAACGAACTTCACATTAGATGCAATGAACATAATCAAACGATTGCGGCAAACGGCAGGACTTATATGTCTGTCGTTTACGACATTTTTAATAATAATGAAGAATTTATCAACGATGATTTGATTATAAATATAAATGAAAATGTAGGTTTTCCGGTTTCAGCTGATATTAAACCCGGAAGGACTTTGATAATTGCCAACAATTCTAAACTTTATTTTCACAATACCTATCTGAATTTTGGTTTAAGTTTTGGCTCTTCTCAAAAATCAAGTATAGTATTTGAAGGCAATGCGGAACTGATTGGTTTTGACGATGACACATCTAACGATAATTTCTATGCAAAGGAAACAGACGTTACCATAACCACAAGATTGAAGATAGAGAATATTTCTTTTAACCTACAGGAAAAATCGACATTGACAGTGCTGGACGGGGCAGAGCTTATTGTGTCTAACGGTTCTGAACTTGTTGTTTCACCTTCGGTTAATTTTGTGTTCGGTACAGGATCGAAGATCATACTTGAAAATGGTGGAAAACTTACTTTGAAAGATAATGTGGTAGCCTTGTTTACGAACAATTCATGTTTGGTTATAAGCGATCCGGTTTCTTCAGTGAATTTTGGAAAATATTCTTGTCTTGAGCTTACACCAGGCTCTTCAATTATTATATGCAAGAACTCAAGACTTAACATTACAAACAGTTCGACTGTGTACTTGGATGAAAGTACATCAATTATCGCAGATCAAGGCTCTGAAATTGTGATAGGCGCGGACAGTTATCTTGAAACGAATCAGGAAGCAATAGGGTTTATAAACTTCGTGCCGGCAGACGGTATTTGGAATGGAATTAAATGCGAAGTCGGAAGTAATGCGATCCTAAACAGAGCAAAAATATCAGGTGCATTAAAAGCGATAACGGGTGCGCCTGCATCGTTCACATTGATGAACTCAGTTATAGAGAACTGCCAGAACGGGATTGAATTGATCAAATGCGATGCTTTCTCGATCAGTTTTAACAAATTTACAGGAGGGAATACAGGCACAGCGGTATCATTAACAAGTTCTTACGGCGAACTAAGTTTTAACAGCATCGAAAATTATCAGTTCGGAACCCGCTTTACTTCATGCTCTCCAACTGTAACAAACAACACGATAAAAAACAATTCGCGGTTCGGTGTTTTTGTCTTCGGACACAATGCATATCCTCAGCTTGTTAATTATTCAAGAACTGGCGGATTGAACAATACTATCATTAATAATGGTACAAACGGATCACCGACATCCCCGTTTCCATTCCCGGACGCTCAAATAGGAATCATGCCTTATGGTAACATTTACCTCTGCGACGGTAAAAATAACATCTATTCGGGACAGATCGGAACAACACCGGTAATCCCGTGCATTTCAGTCGCTCCTTATACGATTGATCCGCCGACAATTTTAGGTCCTTCGGAACTGATAATCGAAGCCACAGGAAATTATTGGGGATCGCGTGATGTTACAGATGAATTCTTTTATTTGGGATGGAGCGAATATTTGCTTTATAGTAACCCGTGGGCATATGAACCATTCACTAATGAGCCGGCACCTCCTTCGTACAGTTCTAATTTTAAACCAAGCGTAGAAAGCACTCTGCTTACAAACGCTGTTTTCCTTGAAAGTAAGAAGAATTACACAGCCTCAATAAAGCAATATGAAAACATTATTAAAAAGTACGAAGATACGCCGGAGTATTATGTTGCATTGACCAGACTGCCGAACATATTTTCAAAAGCAGGATTATCAACAGAACTTCTGATAAATACTTATGACGAAGGTCTTGCCTCTGATAATACTACCAACAAAAAATTCTTTAAAGAAATGAAGGTGGCTACGCATATTAAAGGAAAGAATTATCAGGCAGCTAAATTACTCGCCGAAGAGATGAAAGCTGAAGCATTGACTCAGGAAGAAATTACGCTTGCCGAGATAGATATTGCGATTTGCGATATGATGATGGCTGCAGGCGGAAAAGGAAAGAATCAGTCATCAGAGTATTTAACAAAGCTTGTCGAGCTTGTATCTGGGTCTGAAGTAAACAAATCCGAACCTATGAATGTGACGGACAATACCCTACCGACAGATTTAGTTATGTATCAGAACTATCCAAATCCGTTTAACCCAATAACTCAAATCAGATTTGATCTCGCAAAAACATGTAATATTAAGTTAAGGGTTTATAACGTTTCAGCTCAGATTGTAGCTGAACTTGCAAACGATATTATGAGTGCCGGAAGCCATTCAGTTGATCTTGACGGCAGCAGGCTGAATTCTGGTGTTTATTATTACACTCTTGAAGTTGATGGTAAATCTCTTACTAAAAAGATGATCCTGATGAAATGATCCTCAGCTATAAATATTAAAAATCAGAGGCGGTGGAAACCGCCTCTTTCTTTTGATCTAAATTGCCACATAGGGTCTTGAATAAAAAATTAATGGAGGCTAACGTGCGGAAATACGCCATTGTGGCGTATATCCGTAACGTTGCAGCACGGATTTGGAGGATAAACGCCTCTGTGGCGTATTTTTCTACTATATATTCCGTGATTTGACGTATCTGCAATTATCTTTTCCGTTGACTTCAATATTTATATACTAGTATTATAATTCGTGTTTCAGATTATTTCAAGTTGATTCTTTTTATTTATTTCCAGCCGTAAGGTATCGGCATTAATTTTGATTCGAATACCTGTTCGATGCTGTCCTGGAGATCGGGGAAGAAGTTTATGTCTGTCAGGTTCTCGACGCTGTCGATGCTTACCTGATACAGTTCGAGGTTGGGGCTGTCCGCCTGATGATCCATTACGAAAGCGAGCGGCGAATATTGGTTTTTACTTCTTAATATCAGGATCTTGTAAAATCCGTCGGGGATCTCGACGCGGTTGTTGATAAAGGATCTTTCATTATCGAAATACGGACCTGTGATGACCCATGATTCGTCATTTCCGGAAGTGAGTTTATCGACGGCTTCTTCAAGCACATTCCAGGTATCGCGGTTGAAATCCCTTTTCTGCGGTGATATGTTGGTGAAATAGCACGATTCAAGCTCACAGTTTTTACTTCTGCCTTTCATGTCCGCGAGTCTTGCCATGTGTCCGCGGTCGTAACCGCTTCCTTTGTAGTCCGCATTTAGTGCCGTATTGCTTAGATCCATTGTAGGATCGGGTGCGAATTCCCTTTCACGGAGGTATTTTTTTCCTCTGAAATAATCTTTTTTCAGATGATAGCTGACCCATAGCGGATTGAGCTTTAATGTGTCGTACCCCGATACAAATCCTTCGTACTCGAATATTACATCATTTTCGCATAGGGGAACGCCCCAGAGGATATGTACGGTTTCAGATGCCGGTATTTGATCGAATTCTACCGATCTTGTTTCTTCAATACGGTGTCTGTATATAAAAAAATACCAGACCGCGAAAACTATTAGTACGAGAGCACTTATATTTACTTTAGCTCTGAATGACACTTACAGGCTCCATAGTCTTTACGAGTACTTTCATCCATTTTCTTCCTGACTGACGGGACTGTATTTTGCAGGAATACTCTTTGGATGTATTCAAATTGTTATCTTTAATGAGTTTTTCGAATTTCTCCAGAGCTTCATAACCGCTGTTATCGGAGTATGCCATAATGATCTTTCCGCCATTATTCAGTCTCCGTTTCGCCTGCATAAGGAATCTGGCTGCTGTTTTCTGATCCTTGTCGTTCAGAGCAAGTTCACTTCTGTTCCTTGAGACAGAATCTATCCACGGCGGATTGAAAATTATTATATCGAAAAATTCATCGGTATTTTCAAAAAGATCGCCTGATCTCATGCAGTACAAAGAATTATTCATGGTTTTGCCCTGATACTTTCCGTTTTCAAATTTAAAATCTGAATTGAGATTTTTTTCTATGTTTATTATCGTCGAAGCAAGCGCTTCTGGCAGAATGTCGGAAAAGAATATCTCTGAATTTGTAAAATATTTGTCAGCAAGAATGGTGAGAACGCCTGAACCGCAGCCCATGTCGAGGATCTTTTTCCCGGTTACGGGCATAATTTCTTCGAAAGCGGATCTGAAAAGTTCAGTCGTTTCCTGAGATCTGGGAAGAAGAACGTTAATGCCTGAAGTTATGTTCATCCCGATTGCTTCCACGAACACGGATTCGCTAAGAGAATCCCGCAGATTTTTATAAAAATCGTAAGGGACAAGAAAATCTGCGCCGGCTTTAACATTAAGAGGATCTTCTCCGCAAAATGGAATAAAGTGCGGAAGCTGCTGTTTTTCAAAAAAAGAAACGATATTACCGTTATTTACGATCAGAAGAAGTCTGTTTGAAATATTATGCCTTATTTTCTCGGCCGTTCTTTTTCTTTCAGACGGGGATCTTTCCGATCTGATCATTTCAGATTCTTCAAAAGTGATAAGTTCATCTATCCGCCGGACAACCGAATTATATGCGCTTTCGATATTTTTACTGTCGGAATTGAAAATTATTATGAATTTACCTTTCTTAATATCCTTTGAGATTTTATTAAAATTCAGAATATCCCTGCCTTCATAAACCGCGTAAGAATCCGATCCTCTAATGAGCTCTTCAAAAAGCCGCGGCACTAAAAATGTTCTTTCTTTTATTGCAAGTTCCTTCATTTCAGCCTGTTTTTTATGAAAGATAAACTTAAAATAAAACATAATCAAGCCTAAATCATCTTAACTACTTTATTGATTTAAGTAAAAGTAATATTTATATTGTATTACATGAAAGAACATTCCGGGAAAATATATATTCTGATAATTCTGCTCAGTATTACCTTACAGACGCACGTTATTGCTCAGGAACCCGCGCAGTATCCAAGGATCGGTATCGCTCTTTCAGGTGGAGGAATGAGGGGTATTGCGCATATCGGGGTTCTCAGGAGGCTCGAAGAGGAAGGGATAAGGCCGTACATGATTTCGGGATCGAGTATGGGCGCTCTAATAGGAAGTCTGTACTGTCTAGGATATGATACTTATGAGATAGAGAAGATTATTAAGGAAGCAGAAACTAAGGAGGTTTTCAGCAATAAACCTGATAGGAGCTATACTGAAAATTATCTGAAAAAAACATCCGACAGGACGGTGATCGAGTTAGAATTGACAGAAGAAGGGATACATCTGCCGAACGCTCTTAACAACGGACACAGGATATTGCAGAAACTTAGAAAGTACATGCTAGTGTCAGAGTATTACAACAGGGATTTTGACAGCCTGAAATACAAGCTGAGGATCGTCTGCTCGGATATCCAGAGCGCAGGTAAAGTGGTTTTTAACAATGGAGATATGCCGGTGATAATACTTGGTTCGATGGCTTTTCCGGGACTGTTCAAACCTGTAATATATGATGGCATGCAGCTTCTTGACGGCGGCCTGACGGATAACATTCCGACCGGAGTGCTTGAAAACTGCGATTATATATTCACTTCAGATACCACGCATGACACTCCTTCGATGAACAAGGATTACAATTTTATCGAACTTCTTGACAGAATATCCGTAATGATGACAAAGACGAACACGGATCAGAGCCTGAAGAATTCGGATATAATATTCAGGCCGGTAATAGAGGACATTTCTTTAACTGAACTTGAAAACCCCGATTCTCTTATAAATGCCGGATACGAAGCGGCAGACAGAAAGATAGAAGAGATTAGAACTCTTATGAATTTCAATAAGTATTCAGCATCTGAAAAAAGCGATCTTGACATAAATACAATTGAAGTGTTAGGAAATAACATATATAAAAAAGATGAAATACTCTCTGAACTCTCAGGGATCAGATGTACTAAAACCGCTATTACTAAAATTCAGGAAAAATATCGAAAGAACGGCTACATTTTGTGCTCGGCGAAACTGATAGAAGGTGCAGAAAAAGACACGCTGAAAATATCTGAGGGAAGGCTTAAAGCGATAGACATCAAAGGCGACTATTCGACGAGAAAGAGCTACATAAGACAGGAACTTAACATTTCTAAGAACAGGATCCTGAGGATGAAGGACATCGAAAGCAGCATTGATAATCTGTACGGCACAGGACTTTTCAGCAAAGTGAACTACGAACTCGATTATGAAAATGAAAAAATTATAATTATCGTAGAAGAGCAGCCTTATCATCTTTTAAGAATAGGCGCGAATTATCAGACAGACAGGGGTTTTCTGGGGCTTTTTGAATTTTCGAACAAGAACCTTCACGGCAAAAGGGCCGAAATCTACGGCGGACTTACCTACGGCGAAAAATTCAACAGGTTAGAGCTGTCATATTATAATCCTTTCTTAAGAAAATCCTCCGTATTTTACGAATTCCTGCCGTATTATCAGGAAAAGGAAAAGGAATATTTTGATACAGACCACGAGAGGATCGATGAACTGACTTCAAAAGAAAAACGCGCGGGAGCTGTACTTAATCTGGGATTTCAGGTTTTCGATAATTATCAGGGTACGGTCTCGATCCTTCAGGAATACATAGATCATCAGAAAGAGTACAGCAACAGAACATCCGGTTTATTCAGGATTCTGGCGGACAGCAGGGACGATCAGATAATACCTACGAGAGGGGTTTACATCAGCTGGAATCTGGAAACAGGGATGTATTACGACTATGAAACAAATGTTAAATTTCAGAAAACATGGGGCGAATTCACTTTCTGCAATAACATTATGAACAGGCTGAATTACGAGATAGGCGTTTCCGGAGGGACAGGCGATAAAACCACACCGGCACTGGAAAGATATTTTTCGGGCGGGATAAGAACTATGCCGGGGACTTTCTACGAAGAATATTCAGTGATCCAGTATATCAGGTTCAGGCTCCGTGAAAATCTGCTTGTTTATAGAGCCACATTATTCGATACATATATAACCGGCGGATACTATCTTAACGGAATGTGGACGGAAAAACTCGATGAGATAGAATGGAACAGCAGAGATTTCGTGAATTCATTTTATCTGGGTCTGACAATGAATTCATCTTTCGGGCCGGTCGAAGCGGGCTGGGGAGTTACCGCAGGCAACGGGATCATAAAAAAGACTAACAGGCTGTTTCTTTCTTTCGGATACCCTCTTCAGTAAAAAATTAAGATTAATATTTTATATTTTTCTATTGACACAGTTGAACGGTATCTATATATTCGCAAGGAAAAAAAATCACGCTTAAATTAATTGGCAGGGGAACAGATATGGTGGATTTTGATATTGACGAGATAATCAGGGCAATGCACGAGAAAGCAGAAGATATTACATATTATCTTAATAAAGAAACAGGCGAGATCGTATATATTGACGAAAATATCGCGACAAGTGTAGAAGACGAATATGAACAGACATTGACGGCTCTGGAAGAATGGAGCACTGATATGGAAGATGACGATATGTACCACGAGAAGATATATTCTCCCAATGAAGAAGTTGACGAAAAAGAGCTCATAAAAAGGATCAGGTTTATCAAACAGGATGATTACGAACCGATTCCGACGATCACGATACTTGAGATAAAAAAAATCATTGAGCAGTACATGGATTCGGTCAAGGGATTCAATAAAGATCTGAAAGTGACGATAAAAACATCTATCGCGAACTTAAATAATATTGAAGAGATCGAAGAAGTTCTTGTAAAACATATCGGCGATAAGGAAAGATGGGACAATTATTATCAGACAGTAATCAGAAATAAAGTACAGAACTGGCTGAAAGGGCTCGGTTACGAAGCATAATTTTTTTATATTTTATTTGATAAAAAAAACTTATAATTCGGTATGGGATCTGAAAAAGATTTAAATACCGCAGCAGAATTCATCCGCAAAGGCGGGGTCATAATAATTCCGACAGACACGATCTACGGTTTTTCATGCGCTCCCGGCTGCGAAGGGGCAGTAAACAGGATCTTCGAATTTAAAAAAAGAGAAAATAAACCTTTTATTATTCTTGATTCATCTTTAGAAAGGATCAGAAATTCATATTACAGGCAGAGTGTTCTTTTGAAAAGGGTCATGTCGGTCATGATAGACGAAAAAATGTGGCCCGGAAAAATAACTCTGATCGCCGACAGGAAAGAAGAGACGGGTTATAAATTTTTAAAGGATCAGAAAAAGATAGCCGTCAGATTTACCGAATTCACCGCTGTCAAATATATTTGTGATCAAATCGGTTCAGGGATAGTAAGCACGAGCATAAACATTTCAGGTGAGAAACACATAAATGATCTCCGGCAGTTAAAGTCCGAATGGGATGGTATTGTCGATTATATACTGGAAAGAGAAACTGAAGGGGGTGTGGCATCAGCCATAATAGAAATTCTGGAAGAAGAAGCGGCGGTAAGACTTATAAGAGCGGAAGATGAAGAACAGAAGGATAAAATAATCGAAGTATTTGCCAAAAGAGGCATAAAATGTCTCTGATGATCTACACGCAGTACACAAAGCCTGAGGGAACGGTCAGATTCGACGATCTTGTAGTTGCCGCAAAAAAGAAGGGCGTCAAATATCTGGCAATGACAGATCACGGGAACTTCTCGGGCATAACCGAATTCTATTCTAAATGCCTTGATTCAGGAATAAAACCGGTCATCGGAATCGATCTGTTTTCAAAGCTTGAGAACGGCAGATACGTAAGAACGATAATTTATATAAAAAATCTTGAAGGATATAGATGCGCTATCAGGCTGACAGGCAGCATAAAGCAGGAAGGCAGGATGTTCTACTGCCTGTTAGATGATCTAAAAGAAATCTCAGGCTGTATTTTCTGTTTCAGCATGTATAAATATGACCTTATATCAGAAAAAGCGGATATGGAATCAGATCCCGAATATGTTCATTCGCAGACCGGTCTTCTGAAAAAGGATCCCGGTGATATTTATTTTCATATATTGTTCGACGGCGATGAAAAAAATGAAGAAATATCGAAAAAGATACTGACCTTTTCGCAGAAAGAAAAAGTCAATCTTCTCGGGGTAAATCCTGTATATTATCTAGAAAAGGGCTCGCACAGACTCGAAGAAATGTCGGCAAGGCTATATGGGGAACAGTGTTGCTTAATCCAGTACAGGAACCAGTTTTTGGGTGCGACTGAAGAATTTATAGAAAAGTATTCTTCATCATCGATCGAGAACAGAGATAAAGTGGCGAAATCCTGCCATCTTCTTCTGGAAGATATGCCGGTAAGGTTCCCAGAACTTAAACTCAAAACTGAAATCTCCTTTTCTCATTTTGAAACTTTAAAAGAAATGACGTTAAAGCTGTTCGAAGAACAGAAAGACAGTTTCGGCGATATAATATATGAAGAGCTGGCATACATACGAAAACACAACATCGCCGACGTGATTCTTTTTCTGATAGAGATCAAAAAAGAATTTTTTGAAAACTATGAGAACAATATTTTCTTCGCAGGTTTCGTGAACGATCTGCATCTTGCGTATATCTTTAACCTGACCCTGTCTTCACCTGTTTTCACAGCCAGAGAATATCACAGATCGGTTTTATCCGGCAGAAAGATACTTCCTCTTATTACAGTAATAGTTTCTCCTGAGAACAGGCAGGGGCTTTTCGATTATATGGCTAAAAGATTTACGAAAGATTCGATATGTTTTTTAAATGAAACTAATAAGTGGCATTTTATTTCTATAATGAACTCGCTTGAAAAAGAGTACAATATACCGAAGGAAATTGTTGAAATACTATCAAAATATTATAATAAGAACTTCAGATCTTCCGGTCAGTTCGCAGAAATACTGAAAAATTCAGAGGTTGAAGAAGTATTAAAAAAACATCCGGAGCATAGAGAGAGTATCCACCTTGCATCACAGTTAGACGACGTTTTCAGAAATTATTCAATTAATACGAACCAGCTGGTAATAAGCAGCACTAATATTTCCGAGATACTTCCTGTCATCAGCAAGTCGGTTGACGATGGTATAGCCAGTTCTTTCTACAGTATGAACACTGCGAAGCATTTTGGTGTGTGGAATATCAATATTGAATCCAGCAATTATCCTGAGATAAGAAAATTCTTCAGGCTGGGGCCGGCTTCAGTTAAAGAGCTTGTAAAACTGGCCGGCGAATTGATAGAAAAGATTAAAAAAGACGATCTTTCGATGATACCGTATTTTAATTATAACTTTCAGAGAGAAAAGTATCTGGATGTCAGCGATGATCCTTTAATGAATCTAATCCTGTATCTGGAATCCGGTAGGACAAATCTGAGCTTTCTTTTAAACAAACCTTCGCCCGAATTTCCCGGTAACAGATATAAAAAAGAACTCGGCCTTACAAGAGGATTTATAATATTCAGAGAACAGCTTTATTTCGTCTGCGACAAACTTTTTTCCGCAAAAGATGTCGTCAGCTTAAAAAGAAGACTTCTGGACTCTGCGGGAATTATCCAGTTAAATTCCGTTCTTAATCAGATCGCAAATATAAAAGGCTACAGCGAAAAATGCGAGTATCTAAGGTCCGCGGTATTGCCGACTGTGTTTTATTTATCGGTTTCAGATGCAGCCTCAAAGGTTCTGATCGGTCTGAGAATGCTTGAATTGAGATCAAAGCACCCGGTTGAATTTAAGGAATATATTTTCATCCGCGAAGCTAATTCGGATGAGGAATGGCGTAAATATATTAATGTAATGAAAGAAGATGGATTCAAATTCACAAAATTCAGCGTTGCGAATCTTACCAAGAAAGCGGTAAGCAAAGACAGGACTATCTCTCTGCCTCTTTTCTGCGTAAAAGGGATCTCGAAAAAAGTCTCCGACTACATATTCGAATTAATGGACACTTCTCAGGTCGATAACTTTCAGGATTTTATCGAAAAATGCGATAAAAATTTCATTCGGCATAACACAGTCGAGATCCTTGTTAAGATCGGATTCTTCGATCTGTTCGGAAACAACCGAAAAGAGATGGTGAAGTTGTCTGAAGATTATTTTAAGTTCATTAAAAAAGATGATCTGACGCAGCCTGAGCTGTTCGAAACTTCCGAGATAGAGATCGGCACGGAATCCACATCCGATTATTCGATCGAAGAAAAAAGAGATTTTGAAGAGGAATATACAGGTCTTATATTTACAAGGTCATACGAATGCGACTGCGAACTCTGCGAATGCATCAAGCTGAAAGAAAATCAGCAGATAAAGATCTGTAAAAGCATTTATTCTGAATACACTTTCGCACTATTCATATCGGTACAGAACGATGACGATACGATCATAAGCGAACTGTCTAAATATCTTACACCTGAAGGCAACTGCTCTATAAATGTATATTTCTCAAATTCCAAAAGTTTACTATCTATGGAAAACAGGCTGGAACTGAACGATAGAACGCTTTACGCCATCAAGCGTCTTCTAAAAAATCACCCCTTTTATATAGAGATTAATGAAAAAAGGACTGATTGATCAGCCCTTTTTTCAATCTGAATATCAGCGGATAATCAGTTTATTTTACTATCCACTATTGTTAGGATTTCTTCTGTCCTGGTATCTATTGAAGAAAGTATGTCGTTCATTTTCTTTAAAGTGTTTACTTTATACTGATCAGAGTTTTCAAAACCTGATAAATTTATCTTCACGTTCAGTCCCGCTCCTTTCACTCCAGATCCTATCAAAAGAGCAGCTACACCCGCGTCGCTTGCCGCGTTCGTGTTCCCGATCTCTGCGATCCTTTTTATGATGGGCGTAAGGTCCATAATTCTGTGCATTACTTTAAGCGGTATCTCAGTAGCGTTCACGGTAGCGTCGTAATACATCTTTTCGGCTTTTTTGATCTCTTCAATATCCTCGGAAGCTTTAGCTTTAGATTTCGCGCCGATCGCTTCCATGAGTACGTTGAAGGCGTCCGTATCAGCGTCGATTAGATTTAGAAGTTCGTACTTTCTCTGCTGAAGATCTTTTCCCAGAGAATTAACTTCGCTGTTAAATTGTTTATATCCTTTTTTATTAAAAGTCAGGTTCATAACCATAGCACCGAGAGCTGCTGCCAGACTGCCGCAGAGCGCGGCTACTGAACCGCCTCCGGGGGCCGGCGAGTCTGAAGAAAGCATATCGTTGAATTCCGTAATCGTAAGATCAACAAGCTTTCCTGGTTTTGCTATCATATATTCAATGATCTTTTCTTCAGGTTTAAATTCAGAAACATCAGATAATCCCAAGGATTGAGCTGCTATCTTGATCAGTTCTTTTTCATCGGCCGCGGAACAGGATCCCTGTTTTTCAAGATAATGAATCCCGGCCTGAATAATGGCCTCTTTCGGAACTACCCCGACGATCTCGCTTCCGGTGACCCTCAATCCCATTTCAGCAGCCTGTTTCGAAATTTCATCGAATACATGATGCATCGAAGTAACGTGATAATTCGTCAGATTGATCGATATCTGCGCTCTTTTATAGTCGTCAACATACCATCCGATAGCCTTGCAGTTCTTGAACATACCGGGCTGTTTGACTTTATTCCCGTTCTTGTCTTTGATGAATTTATCGTTCTCGTCTTTTAAAAAGCGGCCCTGTTCGCGGATATTGAGCGCGATATCATGAGCGAGCTTCTCGTTTCTTGTATTAAGATTTACATTATAAGCTATAAGAAAATCCCTGGCTCCTACCGCAGTCGCTCCGGCTTTAGGTCTAAATTCACAGGGGCCGGCATCAGGCTTTCTGGCGGGATCCTTCAGGTTGGCTTCAAGAGCTTCGTATTCACCCTGTCTTACCCATGCAAGGTTTTTTCTCTCTTCAGTTGTTGCCGCATATTCATAGTAATATACAGGGTAATCAAGTTCTTTGCCAAGCATTTCCCCAAGCTGATGAGCGATATCAGCGCATTCATTCATAGTTATATCGCTTACGGGTATAATAGGGCAGACATCGCAGGCTCCGAATCTCGGATGAGCTCCTTTATGTTTAGACATGTCAATAAGTTGATGTGAACGTTTAACCGCATTAAAAGCCGCTTCTTTGACGCTTTCGGGATCCCCCACGAACGTTACGACAGTCCTGTTAGTATCGAATCCGGGATCGACATCTAAGAGTTTTACGCCTTTGATCTTTTTTATTTCATCGGTGATCTGATCTATCACCTGCATGTTTCTGCCTTCGCTAAAATTAGGTACGCATTCAACAATTTTCATAAATTCCCCGATGTTTATTTAAACAGGTCGTAAAATAATAAAATATTGAATATTATCAAAGCAATAAATTTACAATAATTTTAAAGTATATATAAATTTTGCTATATTTTTTATTTGACAAAGCAAATCAATGATAATAAATTTACCTAAAAAAAGGAAAGACGTCATGAGTAGAATTTTAATTATAGCGTTATTACTTATATCAGCAGCTGTATGGAGCCAGGACCTTAAAAAAGCGCCTTCTTTCAGTCTTGAGAATGCCGAAGGAAAGCAGATATCACTTGACAGTATCCTTGTCAAAGGTCCCGTTCTTTTAAACTTCTGGGCCAGTTGGTGTAAACCCTGCAAGGAAGAACTACCTGAATTTAATAAAATAAAAAATGATTACTCCTCAAAAGGATTGAACGTGGTGCTTGTTACGATAGATAAACCAGCAGCGTTTACAAAAGCAAAGTCATTTCTGAGAACCAAAGGTTTCGAATTAGAACTTTTAAAGGACTGCGATCAGAAAGTGATTAAGAGCTTCGGAGGCGGAGAGTCGGTTCCCTACACTTTTTTGATCGATACAGAAAAGAACATTACATTCAGAAAAAAAGGTCAGACATCCTACAATGAACTTCTTAAGGAAGTGAAAAAAGTTATAAAATGATTTTTACAGACCAGCCGCTTTATACTATATATAATTATCTGAAGGATCTCTTACAGAAATCGAATGTAAATGATGTAATTGAATTCGAGGTCATCGATCCTGATATCTCAAATGAGTTTTCGGGCACAAAGATAAGCATACTTGGTAATAAATATATATACCGGCCGTTCAAGGTCTGGGTCGATCTCGCCGAAGTGCTTCACTGCAAGATACTCACTCCCAGAGCCGCAGGTAATAATCATATATTAATAAGATATACGCCTCTGAATATTTCAAAATCGTGGCACAATCATTCAGGCGTGAGTATTACCGAAAAATACGGTGCGGGTTCGGATTTCGCGAAGATATTTAAATTCGAAGAACCCTATTTTCTTAACGATTATCTCAGAGCTCTTTCGGAGATACCGGTTAAAGAAGGCATGAATATCTTAAATCTCGGTATCAACAGGGGAGATGAGTTCAAGATCATAAAAGAAGTGTTCAGCGAAATATACGAAACTTTCACATTTACAGGAATCGATCACTGCAGATCAGCTCTTAAGATCGCTGAAGGATCGTTCCCGCAGGAAAATTTCACTTTTATCAACGACGATATATCGAACGTCGGAAATCTGAAGCTGAAAAAGCAGGACCTGATAATTTCTATAGGTACACTGCAAAGTCCTGACATAGACGGTCACGAGGTTTTCAGATGCCTTATCCAGAATGTTATCAGCAGAGACGGAAGCGTTATTCTAGGATTTCCCAACAGCCGCTACATTGATTGCGAAGTGGTTTACGGCGCAAAAACAAAGAATTACTCCGAATCCAACCTTAACCTGCTTTTCAAAGACATCAGCTTTTATAAAAAATATCTTCAACAGCACGGTTATAAGGCGATCACATTCGGCAAATATTATGTTTTTCTTGTGGCTGTAAAAGACTGATCTAAGCCTGAAACTTCAATAAATGAAAATCTTTAAAAAAAATCTTGACAATGCAATTAATTTTGAATAAATTTCGACCCGCTTTACTGCTTAGGTTCAAAATGCATGAAATTTAAGCAATAAAGTCTTGACAACCGGAAAAAAAATTCTTAACTTAGCGACCCGTTTAAGAATTACGGTGGGAGTAGCTCAGTTGGCAGAGTGCCTGACTGTGACTCAGGTTGTCGCGGGTTCAAACCCCGTCTCTCACCCTTGAAATATAATGGTTCCATCGTCTAGAGGTTAGGACTCAAGGTTTTCATCCTTGCAACCGGGGTTCGATTCCCCGTGGGATCACGAAACACAAAAAGTTCATTGAAATAGGCAAGAAGAAGAAAAAAGTAAGAAGCACAAAAAAGAAGAAACGAAGGCCCTGCGCTGTTTGTTGATATATATTAATGAATAGTGCTGTTAATTAAAATGTTTATTTAGCATAAACAACGGAGAGTTTGATCCTGGCTCAGGACGAACGCTGGCGGCGTGCCTAACACATGCAAGTCGAACGAAGAATGTTTTTCGGAATATTCTTAGTGGCGGACGGGTGAGTAACGCGTGAACAATCTGCCCCGTACAAAGGGATAGCCTCGGGAAACCGGGATTAAAACCATATAACACTTAACTGCCGCATGGTAGTGAAGTCAAATCGAGTAAGAGGTATGGGATGAGTTCGCGTCTGATTAGCTAGTTGGTGAGGTAAGGGCTCACCAAGGCGACGATCAGTAGCCGGCCTGAGAGGGTGAACGGCCACACTGGAACTGAGACACGGTCCAGACTCCTACGGGAGGCAGCAGTGGGGAATTTTGCGCAATGGGGGAAACCCTGACGCAGCGACGCCGCGTGGAGGATGACGGCCTTCGGGTTGTAAACTCCTGTCAGAAGGGACGAAATCCCGCAAGGGACTGACGGTACCTTCAGAGGAAGCCCCGGCTAACTACGTGCCAGCAGCCGCGGTAATACGTAGGGGGCAAGCGTTGCTCGGAATTACTGGGCGTAAAGGGTGAGTAGGCGGTCGGGCAAGTCAAGGATGAAATCCCGAGGCTCAACTTCGGAATTGTTCTTGAAACTGCTCGGCTTGAGGGTAGTTGAGGAGAGTGGAATTCCCGGTGGAGCGGTGAAATGCGTAGATATCGGGAGGAACACCTGAGGCGAAGGCGGCTCTCTAAGCTACTCCTGACGCTGAATCACGAAAGCTAGGGGAGCAAACGGGATTAGATACCCCGGTAGTCCTAGCCGTAAACGATGGACACTGGATATTCCGGCATTTCTGCTGGAGTGTCGTAGCTAACGCGTTAAGTGTCCCGCCTGGGGAGTACGATCGCAAGGTTGAAACTCAAAGGAATTGACGGGGGCCCGCACAAGCGGTGGAGCATGTGGTTTAATTCGATGCAACGCGAAGAACCTTACCTGGGCTTGAACTACACATGAACGTTATAGAGATATAATTTTTGGGGCAACTCAACATGTGAAGAGGTGCTGCATGGCTGTCGTCAGCTCGTGTCGTGAGATGTTGGGTTAAGTCCC
>ENA-UPTA01002342-UPTA01002342.1-activated-sludge-metagenome-genome-assembly--contig:-NODE-2342-length-19666-cov-5.766968_pt1 | contig 19666 bp, 16 predicted proteins | sample MGYA00238184_ERZ773361 | MGnify/ENA primary metagenome ERZ773361 (study PRJEB29100, sample SAMN05720205) | activated sludge metagenome | isolation source: anaerobic digester from wastewater...
CAGAAGGTTGATCAGCAGGCCCAGCACGGCTACGCCGATCGCCTCGTTGAAACGAATGGTCTGGGGAACAAACAGCCGGTGCACGGATTCGAGGGCCATCAGGAGGGCGACGACCGCAAGGGCCACGGCGCTGGCAAAGGCACCGAGGACACTCACCTTACCCGTGCCGAAGCTGAAGTCGGCGCTGTGGGCGTGTCGCCTGGCGTAACGATAGGCGAAGATCGTGATGGCGAAGGCAGCCACGTGCGTGCCCATGTGCCAGCCGTCGGCCAGAAGGGCCATCGAGCCAAAAGCCAGGCCGGCCGCGATCTCGACCACCATCGTGACGGCCGTGAGCAGGAGGACGATGACCGTTCGTTTCTCACCTTGTTTGTGAACGACGGCGAAATCATGTTCGTGTTGCCACTGCTGGAGAGCATACATGTGCATGGTAGTCACTCACTGACCGGATCATGCTGATCCCGCTTCGTCCTACGAGAATGCCCGCATGAGAACTTCATGACCAAGATGATAACGCATCCTGGATGGAGGATCAAGACGCGAACTCCGATAGGCAGCGCCGCCTGTCGCGGCAAGCATCGCTACATGGGCTTGTTCGACGACGAGGTCGAGGCGGCCAAGGCAAGCGACCGCAAGGCATGGGAGCTGCTCGGGGAGTTCGCGTACCTGAACTTCCCCGAGGACTACGGGCGATGACGTGTCCTCACGGGGCCAGCCACGCGTCCCGGTTGGCCCGGACGAATTCGTCGTCGGTCAGGTGCGGGTACATGCGGATGATCCGGTCGATCTGCTCGGCCTGGCCCGGCGAGAGGCGTTCGGCCGGGTCCAGCGTGCCGATGTGGGCCATGAGACCCTGGCGGTGCAGGACGTACGAGATGCCCGGGATGCAGCCGGCGAAGGCATGGTCGGCGTCGAAAATCGCCTTGTTCGCGAGCGTCATCTGGCTCGCCAGCGTGAGGATTTCCATGGGGAGCGGAGCCTGGGTCTTGCGGATTTCCTTGATCTCGCTGAGGTGCTCGACCGCCCGCTTCGTCCAGCAGGCCCATTGGCCCAGGAGCCCCCCCGCCACGCACAGTGGGACATCGCCGTTTGAGGTGCGGAACACGTGCGGGGTCGTGAGGTCGACCAGGATGTTGTCGTCGTTGCCCGTGTACAGGGCGATGTCGTCCTGCCGGCCGGACTCGGCGACCGCCTCCAGGACGTCGAGTGTCTGGTAGCGATTGAACGGCGCGACCTTGATCGCCCGCACGCTCGGGATCGCAACGAGCCGGGACCAGAACTCCTTCGGCAGCGTCATCCCGCTGATCGTGCTCTGCAGATAGAACCCCATGATCGGGATCACCTGTGCCACCTGGCGGGCGTGGTCGATCAGATCGTCGATGGACCGCCCCCGCAGCGCGGTCAGCGAGAGCAGGCCCAGGTGATAGCCGAGATCGGCTGCCGATTTCGCCTCATTCACGGCCTGGGCCGTGCCACCCACCAAGCCGGCCACCATGATCGGCGGCTCGACCGACGCGGACGCGGCGACTTGGCGAGCCGTGCGGATCGCCAGTTCCAGGACCGGTTTGTAGAGCCCCACTTTCGGGTCGTGAATGGCGAACTGGGTTGTATGGACACCCACGGCCAGCCCGCCGGCGCCGGCCGCGAGATAGTAGCGGGTCAACGCCCTCTGATGCCGCTCATCCAGCTTGTTCTGGGCAGTCAGTGCCAGCGGATGGGCCGGGATCACGCAGCCCTCGCGCAGCCTCTTGAAGACGCCCGGCTCGATCATCGAATCCCCTTTCAGAACCGCCCATCCCGGACGTCGTACTTCGTGGGTTTGTTCAGGACCCGCTTTCCCGCTCCGATCCATGTCACGATCGTGGCGATCATATCGTCCAGGCCCACGGCCGGCCCGCCGAACCGCTCGACGCACTTCGATGCGTTCGACAGCAGCGCTGTCGGCGCCTCCCGGCCGGTGAATCGAGGTTCCTTTCCCAACACCAAGCCGATCCGCTGAGCGACGCTGCGGACCATGAGGATCTCGGGGCCCGTGACATTCAGGATGGCCGGCGGGCTGGCTGCGATACTCAAGGCTCTGAGAATGCAGTTGTTCGCATCACCCTGCCAGATCAGATTGACGGCCCCCATCCTCAGATCGATAGGCTCGTCGTGAAGGATCCTGAGCGTCAGATCGACGAGAATGCCGTATCGGGGCTCGTTGGCGTAGTTGAGCCGAATCAGCGTCACGGGGGTCCCGAAGCAGCCCGAGAAGTACTCGAAGACTCGCTCGCGAGCGAGGCAGGACTGGGCGTACTCGCCGACGGGACCAGGGACGTCGTCTTCCTTCGCACCGCCGGAGCGAGGATCGACGAAGGCGTAGACGTTGCCCGTCGAGAGGGCGACGATCCGCGAGCGATTGTACTGCCGGGCGACGAGTGCGGGGACATAGGCGTTCATCGCCCAGGTCAGCGGTTGGTTGCCCGTGGCCCCGAACTTCATGCCGGCCAGGAAGAAGACATTCGGCACATCGGGCAGGCGGGCGTATGCGGATTCATCCAGCAGGTCCGCCTCGACGATTGCGATGCCTTTGGCCGCGATTCGGTCTCGCACCGACTTGTCGCCGAAGCGAGAGACGGCGTACACGGTCTTCGGCGGCGCCGCCTTCTTGACCATCATCGCCAGGGTGGGACCCATCTTGCCGCCGGCCCCCAGGATCGCCACGTCGCCCGGCACCTGGGCCAGCGCCTCCCGCGTCCCCGCAGCCGGCTCGCTCAGCACGTCCTCCAATCCGCCTTCATCGACCTGCGACAGATCCACCATAATCGAATGATCTCCCAAATAGGCCATTGTCACCTCTACCGCAAGCCGGCGGACGTGTCAAGTGGCCGCACAAGATTGACAATCACATCCGGCGCTTGCATAATCACATTCGCTTTGTCGCCGGAACGACCGGCAAACGGCCCTTCAGGAGTTGTGCCATGACACACGCGACCATCACGTTCACCCTGGCGATCACTCTCATAGTCGCAGCCCCACAGCGGGCAGCGAATCCGCCGACGGATTACTCCCCCAAGCCGCAGGAGCAGCAGCTACCTCGCGCCATGTATTCGGCGATGGCGGAGTTGCCCCGCATCACCGCAGGCAGGAGCAATGCAGACCTGACCGGCGACGACAACTGCGTCCTGCAGGCGGCGGTCGATTACATCGCCGGCCTCGGGGGCGGCACCGTCGAGATCGGAGAAGGCGAATACCTCATGCGCGACTCGCTGCACCTTCGCGCGAACGTGACCGTTCGAGGGGTCAAGGGCAAGACCGTCCTGCGAAAGGCGGCGGGAGTCGTCTCGGCCCTGGCCCTGGACGGCGACTTCGGCGAGGAACAAATCACGGTCCGCGATCCCACGGGATTCGCGGTCGGCTGCGGAGTTGCCGTCTGGGACAGAGAGGCGGGCGGCTTCCACACGACCGTCGCCCGCCTGATCGGGCGAAACGGCAACACGTTCGCCATCGACAAGCCCCTGATGGCCGACTGCATGGCGGACAACGACGGCAAGGCGGCCACCGTGTTTCCGGTCATCAGTGCCTACGACACGGAAGGCGTGCGAATCGAAAGCCTCGTCATCGAGGGGAACCGGCAGGAGAACGTCCCGCTCAATGGGTGTCGTGGCGCGGGCATCTTCCTCTATCGCGCGTTCGGAACCGTCATCAGCGGTTGCCTCGTCCGCAACTACAACGGCGACGGCATCAGCTTCCAGCAGTCCAATGATGTCACCGTCGAGGACTGTATCTCCGAGGAGAACACCTCGCTCGGGTTGCATCCCGGCAGCGGGTCGCAGCGGCCGACGATCCGCCGTTGCGTGGCGCGCCGCAACGGGACGGACGGCCTGTTCCTGTGCTGGCGGGTCCGCCACGGCCGGTTCGAGGACAACCTGCTCGAAGAGAACGGCCGGTTCGGCATCTCCATCGGGCACAAGGACTCGGACAACCTGCTCCGTCGCAACACCGTGCGCGGGAACAAGGACAATGGCGTCTTCTTCCGCAACGAGTCGCTGGGCATGGCGCCGCACCGCAACCGGCTCGAAGAGAACCTCATCGAGAACAACGGCGGCCCCGAGATCCGCATCCGGGGCAGCGTGAACGATCTGGTGTTCCGAAACAACGTGATTCGCGACAGCCGCACGCAGGATGCGGACGCTGAGCACATCGGAATCCGGATCGAGGAAACCGTCGGGCCGGTCGTCCTGGAAGACAACAAGATCGAAACACAGATCCCCGTGGACGACCGCCGGCCCTCCAGGTAACAACGGTCCGACTCCAGTCGCTGTGACGGTTCTCGTTTCGCAGGCCGGAGTTCAGCACTGATGAGGAGCATCATTATGGAGAAGTCTCGTTTGTCGCCCTTGTTGTTGGCTGCGCTGATTCTGCCCATCGCATGCGGTCTTGGCGGAGTCGCAGCTTCGGCCCAGTCCGGCGAGTCGAAGACAACGCAGGAGAGTCCTTCGGCCGACAAGGCGCGGCCATCGAGAAGGGGTTGCGTTCGGATCGCGACGCTGGGGCCGCGGCCTGCGTCGGTCGATGGAAAGACGGACCCGCAGAAGGTCGTGGAGGCGATGATCGCGCATTGGCGGCGGGAGTTCTCCCAGGTCCTGCCCGACCGGCCCGATCTGATCGTGGCCCCCGAGGCGTGCGACCGCCCCGCCGGACTCTCGTCCGACCAGCGGCTCGCCTACTATCGCGTGCGAAAGGATCAGGTCCGCGACTTCTTCGCCTCCGTGGCGAATGAGAACCGCTGCTACATCGTCTATTCCGCGGCGCGGGAGATGGAGGACGGTACGTGGCGCAATTCGAGCACCTTGATCGGCCGCGACGGGCAGGTCGTGGGCATCTATAACAAGAACCACGTCGTCATCGAAGAGACCACGGAGAACGGCATCCTGTGCGGCCGGGATGCGCCGGTATTCGAATGCGACTTCGGGCGAGTGGCCTTTGCGATCTGCTTCGACTTGAACTTCGACGAGTTGAGACTGAAGTACGTCCAGGCCAAGCCGGACCTGATCGTCTTTTCCTCGATGTACCACGGCGGCCTGATGCAAGCCTATTGGGCCTACTCCTGCCGGGCCCACTTCGTCGGGGCGGTGGCCGGTCTGCCCTGCGAAATCCACAACCCGTTGGGCCAGCTCGTGGCGTCCAGCACGAACTACTTCGATTACGTTGTCGCGGACGTGAATCTCGACTGCCGCCTGGCGCACCTCGACTACAACTGGTCGCGTCTGCGGGCGCTCAAGGCCAAATACGGGCCGAAGGTGCAGATCACGGACCCCGGATTCCTCGGCTCCGTGCTGATCTCCAGCAAAGACGAGAAGGTCACCGTGGACGAGATGATCGACGAGTTCAGCATCGAACGGCTCGACGACTACATGGCAAGGGCACTCGCCCATCGCCACACGCCCGGCAACATGGAGTGACGCCAGCATGACGCGCTGCGTACACCACGTCGTCGATGTCACCACCGGGACGAATCCAATTCCATCGAATGCATCCGCACGGGGAAAAGTCCAACGCCGACGTGGAATAGGGCCACTACTCCGCGCTGCTGTGTCGCATGGCCAACATCTCCGGCCTCGTCGGCAATCAGAAGCTCCGATTCGATCCGAAGACCGAGACGCTCGTGGACGCTGCTGAAGCCAACAAGCATCTGAAACGGACATACCGAGAGCCCTGGGTGATCCGTGACGAGGTCTGATCCGTCGGGTCAAAGGTGCGTGCCATGCACCATTTCATTGCCTTGCATCACACCGAATCCCGCCAATCGACGGCCAGACGGATTCAGGGCTTGTCCCCAATCTCCCCGCTATTCTCGCTCTCGTACAAGCCAGTTCGTGCACCACGCCAGAATGACGGCTACAAGTACGAACGGTCATACAACCTGGGGCCAGAAAGGTCAGGTGACTGCGGAGGGGGTACGTAATCGCCGCAATGCACGCCCCGCGAGTAGGGCGCGGTCAGCCACCCAATAGGAATCGAAAGAACCACGGTTGCTGTCTCCATTTGCGCTTCAGGAGTCGCAGTCCATAGGCAAGTACAGTCACGACTGCTGCGAAGCACAGCCAGAAGAGAGCGAAGCGAATTCCGTCCAATCCTTCGAAGACAAGAGAAAAGACATAGTTGATCGCAAACACGTGTAGTATGTAGAGAAACAGCGATGACCGACCGATGGTTCCAAGGGGTTCAAATAGCTTTGAGGACGATATTCTATCGAATACAGCAAACAGTGCCAGGAGAATACCCACCGTGTATATGACGAATCCCACGGTTGGGGGGTAGAACACTTCACCGAATCCATCCCGTATCAAGAGGTGAACAGGAAACAGCACCTTGAGAAGGATACCGATGGCAAGACATGCGAAGGCTATGAGAGCCATCTTCTTTTGACAAAACGTTCGGATGCTCCCACCTTCCCACCGATACGAACCCAACATAACCCCAAGCAGGGAGAAACCCAGCCAGGGAAAGATAGGAAACCAGCCGTCCAGGAAGAGGTGGTTCAGTACACTGGTCTGGTGTTCCACTACGATATGATAGCTCCCATCGAAGTGGAATTCAGAAGGGTAGGGTGTGTAGCCAAACAGATTCTGAAGCACGGGTGTCATTAGGAAGATGGCGACAACCAATATCCATTGGAGAGACGTTCGGCGTATCCGGCCGAAGAGAAATGCGAGCGGGGCAGAGATCCCAATGATATAGAGCACGTCAAAGGAGGTGCAGGGGTACATTTGCCATGCCGCAATATCCAGGAAAACGGCAACACCAATCAGCATGAATCCTCGCTTGATAGAATAGCTGAATAGATAGCCCTTGCGAATCTGCGAGAGACGAATCATCATTCCCGAGAGGGAAACAAACAGCGGAGCGGCAACGGAAGTCAGGCAGCGGAACCAGAATGGGTGCGGCTCGGCGAAGATGGTGGCCGATGAATTCGCCGCGATCATAACCAGTATTGCCACGCCCCTCAAGATATCGACTGTTCTGTCTCGTTGTTCATCCATTCAGGTTCTCCTGAGTGTGGACGACAATCTGCCTTTCGCATCGGCTGCACTTTGGTCAGCAGAGGGACGCCGGGCATCGTCCCCTCTCGGAAAGGCCACATGAAAGCACGCATTGCCTACATGGACAGCCTATTGTATTATTCTCTCACATCCATTTTGCGGATTCAAGACCCGCAGGCGAGTTCCATCCGCCGGCCGGATGCTTCACTTCGTTCAGCATGACAAGATCGGATAGGATGTTGACAGTCGCAGCCTCATCAGCGGGCTGCGTTCTGCTGCTTCGCCTCCTCCAGGACGGCCGCGATTTCGACCTTGGCGCCGTTGAGGGCTTTGGATTTGTCCGCCGCGGTCATGAAGGCGAGGATCTCGATGGTCTCATCGGGCGAGATCGGGGCCTGGCCCGTCTTGAAGAACTTCACGATCTCATCGACCAGGTGGCCGTAGCCCTCGTAGCCCTTTTCGCTGCGAACGATCCCCTTCGAGCCGTAGACCAGGGCGCCGTAATCCTGTTTGCCCGTCCGCAGGCCGCGGAACGTGCCGATCCGTCCATCCTTCCAGATGCCCACGACTAGTTCGTAGTTCTCCGTCTGGGCCCGCTGGACCGACTGGCAGCCCGGCCCCATGATCGTGAAGAGGATCTCCACGCCGTGGATGCCGTACCAGTAGATATCCGGATGGTGCGGTTCCAGATGGCACGGGCTGAAGGCGTCGCAGCCCATTACTTCGCCGACGTCCTCGCGGTTTCTCATGCCCGCGATGCTCGGGCCAAACCGCAGCGACGAGCTGGACCAGCACGGGACGTTGTTTTCCTTCGCCAGCCGGAAGATCTCGAGTCCGTCGGCCAGACTGCCCGCCATTGGCTTGTCGATGAACACGGGTTTCTTCGCCGCGATCACGGGCCTGACCTGTTCCAGGTGCGGGCGCCCGTCCACGCTCTCCAACAGGACGCCGTCCACCTTGCCGCAAAGCTCCTCGATGCTGCCGACGATCTCGACGCCGAACTTCTCCTTCAGCGTCTTTGTGTAGTTGGCCACCCGGCTGATCGAGGATTCGATGTCCGGCGAGCCGCCGGGATAACCCGCCACCACTTTGCAGCCGTAGTTCCTCGCGGGATCATGGAGCAACTCGGTGAACGCCGTAACGTGCGAGGTGTCCAGCCCAATGATACCGATTCGAAACGGCGTGCTGTCCTGGGCCGCCCAGAGCGACCCAGCCATCAGGCAAATCACTGCGACAATCCCAAGACTTCTGCAGAGCATCGTTCCAACCTCCCATCCATTCGATTCGATACGGCCCAGCCGCCGGCCGAGCCCCTATGCCCCAGACGCCCCCGGCGGCCACAGCCGGACAGTATACCCACACCCCCGCCCAAAGTCACGGCCGACCTGCCCGAGAGATCTGGGGCGGTAGTCGCCCGGATTTGAACCCACGTCGGCGAACGAGCAATCGGCCTTGGGGCGAGCGAGCAGGGACCGCTATGCACGCGGCAAGTTGGTTTTTTCGTGGCCGCTTCTATCCAAGTGTATGGTATACTGCATTCGCTGACGCCTCGTGCAGATGGCACGGCGGCGTCGCCCAAGCCGGGAGGCTCCGAGACAGACATAGAAGATCGAAAGGTAGGCTCCTATGGACGAGAATCCGATTCGTTTCTTCGATGACGACGGGACGGAGGTCAATGCCGACCTCATTGCCAAGCCCAGTTTGTGCACCTCCTGTGCCAAAGACGAAGATCCGGCCCAAGAGCCATTGTGCACCCTGAACCGATTCGACCAACAGGGCGAGGAGGATTTCCAGTGTGGGGCCTATGTTCCCAAGGCAACAGACTGACCAGTTTGCAGTCCATCGCTAACAGGGCCCCAACGCGAATCATGTAAGTGAAGGCATGGCTGCTGTGGAGGCCCCAGGCAGAACGATGCCGCTGAAGGGATTTGAGAGCATGGCTACTGATCATCGCGAGAACAGAGGTTTCACCCTGATCGAACTGCTGGTCGTCATTTCCGTCATTGCCCTGTTGATGGCCATCCTGCTGCCGTCCTTGAGCCGGGCCAGGAAGCAGGCGCAGTTCGTCGGCTGCAAAGCCAACCTCAAGTCCTACGGCATGATGGCGTTCATGTACGCAGACGAAAACGACACGAAAATGCCGAACGCCTGGACGAGTTTCTACAACAGCCGCACCTATCCCAACGAGCCCCACCGCTATTGCCGGTGGCACAATCCCGACTGGGACCTTGAGCACCACCCGGAGTACGCCGGGCCCATGTGGCCGTACCTCAAAGGCAAGGGCATCCACATTTGCCCATCGTTCCCGCCGATCGCGAAGGAATTCGGCCCCGTTCACCCCGAGCACGTGGCGAGCGTGCCCATCAAGCCGAACTACAATTACTCGATGAACTCCTATCTGAGCGACAAGAAGATCATCTCGATGAAACACCACTCGGAGATCTTCTTCTTCGGCGAGGAGAATCTCTGGATCACCAAGCCCTACAATATCTACGCCTTCAACGACACGGCCATGTGCGTGTACGAGGTGTGGGACAGTTTCGGCACGTTCCACATGGCCCGGCATGCCGACCTGGAAGACGGTGTGGTCAATGCGGTCTTTCTGGACGGGCAGGTCCAGACCGTCTATCGGGTGGACTCCTGGCGGTACAGCGCACCGGACGGCGAGAGCAAGTCGCCCATCCAAGACGGCCAGCCCTGATCGGTTGTCATCACACGTGCAGGGGAGAGAGTTATCAGACCACAGCCCGAGAATATGGCAAGATACGGGCAATCCTGTAATACCGCTTCCTCACAATGTCGAAATATGGCATAGTGAGAGTGTTATGCTAACGGGTTATGTCCATCCTGATTACGCCAAGTCGCTCGCGGCGTACGGCACGCCTCGGGAGATGCCGCGCTGTGGGGGTTGGGTCCTCGAGCGCCCGATCCCCGATTCGCCCTACAGGGACGCCATGGGGTGCTATCCCCTGTTCGCGTGTCAGGACTGGTCCGCTTTGCAGGCCGATCTCGACGATCTCGCTTCGGATCTGGTGTCGATTTGCCTCGTTCCCGATCCGTTCGGAGACTACACGGAGGCCGGGCTTCACGGCTGTTTCCCAGACCGGACGATCCTCTTCAAGGAGCACTACGTGCTCGATACGCACGGCCCGATCCGGGAGGCAGTCAGCAAAGACGCCCAGCGAGATGCGCGGGCCGCACTGCGGCAGGTGGTCGTCGAGGTGTGCTCCGACCCGAGCACTCACCTTGACGATTGGGTTCGACTCTATGATTGCCTGATCGAGAAACACGATCTGAAGGGTATTCACAGATTCTCACGGGAAATCTTCCTCGAACAGATGCGCGTCCCCGGTTTCGTGATGTTTCGTGCGACCCACGGATTGGACACGGTCGGGATGATGTGCTGGTTCGTCCAAGGCGACGTAGTCTACAGTCACCTGGCCTGCTCGGATTCGATCGGCTATGACTTGCGGGCGTCGTATGCCTTGTATTGGTCCGCCATCGAGTACTTCACCGGCAAAGTGCGATGGATCAACTTCGCGGGGCCGGCCGGCACGCATCGGGACAGCCAGGATGGGCTCGCGAAGTTCAAGCGGAAATGGTCCTCCGGGACAAGACCGGCCTATTTCTGTGGCCGCATCTTCCAGCATGACCGTTATGACGAACTCACGAAAGCCGCAGGCATCCGAGACACGGATTATTTCCCTGCCTATCGATGCGGGGAATTCCGCGCTTCGTCCGCCGGCCAGAGCCTGGCACACGGGGCAAACCGATAGACGCGGGCAGACTCGTCGGCGGTACCCCCCCCTCACAGGTTCTCGTTGAGCATCTTCTTCGTGCGCAGAATATGGTGGTAGTGCTGCGCGAAGCGGTGGGCTTCGTCGCGGACGTATTGCAGGAGCTTTCGGACGGGCGAATTGGCGGGCAGCTTCACCGGCTGCGAGCTGCCTTGGAGATAGATCTCCTCCTCGCGCTTGGCGATCGAAGCCATCTTCGTGTGCGGCATGTCCACGCCGGACTCCCCCGCCGCGACCGCCTCGGCGATCATGCCCTGCAGTGCAGTCTCGGCGGCGTGTAAATGGCCCAGGCCCCCGTCGATCAGGATCAGATCGGGCCAGAGTTCCTCGCCTCGCAGGGCGTACTTGTAGCGCCGGCGGACGACCTCTGCGATCATCGCGTAGTCGTCGATGCCCTTGACGGTCCTGATCCGGAACCGGCGGTATCCATTCTTGAAGGGTCGGCCGTCGATGAACTTCACGAGCGAACCGACGGCCTCAGCCCCGCTGATGTTGGCGATATCCATGCCCTCGATGATACGGACCTGGCCGGGGATCTGGAGGATGTCGCGGAGCTTGATAAGCCCCTCGGTCGGATCGCCCGCGAAGACTTCCGGCTGGACATGCTCGTCCAGCGTCCCCCGCTGATCCAAACTCTCGATCAAACGGATTCGGTCGCGGAGCATGGCCGCATGCTCATATTGGAGCTTCTTCGAGGCCTCCGTCATCTGTTCGTACATCTCGCGGAGTACGGCGGACCGCTTGGACCGCAGGAACCGGATCAGATCTTTGACGATTCGGCGGTACTCGGCCTTTTCGACGCGAGCCCCGCATGGGGCCGTACACTGGTGAATGCTGTAGAGCAGACACGGTCGGAAGAAGCGACGCTTGGGATCGCCGGCGCCGATCTCCAAGCTGCACGTGCGAAACTTGAAGATCTTCTGCAGTTCCACGAGCACGCCCCGCAGGTCGCGAACATTCGTGAACGGGCCGAACAGGATGGTCCCCTTCGCCCTGGGCTTGCGGGTGATGTAGACGCCGGGGAAGTCCTCGCGGACCGTGATCTCCAGGTAGGGAAACGTCTTGTCGTCCGTCAGATCCATGTTGTACGGCGGACGGATGTCCTTGATCAGCCGGGCCTCCTTGAGCATGGCATCGACTTCGCTCTCGGCTTCGAGATAATCGACCGTGTGGACCCGGCTGACCATCTCCACGATGTGAGGGCCGCGGGAGGCTTCGAGCTTGCTGCTCGGCTGGAAGTAGCTGGCCACGCGGGACCGCAGGCTCTTGGCCTTGCCGATATAGAGCACCACGTCGTCGGGGCCCTTCATGAAGTACAGTCCGGGGCCGGTCGGGAACTCCTTGATCCGTTCTCGAATCCGCGCGATTCTGTTGTCGTCGTCGTTAGCCACTGTCTGTCCCACGAGCTCCGGGCCGGCCTGCCCCCGAGGGGCGACGGAACAAGCCACCGGCCCCCTGTAATGCATATGATATCGACCGGTGTCCGGGTTGTTCATTTCGCAAAATAAAATACTTGGCACAGGGTATACGCCCAGATATACTCCTGGACTTGTTCCGAACAGTCAGTGTGGGTTTCTTTGGTCGTTCTTGAGATGATTCTGACGCAGATACTACAGCCAACGTGTGTCAAAGTCCCGTTGGAAGGCAAAGACAAAGACGCGGTCATCACGGAGTTGGTGGACGTTCTCGACCGAAACAAGCTGATCCAGAACCGCCAGGCGGTCCTGGACGCGGTCTTCACGCGAGAGCGGACTCGCAGCACCGGCATCGGGTCGGGCATCGCGATTCCGCATGGAAAATGCACGGCCGTCAAGGAATTGGTCATGGCGTTGGGAGTCGGCGCCGCCCCGATCGACTTCGAAAGCGTCGACGGCAAGCCGGTGTCCATCGTGATCCTGCTGGTTTCCCCGCAGGATCAGACGGGCCCTCACATCCAGGCCCTGGCGAGAATCAGCCGGCTGATGCTCGACAGCGAGTTCAAGAGCGCCCTGGAAAAGGCACCCTCCTCCGAAGCCGCCTACGAGTTGATGAGCGAGCGAGAAACCCGGTAATCGACTATCTACTATTGACGATCTGCTATTTGGGTGGCGTCGCGAAGCCAGATAGCAGGCAGTCAATCGCAAGCGGGGAGTGGCTCAGTTTTTCTCCCACAACACCAAGCCCAGGTCGAATGGGCTGCTTTGATCGGGGTGGTTGGGCAGGACCCGTACGGCCACCCCGTGCTGCCCGGTGGCCCGGCATTCCATCCGGCCCGTGAACCAGTGTTCGCCGCCGTTGCCGGCATCCCGCTCGTAGGTCATCGCGATTGCCATCCCTTCCCGGATATTACCCCAGGAATCCGTCGGGCCGTGATAGAGCTCGACTGTGACATCGTTGGGCTGGATTCGTCCGAGGCTGACGAGTGCTCTCACGGTAAGTTCCGTCCCCACCTTGAGTTGCGGCTGGCGGGGATTCAGTTGTTCGCCGCCGTTGCCGTTGCCGGAGTTCATCGTCACTTCGCGCACGGCGAATTGCGGCCATGCCTGGCGGATTTCGGATTTCCAGCGGGCGAGAGCCCGGGCACGCCTCATCGCGCCGGAGGTCAGGTGGTGGTACCGTGTCGTCGCAGGGCAGTAGAACCGCCGAGTGTACTCGGCCAGCATCCGATGCGTGTTGAATCGCGGGGCCACCCACTTGACGCAGGCCTTCATCCGTTGAATCCAGGCGCGAGGCAGATTGTCCGCCGACCGGCTGTAGAACAGCGGAACGATCTCGTTCTCCAGCACGTTGTACAGGGCCTGTGATTCGACGGTGTCCTGGTATTCGAGGTTTTCGTAGTTCTCGCCGCCGCCGATCACCCAGCCGCCGTCGGGGATATAGCCTTCGCACCACCAGCCGTCGAGCGTGCTGAGGTTCAGAACGCCGTTGGCCGCAGCCTTCATGCCGCTCGTTCCACTGGCCTCCATCGGCCGGCGCGGGTTGTTCAGCCAGACATCCACCCCGCGCACGAGGAACCGGGCCACGTCGATATCGTAGTCCTCCAGGAAGACGATCCGCCGCCGAACGGCCTCGCGGGAGGCGAAGTGGACGATGCTCCGGATGATCTCCTTGCCGGCGTTGTCACGCGGGTGCGCCTTGCCGGCGAAGATGACCTGCACGGGCCGCTCGGAGTGGTTGAGCAGTCGGGCCAGACGCTCGGCATCCCGCAGGAGCAGGTCGCCACGTTTGTAGGTCGCGAACCGCCGGGCAAAGCCAATCGTTAGCGCCTTCGGATCGAGCACCTCCTCGGCCTGCCGCAGTTCCCCCTGGCACGTGCCGCGGCGTTGCATCTGGGCCATCAGTCGTTTGCGCGCGAAGACAATCAGCCGATCCTTGCACCGCTGATGCGCACTCCACAGTTCCTCGTCAGGCACATGGTCCATTTGCTCCCAGACGGACTTGTCGTAGACCGTCGAGGACCACGTCGGTCCGATGTACCGCTCGTACAGCGAGGACACCTCGTCCGACAACCAGGTCGTCAGGTGCACCCCGTTCGTGATCGAGACGATGGGAACCTCTCTCGACGGCAGGCCCGGCCACAGCGAGCCCCAGACCTCGCGGGAGATCTGCCCGTGCAGCTTGCTGACGCCGTTGAGATAGCTGCTGAGCTTGATCGCCAGCACGGGCATCTTGAACGGTTCATTCTCATCGTCCTGCAGGATCCTGCCCAGCGACAGGAATTGCTTGCGATCGAGGCCGAGATGGGGGTAGTACCCGCCGAAGTACTTGTCCATCAGGTCCACTTCGAACTCATCAAGGCCGGCCTTGACTATGGTGTGACACGTGAAGATGTTGCCCGCCTTCGTGGCCTCGACGGCCTCATCGAACGTCATGTTCGTCGCGCTGCGGATCTGCCGGATGCGCTCCAGGGCCATGAACGCCGCATGTCCCTCATTCATATGGCAGACCGAGGGCGTGATGCCCATCGCCGCCAACGCCCTCAAGCCCCCGATCCCCAACAGGATCTCCTGGCGAATTCGCAGCTCCCGGTCCCCCCCGTAGAGACTGCTGGTAATCATACGGTCGCCGGGGGAGTTCGTCGGGATGTTCGTGTCAAGCAGATAGAGACTGATCCGGCCCACCGTGATCCGCCAAATCTGCGCCTCCACCGAGCGACCTGGATAGTCGACGCAGATCGTCAACGGCTGGCCGTTCGGCTCCCGCACGAGCTCGGCGGGCATGTTGAACGGATCGTTCTCGTGATACGCTTCCTGCTGCCAGCCGTCGACGTTCAGGTATTGGCGGAAATAGCCCTTCTGATACATCAGGCCGATGCCTGCAATCGGGATGCCGAGATCCGACGCGCTCTTGAGGTGATCGCCGGCGAGGATGCCGAGCCCGCCCGCATAGATCGGCAGGCACTCGTGCAGCCCGAACTCCGCGCTGAAATACGCAATGACCGCGTTCGAGTTGTCGCTGCACACTTTCTCGAACCATGTCGAGGCTTGCAGATACTCCTGGAGGGCCTCCGACGCGCGCCGCAGCTCGTTGAGGAAGCTCTCATTCTGCGACAGGGCCTCCAACCTCGACTGCGAAACGGTGCCGAGCAGCTTCACCGGATTGTGACCGCACGCCGACCACAGGGCCGGATCGATCCTCTTGAACAGCTCGATGAACTGTGGACTCCATGACCAGACCAGATTCCTCGCAAGAACATCCAACTCCACCAACGATTCAGGCAGTGCCGGTAAGACGGTGAAACTTCGAACACTCGGCATTTCTACTCCTCACAATCCAACGTCCATCTGCAAAGGGCCCGTACAGAGCGCGGGCAAGCCCTGCGTTGTCATCGGCAATCGGGCCAGATCGCTTAACCCCAAAAAGGCCAAGGATTTGCGGGTCGTGGCATGTCCCCCGGCCCGATAATGCGAGCCCCGGGAGCACCAGCAGAAAATGAAAAAAGGCCTGTGCAAAGACAGGCCCTTTTCTTATATGCAGCTCACCTCCACCTGTGCCGTAAAAAGGGCGATTGAAGGGAACCCATTACTATCAAGTGGGTGATCGTTGCTTGCGTCCGAACGTCCTGCTGGGCAGGCATGTTCGGTCCGGCAAGGCCTGATCTCCCTCAGTACGGGTATCGGTTCCTTCAAATACACGCCGTTGATACGGACACTGCAGGGGTCAGCCCGCAATCTACATATAGCAAATCCTCGACGCTCGGTCAAGGAAATAAGCCCGACGCACCACAGCGACGAAGCCGCGCCACGAGCGACGTTCGTCCCCTCTGTTATCGGCACCGCGCATGGCTTCTCTGTACAAAATCACGCCACTACTGCGTGCGCAGCTCGGCCCCGACCGCTTTGGCCAGACTCTCGAGGATGGCCGCCTGGTGGCGATCCACCACATCGTGCGTCAGCGTGCCGTCTTCGTCGCGGAAGCGCAGCGAGAGCGTGACACTCTTTTTTCCCGGCGTGATCCCCTTGCCGCGATAGATGTCCACGAATTGCGTCTCCTCCAGCTCCGCAGGCGCACCGCTCTCGACCGCCTGTGCGATCTGCGCCCAGGCCGTCTGCTCGGATACAAGGATCGACAAGTCACGCTCGATGGCCGGGAAGCGAGGGATGGACCGGGTCTTGATCGGTCCGCTCTTGAGGGACATCAAGTCCTCGAAATCCAACTCCGCTCCACACGGGGTGATGTCCTTGAAATCGAATTTCTGTCGAACGGCATCCGAAAACACGCCGGCCTGGCCGATCTCGCGGCCGTTCACCAGGATACGCGCCCCCACCTGGGCCCAGACGAGCTCGGCCGGCTCGAATCGCACGTCCGCCGTCCGGTTGATGCCCTGGATGAGCCCTTCGGCCGCCCCGCGAAGCTGTCGCAGCCCGCCGTCGGTCACGAGGGCCAGCTTCGTCCGCTCCTGTGGCAGCGAGTCCTTCACACCCGTCGGGACGAACGTATCGGCCATCTCGTAGATGCAGCAAGGCAGATTCTTCGCATTCACATTCGTCTTGAGCACTTCCAGCAGCGAGGTCAGGAGCGTCTGGCGCAGCAGGTTGCCGGTCTTCCGCGTGACATCGCGAACCGCAAGGTGTCTCGCGCCCGGCGCCACGAACAGATCCGCCACGCCCCGGTCCGCGAAGGTCACGTTCACCGTCTCGTAGTATCCGCACCCGTTCAGGAAAGTCCCCACCGCCTCGGAGAGCTTCTGCCTCGCGTCGGCCGGGGTGGCCTCGATCTGAATCCGCCGCCGGGTGGAGACCTTCTCGTACCCGTACACGCGGGCGACCTCCTCGATCAGGTCCACCTCCCGGGAGATATCACTCCGCCACGTGGGCGAAGTGCAGATGATCGCCCCATCCTCCAGGCGAGGTTCGAACTGCAGCGCCGCGAGGATCTTCATCGCCGTCTCCTGCGGCACGTCGATGCCAAGGAGTTTGCTGAGCCGGGACAGTCGCATGCGGACCTGTTTCGGCTCGGGCCTTCGCGGATAGGCGTCCACCACGCCCTTGGCGATCCGCCCGCCTGCGAACTGCACGATGAGCTGCGCCGTCCGCTGCGCGGCCCAGTCGATTCGCTCGATGTCCACGATCCGCTCGAACCGGAACGATGCCTCCGACGGCAGCGAGAGCCGTCGCGAGGTCGTTCGAATGCTCACCGGATCGAACCAGGCATCCTCCAGGAGAATCGTCGTCGTCGCGTCCGTCACCTCCGTCTGCAGTCCGCCCATCACGCCCGCCAGCGCGACCGGCCTGTGCGCATCGGCGATCACCAGCATGTCCGGCGTCAGTTCGCACCGAGTCCCGTCGATACTGACGAGCTGCTCGCCCGGCACCGCCTTTCGCACGATGATTCGCTTTCCCTCGATCGTCGCATAGTCGAACGCATGGGGCGGCTGGCCCGTCTCCATCATGGCGTAGTTCGTCGCATCGACGACGTTGTTGACGCTCCGCATTCCAACGGCTTCGAGCCGCCTCACCACCCAGTCGGGCGACGGGCCGACCTTCACGCCCTCGATGACCCGGGCCGTGTATCGTCCACACGCCGCCGGCTCGCGAATCTCCACGGCCACAAACTCGGACGCAGGACGATCCATCTCTTCGAACGTCACCTCCGGCAGCCGGAGCGCCTTGCCCGTCGCGGCGGCCAGTTCCCGGGCGATCCCGATATGGCTCAGGCAATCGCCCCGGTTGCTCGTCACCTCGACGTCGATCACCGTATCGTCGCCCACCTGCTCGATCCCCTCGCAGGGCAGACCGAGGTTCATCAGGATCTCGGCGATCCGCTCGGCCGATACATCAATCTCCACATACTCGCGAAGCCAGTCTACAGAAACCTTCATGTCGCGTACCCTTACAGAAGAGGTCCCCAACGCCACCGATGGCCTTGGCAGCCTTCAGACCGATTGAAACTTCACAAGGTACTCTCCCCGCGCGATCCTGTCAACAGATCGTGAGGCAGCCTGTACGCACGACCTACGATCTTGCCATTTTCGCAATTGGCGAGATCGCCACGTCACCAAACCCTTGACAAAGGGGTACTCGACATGGTATACTGATAGAGCATGGGTAGGGATGCGATGCGCGGCGTTTATCGCCCTGGGCAAGGAGTTTCCTGGTCGCTCCGAAGGCTGCATCGCGGGACCTGTGGGGCGAGTAACCAACGAGGTCGTGTTTACAGAGAAAGGGGATGCTGATGAAGAAAGTGTTTGGGTTGTTGACGGTCGTCGTGCTGTTGGGTACGACCCTGCCGGCTGGGGCCGCTGTGGTCACCTTTGATGACCTTGAGGGAAGCCACACGCACATTCCGGCCGGGTACGGCGGCTTCGATTGGAGCGATAACTTCTACTACTTGGACGGCAGTGGATCCTCGTACACCGGCACCGGCTACGACATAGGCGCGGTTTCCTCTCCGCGAGTGGCCTTCAGCGCGTACGAGAGCGCCGTCGCGGTGACTGCGGCCGATCCGTTCGACTTCAACGGCGCGTATTTCACCGGCGCCTGGAACGACGGGCTCAGCATTGACATCAGCGGCTGGCTGGACGGCTCGCTGCTGCACAGCACCACCGTTACGGTCAACACAACCGCTCCGACGTGGGTTGGCCTGAACTGGACGGGCGTGGATGAGCTGCGGTTCGACTCCTACGGCGGAACGCCCAACCCGGACATCGCCGGCAAGGGCAGCGGCACCCACTTTGTCATGGACAACTTCACCTACAACGGGACGCCGTCCGTCCCGGTCCCGGGTGCGGTCCTTCTGGGGAGCCTCGGCGCCGGCCTTGTGAGCTGGCTGCGCAGGCGCAGATCGCTGTAACCACATCCCACGAAACGAATCACCAACAAGGGCTGCAGCTTGGCGCTGCAGCCCTTTTCCTTTGCGCCCATTTCGCCCCGCCGCACACATCGAGTGCCTTCGGGATGGCCCCACCTGTTATCGTGTCAATTGTGGAACCGACACTACGGGCAATGGCGGCCTTGCCGAGGTCGGAGGTTTGCGGTAAGCTGACGACCATGCCGAAACGCGGGCGGTGACCAGCGGCGGCTGAGGAAACACGGATGAATGACTTTGAGCAATTCGAGCAACTGATCGAGGGCGGCACATACTGTATCTCCATCGTGACGCACGAGGAGCGGTACGCGCTGGAGATCGTCCGCAAGACGGCCGCGAAGCTCAAACGGGACATGTGGGTCTGGTCCATCGCCGACGGGGTCCGCGACGGCATGATTGACGGCGGCCCGTGCATCGCCGATACGGACGTGCCGGCCGCCGGCCTGCTGAACATGTCGCAGGCCAAGCCCGGGTCGATCTGCGTCACCCTCGATCTGGCCGACCACCTCAAGAGCGGCAAGGCCCTCCGCATCCTCCGCGACCTCGTCGACAACTTCC
>ENA-UPTA01002343-UPTA01002343.1-activated-sludge-metagenome-genome-assembly--contig:-NODE-2343-length-19650-cov-7.415871_pt1 | contig 19650 bp, 12 predicted proteins | sample MGYA00238184_ERZ773361 | MGnify/ENA primary metagenome ERZ773361 (study PRJEB29100, sample SAMN05720205) | activated sludge metagenome | isolation source: anaerobic digester from wastewater...
TAGTATCTGTTACGGTCAATGGACCAGTCAATATAGTCGCGCCATCTACTGTCAAGTCTTCTCGCACATAAAATGACTCTGCCTGCGTTAGCATCGCCATCTTGACTAATCTTCTATCTTTAATTAGTTCAGCCATTATTCTACACTCCTATATGATATTGTAGCAGTAATGCCTGTTCCACTGGCAACAGCTCGAATTACATCTGTTGCATCAAGTAACAATTTTTCATTGGATGCCCACACGAATGTATCTCCATCTGGTATAAGTTGTTCTTTAAGAAACATATTTTCGTCAGCGGCAGAAGCATTACTCTTGCACGCATAAAGAGTTACAGTTAGATCGCCAGCGCTGGTATTACATAACATTATTGACAATACTATTGATTCCGTTACAGCATTAAATATAGTTGTTACTGCTGGAGTCGTTGCTATTGATGTATTAGATATTGACATTTTTTTATCTTCCTATTTATCCGAATATCAGTGCCGTTGAAATGGCATCTTTTTTATTGACAAGCTTAGAGTCATTTGTCTCGTCAATTATTTGTTTGTTTATTGTATCCACTGAAAATAATGTTGTTCCAGCGGCATCTTGAAATCTAAAAGCCGTCTCGCTGTCAATTACCGGTCTATTGATTTGATGTCCGCCGGGTTCATCAAGATTAAGTAGTGAATTATGTGAATTAGATATTCCTGTTGCCGGCAGATAGTATTTAACATCTACGTTTATACCAGCACCAGGAGCAGCATCAAGTTTTAATACATTAGTTCCTATCAATGTAAAGTTTGTACGATTCTTATACTCTCCATTTATAAACAATATTATAGCGTTCTTATTGTGTGCCGGATATGTAAGTATAAATTCAGTTTGACCAGCTTGAGCGATAAAATTATCTTCAAATGGTTCACTAAGCGTTGCTGGAGTACTATTGACGCCAGTAATTATATTTATTCGAGTACCAATCGTAAATGTTGATTCTATACCGTCAGGAACATATGTAATTTTATAGCTACCGCCTATTGATGGTGCTGCAGCTGTTATCGACGACCATGTTGCAAGATCATCAGATTTTGCAAAGTTAAGGCCACCGTTTGCTATTACAATCGTTACGCCTGCCGAATTAGATGCCAATCCTACCCATCGGCTCCTTTCTGGAAGGTCTTGGGCAGTCCATGTAATTCCATCAACAGAGAGCATTGCTTGTTCTTCACCTGTATTATTAGAAGCTACTGCAAGGAATTGTCCTAATCCTGAAATCCATTCAACTGAAGCCCATTCTAGCGACTCAGGTGATGCAATCTGTTCAATCCATGTAGTACCATTTGTAGATGTTGCAATTTGTGTATTAGCTTCACCATCCATAGCTACAGCTACGAATATACTTAAAGTTGGCGACCAGCATATTGATGTCCATTTGTTAAGTGAAGGCATTTGTGTCGGTGTCCATGTAACTCCATCAGAAGATATGACTGCATTATATCCATTGGCTGACTGAGCATATGCGACAGCTACGAATAAATTGAGTGAGGGTGCATATGTTATGGAAGTATATGCAGGAAGTTCTGTCATTGAAATCGCAGTCCAGACAGTTCCATTGAGACTTGTCATTATGATTCCATTAAAGGCTACAGCCGCAAACATACCTATAGTCGAATTCCAACAAACATCTGTGAACTGTACTGCAGATTCTGTAATTGCATATGTCCATGTTATTCCATCTGGACTAATCATTATACTACCATTAAATGATACTGCACAAAATAATCCAAGCGCAGATGACCAACAGACTGACATCCATTGTTGTATAGCAGTTGTTGATGTAGGACAATCACGTTGAATCCAAGTGTCGCCATTATCTGATGAAGTAATTATTTGTTCATTTAACGATCCTTCGGATGCTACTGCACAAAATAGTTGTAAGTCTGGACTATAACAAATATTTCTCCATTTAGGAGCATTAATATATGGATCATATTCAATTGCAATATCTTCTTGTGGTATTAAGATTCCATTAGCGAACACCAGAAGTCCACGATAATTCATATCTTCTATTGGAAGTAGCTCTGGAAAATATTTTGCGTTAAATTCACCAAGACCAAGATAATCAGATACTTCATATGTTTCATATCCTATAAACTGTGCCCCATTGTTTATATCTATACTACTCTGCATTTCTGCCAACAGATTACGCAGAGTCATAATATTCATATCTGTTTCTGGACTATCTAAGTGTAATATAGCATCAGTATCTGCTCGTCCATTTACAACATTATATGCTGTAAATATTATCTTCAAATCAGTCCTGTCAGTCGGTCTGTCATCCGGATGAAACATTATTTTTCCGGCAAGTACATCTACATATACAGTACCATATGCAGTCTTATCATATTTTCTATATCCATATTCAGGATCAGTTATGTCAGTAAGCAATGCTCTTGCTGGCGGAGTACGATCTTCTATCGGCAATGCTGAATCAAGGTTTTTTGCGACTACTCGCCAATATGGCGGAAGGAACACGCCCGCAGATACCATAGTACCTGTTCTAATTTCTCCACAATTTAATGTTGTTCCAGTTATAGCAATAGTTTCGCCGGATTTTGGCACTTGATACTTATTACCATATATAATGTACTCTTCATTTGCCGGATTTGGATTAACAAGCCTTTCTATAGTAGTCACTCCATCACCGGTGACTGTTATGGCTAAGTCCGGATCAGATGTCTTTGCTACTATAGATACAGTCGTGGAAACTATATCTGTGACAGCAGCCCGGCCTCCGGAAATCTGGACCGTATGCCCATTATAAAGTATAGCTGTACCATTAGTTATAGTATATCCGGCACCAACTAATGTTGTTATGTCAGTAACACCATCACCAGTTATTATCTTATTCCATGCTGCACCAGCAGTATCTGCTGTTATTTCAATATCAGCAAACTGCAGTGTATATGATGTACCTCCTGTAATATTAAAACCATATCCCAGTGCTGGTATTTGTGAACCGTCTCCAGTTATAGTATATCCAGCAGGAACCAATTCGGTCAATGTCTTTATACCATCGCCGAATAGTGTCGTATTCCATGTGTTTCCGATTACATCCGCAGTTATAGTGACCGCAGTTGAATCTCCTCCGTCCTGCAGTGTAAATACATCAGGACCCCAATGTGAAGCTGTACCAGCGCCATTTGGTGTTCTTATAGATCCCGCAAATGAAGCGTATATTTCCGGAATATCATTCAACATAAATGTTCCATCAAAGCGTGGGTTTGTGGTTATGACTTCTGACTCTATATCTACCCATGCGTATGGTGAATTTGGATCATCAGACAATTTAATCTTATCAAGTATCTGAAAGAATATATTGCCGTCTTCGTCAACTCCAGGATAAAGTCCCATGTTTTTATAATATCCGCTTTTAACTAATGGCATAGTGTTTGCTAATCCATTAGAAGCTGTTGCCATTCTTATAGTAGTCTTATATGATGGGCTCGACTGATTATCGTGTTGATATACGCATACTTTAAAAAAGTACCATTTATTCAAGTTCAATGATAACTTAAATGGAAATGTAACAAGTGCAGTAGGATTTACTTCACCAGCATACATTATATAATCTTCAGGATTAATAGAGTTCTCAGATGTAGCTAGTTTTAACTGATCTTCGAGATAATAATCCCATTCGATTGACGGTAAATATGGCAATCTTGAACGACCGGAATGCGGGTTCACGCTTGTGAATTGAGGATATATTGCTCTATATTCATCTGCTATGTTTGTAGGAAGCAGCGCCAAAAATCCTGGTGTCAGTTCATTGCCTACAAGTTGTTCGGTATTTGATTTGAATATTGTAATTACTGATGTGTTATCCAATGAAGTGTTAGGTACGGCATCAAAAGCTATTGTTGTATGTCCTGTTGTCTGGCTAATGCCAAAGATAGTCATTATCTGACCAACACCACGGCCACTAACAACAACTACAACATCATTTACTTGAGGACCAAGAGGTTCAGCCGTGAAATTTTTATCATCATCAGTTCTACGATTATATAGTGACAACTCTTCATTAATTACTATACTTCCAGTAAGTAGGCTACTATACGAAGCCACAGCAATTTCAAATGCCCCATCGGTCTCGCGTACAAATTTATCAGCCGTATATGCATTAACCTCAACGCCCTCATCTGCGCCGGAATAAAGATATGCCAGTTCAAATGCTAATGTAATTGAATTAAGTTCTACAGTAGTATATGTAAGATAATCATTATATATACCAGTTAATATAAATGGTATAGTAAAATTAGTAGCATCTGATTTTGATATTTCATCAATATTAGTAGGTATATTTTCTAATGTCATGTCAGCAAATGCTAAATCATTAGTATAACCATCTAAAGATTCATCTCTTGTTAATTGTGATTCACCATAGAAAACATTAAGTTCACCTTTTGAACTCTTTAACAATACATCTTTATAAGGATGAACCGCCAGTGAATTGTCTGCTCTTTCATATGGATGCATATCTGTATATGTCACCAATGAACCAAGTCCAACCCAATCAAATATACGGTCTATTCTGATTACTTCTGTTATATTTGTAGATGAATTATGTTTATATAATATGGACCATAATGGAAATGAACCATATGTTTCAGTGAGTTCACGATCCATCATAGTGTGTTTTGCAGGCATAGTGCCAACAGCTATTCCATAGTTATATGCAAGGTATGGATCAGTAGATGCGCCATCTCTGAATACAGCTTTAACAAGGTCACGTCTATAATATCCAGACTGTGTTATGCCATCAATATAGAATTGCCCATCTGCAGGTTCAGCTATAGGATCAAGTTCTCCAGCCTCTCCAGTATTAGCAATATAGTATACTCCATCAGTATCAAAGTCCTCTTCACATACTTTAATCTTTCCAGGACCTACAACGACTTTAAATGATTTTTCAGGATAGTTATTTATTGCACCGCCGACTAATTCGATATTCTGCGCTGCTAATACTTGTGAACTATCACCAATTATTGTATATGTGAACTCTGGGCCGAATTCTGCAATTTTGGCAGCTTCAAGAACAGCGACAGCTTGGGCAATCGTACTAGTACCATTAAATGTTAATGTTCCATCACCGGCTGCTCCAGGCATATTTGAAGTAACTTTGAAAAATTCAGAGTTTCCGCCCAGTGCTAATGGAGCTATTCCCTGCCAGTTAGCATAAAACGATTGAATATCTATAAGGAATGTACACCAGTACTTTCGGGCTATCAATTCACTGAGACGGCGTTCAGCATCAGCTCTTTCAGTAACTGTATAATAATCCATATAATTCGGAAGTGATTCGTCAGTGTATCTCCAGTTTGCTGTTCTGTCAGCGACAAGAAGTGCTAATTCAGAATTCTCCGCTATAGTCAGTGTATTTCTCGTTATGTCAAACACACCCTCAGTAAACGCTTCATTTGATGCATCTCTCTTTGCGTTTAAAACAGTGTCATTATAAACCAGGTCCTTTACTACGCTAAATAGTGTCGATGACACTACGTCGGAGTTGTACAGTATGGTATTGAGAAAGTCTGGACCTTGGTTTTCTGCTGCAACATATTCAATATCAGAGACATTATTTACCTCTAATATTGACTTATATACAGATTGCGAGCCTGATATTTTTTTAAGAACTTGATCACGTATATTTCCCATTTGTATTAAAACTCCGGTTTTATTTTTAGCTTATTGGAGCAAGTATTGTCCATGATATATAGAATGCTTGTCCATTATTTTTATCCATAGGTGTAGGAAGATAAACAGCAGAGAATAAATCATCTCGTCCATTAAACAAGAATGCTTCTTTATATCTTATATATGTTCCGTTTAATTGCGTTGCATCACCATTTCCATATTGCCCCGACATATTGACACCAAATGTTACAGAGAAGTCATCAATATAATCCGCTTCTGCATCTCTATATTCTGGTGCACTTAATACAGGATACCAATCTTGATTACCTTGGAACCTATTGGCTGCTGCTGCAGTCATGGTGGCATAGTTAGCAAGCGGAAGCTCTTGATTATATCCAAGTCTTGGTACTATAGAATTTATAATATTATATTTCCCTATTTCAAACGTAAAATCTATTCGATCATATGCCGCAGGGCTAGCTATTTCATCAAGTACCAGCTTCCATCCTCGTGAACCAACCGTATAATCATATATGAGTCTAGTATTAGTCTGAGTTGAATTCGGGGTTGCGACATATTTACCATCAATATGTTGCCTTGTTTCAGGTGTAGATATATAAACATTCGCGCTTTCTGATATTATCTTGACAGGAGGAATACCATCAGCTCTTTTAGTATATACTGTGCTATCTGTTCCAGGAAATACCCCGAATTGTAAAGTTTCTATAAGTACGTTGGAATTGTAAAACTTAACTTGCAATGTACCATGTGATGGCGGATTAGCTGACTTAGCTTGTCCTATGACATCTTGTGTTATGCTGGTTACTGGCCACTTTTTGCAGCCATTTAAGGCTGGACTATAGACTGCGGGATTTGTATTAGAACTAGTATATCGACTTGTTCCTAGTCCATCAGCTCCAACATAATCTTGTGTACTAAGTCCGCCGGCAAATCTAAGTGCTGCGCCCTCTCCTGCTTGTGGGAGCGGAGTTGACACGCGCGATGATATTTCCAAAGGATCATAATAATGTAACTTATTGGGAAACGGATAATTTGTTGCAATTATATTATTGTTACCAAATCTCATACGCGAAATCTTTAGTTCTGCCGGATCTATCTGACCGATCCATGGACTTTGTCCTTGAGAAATCAATCGAATTATATTACTTTTACTTGTATTCACAAGTAAATTATTGATTGTTACTTTATCAAACCGTTGTCCTGTAATTGGATCATATGGAGTATAACTAAATACTCCCTTAAGATTTCCGACGTCATCAGCCAGTTTGAATGCGCTTTCGCCTTTGTGAAACGCTTTTTTCCATATAGTTGAAAAAATATTCATGAATGTTTCCCCTGCGGTTAGTTATTATTATATTGGCTGTGATGCCAAAATATCATCAAAAATTTTATTAGTAGTGCCTTTGTATTGTGGAAGTTCTACCATTATTGCTCTAGCTTGAGTATCAGTATTTCCCTGTGCTATCATATTATTATACATATCTTGAAATGTTTTTATGTTATAACATGTTACTCCAAACGCTCTAGTTGAATTTGGAGGTATAAAATCAAGTAACATATAGCCTTCATCATACTTAAGTGGACCTTCATACTTATCTGGTGTTGCTCTATCATATTTAGCATATGTTGTTATTATATCAGATATAAGTAAAGGCACACTATATAAAAATTGTTCACTAAAAGATCTATTTAATTCAGTTTGCCCCGAATTCGGTCCCGCAACGCGCCACATTGTTTCAACAAATAATCCACCGCCAGATTCACTTATGCCCATATCTATATCTAATTGTGTCAATGCAGGACGATGCCATGTTCCACCGCTATTTATTCCGTCATAATCTAATCTTCCTGGATCTGCCGGAAGTGCTTGCCCAGTAAGACTCATTGGCACATATTCTACAACTGCTTCAATGTAATATACTGATACATTTGTATTAGTTGTTTCATGGTCATTTCTAATGCTAATATTAGTCCATGCTGTTGCAAGCTCATCCCATTCGGCATATGGATTCGTTGGCAATGTTTGTGCAGAAAAAGTATGTGATTGTGCGCCTGGAGTGGTAACTGCCGGCACTAACCATTCTTGTTGGCTTGTGGTAATTGCTGTGCCATTTACAATAAGCCCGGATTCAAATATAAGTGTTACTCCATCAAGCGCATCCGCCTGATCAAAATATACAGTATATACAATTCTAACCGGTCGTGCGCCATACTTCCATGGATACCAATATCCAGTCGTAGATTTATCAATACTTTCTGTCATAAGTAATAAACTGGTGTTTCCGCCACTTGGTACTTCTATTGTTGCGGCATTTGTATCATCAACCAATACATTCTCAGGATTCAGCCATATTGGTCCTTCATCGATTTCTGCTGTTGCAGTTTCAAAATTTTCGTTCATAACCCTGGTTGCAAAATAATTATATGGCAATTCAGAATATGCTTGAGAGCCGTAAATATATGGATCGGCATTCTGTACAAACTGGTCATATTTAATTGGAGCTCTAGTATCAATTTGTCCTTGATTACCTATAGAAAGAAATACTGGAGGCCATGGAACATTCTCTTCAAGATATTCAGATATTGTATTAAATAATAATTCTCCCATAGAACTAATATCTACAGATAATGTTTCACCTAAATACTGTATATGCATTGGGCGTAGGAACTCGAGATACCTATCGATTAATGCTTTTTGTGATGAAGACCAACTGCTGCCAACGAATTCATATCCTGTCCTTGGCGTTAGTACTGGACGAATATATGGAGACTTGCTGCAGAAGTTATACGCATTACCAGGTCCTGCCATACGTCTTGGATCTTCTTGTGATGCACCGTCTTCTGATAATAATCTTCCGTCTAAATCATATGTATTAAATGAAGATGCTTCCGGACTATCGGGATCTATTTCTACTAATTGACCAGCAGCATTATACCAGAATTCATAAAGATCTATATCATACCCCAGTGCGCCGAAGAACATCTCATATGACAATCTAGTGCCGCGGACACGTAAAAGATCATATAGATTATTAAGCAATTCACGATAAAGTCTATTGGCAAAATACTGCATTTCTGTACCATCTATAGAGAAATCAGTTCTGGCTAATCCTCTACTAACTCCTATAGAATCAAGGAATCTGTTTTTTGCAGTCATTGGATCATTTATTTCTGCCATGTCTTTGTTATATGCCCATAATATATCATACATTTCAAAGCAGGCTCGCAATGTTTGATCGGCATATGTACATTGTCTCGGGACTGCAGTGGGATCATATTTGTTTGCACCTATAGTTTGTATATCATATTCGCTCAACATTCTCCAATAATTTTCACGAAACCATGGTTCATAGACTATTATTTCATTTTCTCCGGTAGCTACAAGAGCATGTGTTTCTAATTCGGAATCATACCAATATGCGCATATTGTTGCACTTCCCTCGCGTATACCAATAAGAACATTATATTGTTCATGAGTATCTGGATCTTCAAGAGAAGTAACAAATATATTATCATCCATTGAATAGATTTTCAATTGATTAGTCTTAGTATATGGCAATACTGTTTCTACTCCTGTCGTAGGATCTACAAGAGTAACAATAGCAAGATATGTCCTGATAGGCAGTTCTATTTTACCGGGAGTTATATCTGTCCTGTCTGTCCATACGGCAGGTTCTATCTTAAGGTACGGTTCCCTTATTACACCCATTAGTCCTCCGTTACGCCGTTTTTACGGCTATCTTCATTTCAAACAGCGAACTGAGTCCGGCTAGTGCCGGATTAGCAAGTTCTATTTGTCTTATCGCCAATAATAATGTTTCATCAGGTATGAATTGATAATAATGTTCTATATTCTCAATGTCTATCAGATTCTGCAGATTACCATCGCTATACACTATATCTGTAACTCCATAATCTCCTGCAAGTTCAGAAAGTAATGTTGAACGTAGAATTGCTGCAGTTATTTGTGTATCTATTGTATGTTCTGTATTAAAATTATTATATCCGAATTTCTCCATCAATATTGCCAGGGCTGTATCATATACTGGTTTTTGACTATAACCTGGTCGTATATATATTGTAAGAGTACCGGCAATCGGAATATACGATACATTCTTAATCATATGCTCAAGTCCTATTAGCTTTGACGATTTATCGGATAATATAGACTTAAGTACTGCAGCTTCAAAAACCGGCGCATATCTGTTGGGCTGATATGATGCGGTTATATTATCAAATATCTTTCTTTTGAATGTTGCGCGTAAGAAGTCAAAATCCTCAAAGCCATTGATCCATGTGCTTGGAGTTTCAGTATCTACTTCACCATCTTGAAATGTCAATGCCAGACCAGGTCCTACAAAAGGTTCAGTTAAAGCTGGATAATATAAAGGAGCAGATCCAAGACACGAGAGATTCGGCGGATCCACTACCGTAACCGCAGCAGTCCAGCCGCCGGCATATGTGAATGTTACAACACATATTAATGTATCACCAACAGATTGATATATTTCCAGAGTATATGTTGATTCAGTATTAAATGGATTGATCGGTATATATGTAGTCTTTGCTGTAGGCGATGTCAGAGTTTGATGCCATGAATTCGCATCTCCATTAATATCAAAACAATCTGCTTCAACTATAGTTATAGGCATAGTAGTTTTATTCTTTATTTGTATCGGTACACCATCTTGTAATAGTCTCATACTACCGATTTCAGGGTATGTAGCTTTATAATATAACTGCTCTACACCATCTTTTAAGCTTATATTCAATAGACTACTATCATATGTAAATGACATATTTGCAAGTTTATCAATTGCAAATACAGTATCAAGTCCGCCGGTGGGTATTGTAGGCTCTCCGGTTGTAACGTCTACAAAACTTATAGAGTCTATTACAGTTCCACTGCCGCCGTCATCTAATATAGCTTCAAGTAATATTGTAGAACTTGGAACTATACGCAATAATTTATTAGGCCTATCATCTGCCATTACAACATTGATTACAGGTCCAGTTTCAACTCCGGGCGCTTGATTCCACGCATTCTGAAACGGATATTCTCTTATTTGACCATCAATAAGTGCTTTATTAATATTGACCTGTACTTCACCAGTCTGATGCAGATATGATGATGTGGAAAATACCTGCTGTGATTCATAAGGTGGATAGTATGCTCCAACCTCTATTCCAAGCATATAGTATAAATCTAATGCTTCGTCTACAGCATATCCATGATCTATAAGTTCTACTTTAGACAGCAATCCATACTGTGGACTGGATATTCTTAATCTCATATTTGAGGATCCAGGTACTTCAACAGTAGAAAAGAATGGGTAATTTGCATACGCGCCAAATCCTGCAATTGCCGCTGGATCTGACATTATAAGATTATGCATCTGTGTATTACACTGTTCAGCTATATTGGTTGCAGTTGCACTATTAGCTGCAGCAAGTATAAGTTCGAATACATAAGCATATCCATCAAACTTTACTTTTATTATGTCATTTGTACCCGCAGTTATTGTAAGCGATTCAAATGCCGATGTGTCAATAATAGCGTGATCGTCACTAATATGGCTCTGGAGCTGTGTAGTACCATAATAGTTTCCAGCCCATGTTAAATAGTCTACTCTATCGCCTTCATAATCCCATGCAGACAATCCTAGCGAACCGGACATTGGTTTAGATATTAATAAAGAATAAACAAATTCATACAGTTCTGCATTATATATTTCATCAAAATATGCCACAAGCTCATCAGTAATTGTTTCTTCATTGGTACCTGTAATCTGACAATATTGATTAAGATAAGCATAGAGTCTGCCGAGATACGATTCTAATGTTTCTCCAGTTTCATATCCGGGAAGTGATACTGTGCTGAAGTCTCTGGTAGGAACTATATAATGGAATGTATGAAGCAAAGGTACATTATTAGCTACTTCACTATATCTTGGAGTTTCTATTTCATGTTTTACGACGCTTCTATATAATAAGTTCTTAGCGTCATCCAGTAATATTGCTGCTCCTTGTCTACCATATCTCAATGGCGCGAATATGCGCGCAGTCTCAGCATCCTCTCTATCTGCACCACCAGTACTAGGTTCTGGATTAGTAAATGTAATGTATAGCGGATCATATCCAAAGCGTTCAATTTCAGCTTTTGTATTTACATGATATGCAGGTATGTTAGATACAATACCGCCGCCAACTCTACAATAAGTTACTAATGTACCACCGATATGTTCAGCTTCAAATGCACCACCAAATGCCGCAGATCCGAAGTATATAGTAGCAGAGCCTTCAGCATTATATTGAACTACATAATGCGGTGTTCCATTAGGAAATACTGTGGGGCTTGAATATACTGGTTCAGATACAAAACTATCTGCAGATAATAATCTAACGGTAGTTCCACCTGGAGATACATAATATACAGCTATGGATTTATCGATTATTTCGGCATATGGAAGTTTAACTCTTAAGTGCTCAAGATCATAAATTGTCATTTCTGATACAGAACGCTTTGTTTCTCCAGCATAGGCAGTTACAGAAAATGACCTGGATGCATATGTTCCTGGTTCAATACTGACCGCTTCCGTATATTCATATTCATTGTTCGCGTTAATAGGTATAATCTCAAAGTACATACGCGCGCCAGTAGAATCTGTAGTGGCCACCTTAAAGCTACGGTCTAAAGTAAGTATGTCTGTTAGTGTTGCATTTTCTATTCTGCCCACAAGTGTTACTGATGCTGCTTTAGCCTGGATAGTATCACAACGCATTTGATTAAGATTAGCATAGATTGCAGCTTCTGAGAATGCTTCGGATAATAGACTCTCGCGTACTGTTTTATTAGCTGCAGTGGCCACTTTTTCGAACATGTAAGCAAATGTTTGTATAACAAATTGGGATGCATCTTGGTATTGAACCGCAGTCCATATGTCACTCCAGCCCGGGAGTGTCCTCATTCTTTCCATTACTTCCTCAGCAATAGCCTCACGATCAAACGATATTAAGTCTGGGGCCTTAAGCGAGTTTAGTGGTTTGAGCGACATATTACATTCCTCCTGTTGGTATGATTACGGTCTTTCCTGTCAGTCCTTCTACTTCATATTCCATTTCTATTTCTACTTGGTCTGAGGCATATCCATCTACATTTTTAGAACGTAATAATACAGACTTAAGTGAAATATTCTTTTCATATGCAGCAATTAAAGTTCTGACTTCTGACAGCATCGCTAGCGCATTTGCTTGTGAAATCTTCATATGAAAATAATCTTCAAGCCTGGAACCCATATCAATAAAACCAATTGCACCATCTATTGGAGTCATTATTAATCTGTCGAGACGTGCATGAACCGCATTTCTCGGATCGCGCAGATAGAACATCCCATTCTCTATGGTAAAATGTTTCATTTTATCCAATCCATTATCTTTTTAGTGTATGCTGAAGTCATTTTTCCAAATTGTGTCGATAAAAATTGTGTCGATAATTGTTTACTATTCGATACTAATGGATTTTTAAATGATTCATAATATATTTTACTAATATCTAACCGAGTGTCATCATTTATTTTTGGATAACCCATAGTAAATAATGCGCCACCGTAACACATTTTCATATCTGGATTCCATTCTGTTAATTTTTCAAACGCCAAGTCTTCTTTGCGTTTATTCTCTTCTTTTTCTAATTCTTTATATTGTGATTCATATGAAGCTATAGATGATTCTGTAGCAGCAAGAGTCTCAGATACTTGAGCTATTGCATCCTTTACAGCACCACAGAATCCTAATTCATTAAACTGGGGCTCACGATAATTATACGCATCATGAGCTATCATATATCCTATTTCATTGCCGGTCCAATCGCTCCATATTTTATCTACATTAGTATATGGCAGTGGATCATGTCTATAAATATCTATGGGCGACAGATATGTATTCCATGCAGAATTAAGAATTGTCTGTATTTCAGCTTCTATAGCGGCTATAGCAATAAGTTCTTCAGACCCCTGTTCTAATAACCTATCACGTTCTATATATAATGCTTTTTTAGTTATTTCTGTATTGATTACAAATATACCTTGTTGCAGTCTACGCTGTTCCCTGGTATTTGCAATACTATATGTATTCCATTCCGCCTGATGTTCTTCGCGAACAGCTTCTCCGGCTGTTATCTCGTCAAGTTTATCGTTTACGGCCAGATCTGCAGCATCATATGCGTCCTGCGTTGCCCAATAACCTGTCACTATATCATTAAATAATGCTTTCAATACTGGATCCCACTCGGGCGGTAATTCACTCCATCTCTCGTAGTTATCAGGTACTATAGTCGGATCATAGTCTACTATAGCTGTATATGCTGTATTAACTCTCGCTGACGCCTGATCACGTGTGTCTTCAAGACCGGTAAGCTCTAATTCTAAATTAGCTAATGCTATAGCTTCTGCAGCATCACGATCTGAATACTTTCGCGCGCTTGGATTAGTAGGTAATGGCAGTATATCTGGATCATTCCATAATGGATTATTATGATTCTTTGCATCTTGTAGCGCTAATCTAAAATTGGTCAATTGAGTATTCAGATTTCCACTTGGAACTATAGTATTTTGATTTGTCTGATTATCTGCTAAATCTAAAACATATTTATTATTACAGGCGATTTGTTCATCTTGTAACGATTGTATCTCGAGTACTACTCTGGCTCTAGTTTCTTCATAATCTTCAGGTTCGCCAACATCTGAAGCTGGATCCAGCCAAGCATCAAGTTCTATCAATTCTGCTTCTTTTGCTGCAATTCTCTGATTATAACCTTCTACAAGCATTTCGCCTTCCATTTCAGAAAGTGCACTTCCGAGTTCTGCAAGTTCTTCAGCAGTCATTCCAGATGTATCTAAATCGCCAGCAGACACAGGACGTCCATCATTATCAAAGTTATTTTGTATTGTGAGTTCTGCAGCTTTCCATGTTAATCCAGCCCAATCCTCATGAGTCGCAATTATTGCGGCGATTTCAGCTTCTATAGAAGCTAATCCGGAACCATATGCAGCCTGCATATCAGCTAATTGTACACGTAAATTTTCGAGGTTACTGTTGTCAACAGCAGTCTTCCAATTAGTTACTGCAGTATCTATAATATTAAGATGAGCAATACGTGAAGTATATCGTATTTTATTTTCTAATGCAGCATCCCATGCTGCTTTAACAGCTTTTCTTTCTTTTATATAATTTGCCTGGTTAGCTCTATCTGCGCGCGCTTCCTCTGCACGGTCTTCTTCTGTCTTATTGTCACCAAAGCCAGTAGCATTCTTAAGCGCTTCCATTACGCCTGCTACACCATCTTCTGTTTCAAATGTAAGTATCCTGACACCAGTTGCTTTAGATATAGTATCCAGCATAGTTATTAACTGCTGCAGCATTGTTACTATATCTTCTATCCTGGCGATCTCTATTCTTATGCCTTCTATAGCACTTTCTAAAGCACTGAATAATGACGTACTAATTCTACTTGAATCTACTAGTATGCGCGAACTGATAATAAATCCATCTATAAGATTAAATATTGGTAAAAACACAGAGTTAGCATTTATACCATAGAAATTAGGTTCTTTTGCTCTAAGTCCTGAAGAACCTGCTACTGGGCCCGCATTATACCCGATTTCTGGGTCAAAGTTGACTTGTATGTTCTTTGCTTTTTTCCAGGCCTCTATCATAGCGTCATCAAGTAATAACCCCATACTATCATATAAAAGCTGCATAAGATTAAGTACATCATCTAGAGATGGAAATGCATATGCTACCAAAACAGTATACATCCATGCATTAGGTCCGAAGTTAGGTCTACCAGTCTGCGTTAGTCTCGGTAATGAGACTTGATATTGTGTCTCTAACTGTTCTGTATCGCCTACTTGTGCAATGGCTTTACGAAGTGCAAATTCTGTTGATGGTTCATCCTGTGGATCATTAAATGCTTCACATATTCTTTCTATAAATTCGCCATATGTTTCTTTTAGGTATTGTTTCTTCCACTGTGTTTTGAATATTTCAAGAGCTTCTGCACCCGCTTTAGTTGCTGCGGTCCATGGCGAAGATTCCATTTCTTCTTTGGTTCTTTGGTCTGTTGTACCTGCATCTTTTTTGTCTTCCCACGACGGAAGTTTATTTATAGTAAACCATTCATTATCTTTAATTGCACTTTCGTATGAAGGATCTATTACATCAGCTTCAGAATCTCCATCAATCCAATGATATGATGTCAAGTCAATGAAATAAACACCTGTAGACTTCGCGCTATCTACCATAGCTTGGAAGTAATCAATAAGCGTAGATAATGATGAGAATAAAAGGTTCTGGAATGTGCTCTCAAATAATTTTAGAAGCTGTACTACTTCAGCGAGTGTATCAAGCGCGTCAGATGCTTTAGATAGTGCTTTAGACGCAGTTTTAAGTCCAGGTCTTGCAGATTTAAGTACATTAACAACTTTGTTATTACGCAGCGGCGTAAATGCTTTCCAACGAGGTACTTTTTCGCTTCTTCCGTCATCAGATCTTCCTGATCCTGATGTACCTACTATATTATTCATTTGTTCCATTTATAGGTATTCCTTTATCTTTTCACGAGTTGTTGCAAGCCGCGCGAGTCTTTCGCGCGCTTCAGTATTCTCTATATTAAGTTTTTCTGCTAGCTCTCTTTCTTTATCCATATGTTGTGCCATTGTTGCTAATTGTTCTACTTCTGCAACCATTGACTTTAGATGTGCAGTTCTAGATTCGACATATGCTTCAAGAGCTGTCTTCATATCTTCTAATGCACCCTTGAGTTCTTTAACACTCACGATAACCTCACTGGAGTTGCAACTCCGGTATATTTTTTATATTGTCCTGGACATGGAACTGAAGGAACAAATGCTTTTACATTATTTACTATTTGCTGTGCCATCTTTTTATAAGCAGCTTCACGTGACTTAAGTCTACTGGTATGTATTGTTATTGTGGTTGGTGGAAATCCTGCCATGGATCCAGGCGCGCACATATATGGTGGGTTAGGTGTATATATTCCTGTCATTATTCCCTGACCTAATTGTATATTGAGTATCGGCATGCCGCCACGATTCTGTGTCAGGACTATGACCATTGACTTAATTTTTCCTTTTGCTTTTCCCATATATGGTCTGCCTTTTGGATCATAGCCAATATATATGAATTGTACTACTGTAGCTTCTATTAAATACTTTGCTATCGCTTGCCCGAGTTTCTGCAAAGCTATAACACCATTTGTCATCCCTTGTGTTGATGCCATCATTCTTTGTGCCAATATATTGGCATTAAGAGCCATTAGCCTACCGCCGTATGTCCGGAATGTGGTGCTCCAGTAAACAGGCACATTGGTAATCCACAGAATGGTCCTTGCCCAGTAGGTGCTACAGTCTTTGGTCCTGCTTGTATCATTTTTACTTGTTTCAAATCCAACATAAGAGTCTTCATTGCTATAGCTATTCCCGCTTCTATTTCAGCTTTCATTGTAGCTTTAATACTCATTGTAAGCTTTGTAGCCAGTTCCATACCAAGTAATGAAGATAGCTTTATTGAGCCTAAGACAGATGTTGTTTCTATATTACGAAAGGCTTTAATTGACATGGATCCAGATCTACTACATTCTATATAAGACCCTAAGCCGGTGAGCATTTCTGCACCCATTTTTGCAGATATACCAGATGCTTCAAAGAATGATTGTGGGCCTATAATTGTAAATGCATTTACCATTTTAACTTTATGTGCTGGTGATAATGCTCGGAACGTCAGATTACCTACACCAGAACTGACATCTATATTGCCTTGTAATGCCTCTATAGATGCTGCAGTCATTGGTCCTGTTCCTGGTATTCCAGAGGATGTACCCAGTTTTGATGAACTTAATTTCACATTAAACGCTGAAGCCTGTATTGACACTGGTCCTGCGCCGGCATCTATAGCAACCTTTCCAGCGCGCACCCATAACATTGTACAAGGTTTTTCTTCAGTGGAATCTCCTTGTATCATTACATTGCCGCCTGCACGAAGAATCATATCTCCTCTGGTACGCGTTAGTATTGTACCATTAGAATTGATTTCTATCAGTCTTTCAGCAACTGAAAACATACTTGACATAATTCCTTTACGGAACGTAGCGGTCGAGAAACCATTTTGATCTATTGATAGCTTAAATTTATTAGTATTATTTATTAACACGGATGATGAACTAATTTTAAGTTCTGTACCATCTTGGGATATTATGCAATCCGATTGACCTGCCAGCATTCTTCCCCGGCCGTTCTCACTGAATATAGACGCCATACCATCAGGTAATTTAGCTCTATAGTCTTCCTTTGGTTTACCGTTCTCTGTTTGAAACCTGCCCGATATTTGTCCTAACCAATATCCATCGTCTCTTGAGCTTCCTGTAAATAATATAAGTCCACGATCACCAACGCTGGGATATGAATCCCCGGTGGCTTTGACATATAATGTAGAATTAAGATCATTCTCATCATAAGCTTCCAAGCGAACAGCTATCATTCCTCCTGGTATCTTTACAGCAGTTGCAACTCCTGTAGATACATTTATAATGCCTTTAGGTTCAAAACTCATGCTATTCCTAATCTCCTGAGTGAATCATATGAAACATACATTATTTCACGATTTAGTTCATATTCATTTATACCGGTTTCAAATCCATTAAGTATATCAAGAACCCATGCAAGTTCTGGATCTCCCCATAGTCTGTCAGCTACACGATCAGCGCGATACATCTCTGAATGACTAATAGTAGTGGTCAATGTTCCGTATGCAATGATTTCAGATATTTGTGGGAACCTTGAGATTCCTGCAAACACATTGGTCCCATCAGTAATACCTTCTGAATAATCAAAAAATCTCATATTTTATTATACTCCTGGATCAACTATATCTTGAAAATGCTGATGAATATGGATTACTTCCTGCGCCGCCTGGTTTCCATTTCTGATCTAATACTTCTATTGCGAATACATCAGGACCATATTTCGATAGGTCTGTCGCACCATATTCATATGCGGTCCATACATTCATCTGTCCTATTCCTTGGTACATTGGATAACTTATTCTTGCAGATACAGTTATCTTTCTCATGCGTGATAGACCAGTCAGAGTATCATATGGAGCTTGATGTTCTACTGTAACTTGTTTTATTACCAATGGAATATTTCTGAATGTATTTCCTATGTTTAATATTACTTTCATTGGTGCGCCATATCTGCCGTCATATTGCGGATATACTAAACTTTGCAGTCTTTTAGTATATAATTCTATATTTTCAAGAGTCCAGTGTGAACGTGTATTCTCTGTAGTTCTGAGCGCGTCAGCACTATATAAAAGAATTAGCGATATGTCTTGGGCATTAGACTGTGCATAAATTGCTGGTGTTTCAAATCTTCCCATGATTTCACCGACATCTTTCCAGTCTGCGGATTTATCCCAGTTGGGTATCGATTCGAGATATTGAAATGGTATAGACATATCAGTTGTAGATATTTTCTTAAGTCTTTTTTTGAAAGATCCATCCCAATCAAATAGTGTCAATCCCCATATCTGTGCATTGGCCGGCATCGGCTTATGTGTTTCGTGCATTCGCTCGTCCCAATTAGAGGCGAGCATATTTTCCATATCTACGTAAAGCATTTTACCCCCTGTGCGTTACTGCCATAAATCCCTGGTTCTTCATCCAGAAGTTTATGTAATCCTGTGAAGTTACTGCTTTCTTAGGTTTGGTATTATCTACAACTTTAGCAACATTACCATTTATTGCTCCTAGCATACCTTGAGTTTTTTTTGCATTTTTTGCATTCGCTGCAGCAATTTTGTCATCTTCCGCTTTTTGTTTCATTTGTGCATCAGCAATATTTGCTGCTTCGGCATCCCAATTCTCTTGCATTTTA